>Ga0181419_1000107_pt1 | contig 27468 bp, 40 predicted proteins | sample 42SPOviralmetaG_FD_130144 | JGI IMG/M metagenome (GOLD analysis project Ga0181419, IMG submission 130144) | Marine viral communities from the oligotrophic San Pedro Time Series (SPOT) site, San Pedro Channel, CA, USA - 42 SPOT_SRF_2013-04-24 | ecosystem: Environmental > Aquatic > Marine > Strait...
ACATCTCAGTTGGTATTATATAAAAAATACTTTGCAGAACAATATGGTTATGATGTAGAAAAGATTGATATCAAGTATATGATAGTAAAACGTAAATTAATTGAAGGAGCAATGTTCCCTCAAAAGCGTATTACAGAATTTGCTCCAGCATCAGGTAAGCCAACCAGAAATAAATTGGCAAGAGAGATAAAAGGATTTGTTGATACAGCATTCAATGTAGATGGTTCATATAATCTAGAAAGAAATTATCCAGCAATTGCTGGCAAGAATAATAAACATTGTAAATGGTGTGAGTTCAAAGATCAGCCAGATCTATGTGCAAAGGCCGAACGAATGAAAGGATGAAAGTAGCAGTTATAGGCAGTAAAATGTATGAGAATACACGTAAAATAAAAGATACGTTATTCCAACTCAAACGAAAGTTTGGTACTGACCTAATTGTTATTTCAGGCGGAGGAAAGAATGGTGCTGATAAATATGCTAGAAAGTATGCATTAGAATTTGGAATAAAATATAAAGAGTTCAATCCAGCACATACAGTAAAAAATTTATATTCTGCAATGTCTGATACATATTATGAAAAGCCATATCATGTATCACAATTTCATCATAGAAATATGTTGATAGCAAGAGATTGCAATGTAATGATAGTGTTTATACCTGCAGGAGATGAAAAGTCTGGATGTATGACAGCAGTAAAACAAGCAAAGAAATTAAATAAACCAGTAACAATAGTATCATGATTGAAGCATTAGGATGGATAAGTACAGTATTAGTTTTGATAGGCTATACTTTAAATGCAAAAGGAAAATTTCAATACGCAATGGTTGCGTGGATTGTAGGTGATGTGGGATGGATTACATATGACTTTTTCATAAGTAATTATAGTCATCTAGCGTTGAGTTCTATTATAATTGTATTAAATTTATACGGAATTTACAACATAAAAAGAATGCAAAATGGTGGTGTTAAACAACCATAAGCATATTTATAATAAAGTTATAAGGGGTTTTTGAATGAATCAAATAAAGTTACCAAAGTTAAGGAAGATAGATCCTGACAAACCAAAAAAGAAGAAAATTTTACTATTAGCAGATGATCTAAGGATGCATTCTGGTATAGCAACAATGTCTAGAGAATTTGTAATGAATTCATTAGATAAATATGATTGGGTACAATTAGGTGCTGCAATTAAACATCCAGACCATGGGAAGGCAATCGATTTTAGTGCAGATGCTGTAAAAGAATCTGGCGTTGCAGATGCATATCTTAAGATATATCCAAATGATGGATATGGGAATGCTCAAGTATTACAACAAATAATGAACATAGAAAAGCCGGATGCAATATTACATTTTACAGATCCTAGATTCTGGCAATGGTTATATGATATCGAGCATGAAATAAGACAACATACTCCATTAATGTATTACAATATATGGGACGATTTACCTTATCCACATTGGAATGAGCCGTTTTATGAATCATGTGATTTGCTAATGAATATTTCTAGACAAACTAATAATATTGTAAAAAATGTATTACAAAAATATCCTAAACCGGATTGGGCAGTTCAATGGGTACCACATGGATCTAATAGAAAGAGGTTCTTTCCTATTACAGAAGAGACATATGATTGGCAAGAATACAAAGTATGGTCAGATAATTTTAGAAAGACTCACGATGTAGATTTTATAGTATTCTGGAACAATCGAAATATTAGGAGAAAAAATCCAGCAGATCTAATTTTAGCATTTAATACATTCTGCGAATCACTAACTCCGGAACAAGCTAAAAAATGTGCATTACTAATGCATACACAAATTTCTGATGATAATGGAACAAACTTATTGTCAGTAAAAAATGCTATTTGTCCTAAGTATAAAGTTTTATTTTCAGATAACCCAGTTGAACAAAAACAATTAAACTTTTATTACAATATAGCAGATGTAACTGTAAACATTGCAAGTAATGAAGGCTTTGGTATTTCATGGAACGAATCACTCCATGCAGGAACGCCTATTATTAATAATGTAACTGGTGGATTGCAAGATGGTTGTAGATTCGAAGATAAAAATGGAAATTGGATAGAATTTGATACTCATTTCCCATCTAACCACAATGGAACATATAAAGTACATGGAATGTGGTGCAAACCAGTATTTCCAAGTAACAGATCGATACAAGGATCTCCTATGACGCCGTATATATTTGATGATAGGGTAGATTTTAGAGATGTAGCAGATGCAATTCATTATTGGTATGATATGACCCCTGAAGAACGTAGAGATAATGGTCGCTCTGGACATGAATGGGTATGTGGAGATGAATCATATATGTCAGCATTAGGAATGACCAAAAGAATGGTAGAATGTATAGAGGAATGTTTTGAAAAATGGACTCCTAGAAAGAAATTTACCATGTTTAAAATTGAACAAGCAAAACAAATAGAAAATCCAGGAGTAATTATATGAAACCATTTATAGTAATACAAGGACCTGTAGCTACGAGATCTGGCTACGGAAATCATACAAGAGATTTAGCAACTGCATTGATATGTCAAGATAAATATGATATTCAGATTATATCTTTGCCATGGGGAACTACTCCAATGAATGCATTAGAAAAAGATAATCCAGAACATCAAGAAATTGCAAAAAGAATTGCTACAGGAAATATAAATCGTCAGCCAGATGTGTTTATTCAAGTTTCAGTTCCAAATGAATTTCAACCACATGGTAAGTATAATATAGGAGTGACTGCAGGAATAGAAACAACATTAGTTAGTCATGAATTCATACAGGGTGCAAATAAAATGGACTTATTAGTAGTTACATCAGAACATTCTAAAACCGGTTTTGTAGAAACATCGTATGATGCAATTGATAATAAAACGCAACAGAAGACCGGTGTATTAAAAACAGAAGTGCCTGTTAAAGTGCTATTTGAAGGTTTAGATTTAAACACATATTGTAAAACAACTAATATAGCACCTACAGTTATTAATGAGCTAAAAGATATCAAAAATGATTTTTGTTATTTATTTGTTGGTCATTGGTTGAAAGGTGATGTTGGTCATGACAGAAAAGATATTGGAATGATGATTCGAGCATTTTGTGAAGCATTCAAAAAGAAGTCAGCAAAAAATAGACCAGCATTAATTTTAAAAACATCACATGCAACCTTTTCTATTAAAGACAGAGATGTTATAACACAGAAAATACAACAATTAGTATCCCAATACGGAAATAATATTCCAGAAATTTATTTGTTACATGGAGATTTATCTGATAAAGAAATGAATTCATTATATAATCATCCTAAAGTAAAAGCAATGGTATCATTTACAAAAGGCGAAGGTTTTGGAAGACCTTTATTAGAATTTAGTATAACAGGTAAACCAGTATTAGCTTCCAATTGGTCCGGACATGTAGATTTCTTGAATCCAGAATATTGTGTAATGTTGCCTGGTAAATTAGAAAATGTACACAGATCTGCTCAGGATAAATTTATTCTAGAAGGATCTCAATGGTTTACTGTTGATTATGGATATGCAGCAGCAAGGTTAGATGATGTTACGAAAAATTATAAAAAATATCTTGCCAAGTCAAGAAAACAAACTCAATATGTTAAAGATAATTTTAGTTTAGAAAGAATGGCTGAAATATTTACTAATATTGTTGATGATGGACTAAAAGGAGTGCCTCAACAAGTAGGTTTAAAATTACCAAAACTTAAAAAGGTTGAAACAGATGCTCCTAAATTAAAATTACCAAAACTTAAAAAGGTTGACGCATGAATGTAGATTATGATGATATATCGCCAATAACAGGCAACAAATGTGTAGTGATAGAAGCAGATCCTGATGCAAATATTCAATCATACTTATGTATGGAATCAGGGTATACAACAACAGATATGTTAACTAAAGATGGACCATACATTGAAAAACATGAAGCACAGTTGACAGAATTAATGTTAGATGCTAAACATGAAGATGAAGAAACTGGATTAGTATGGTATCCTACATTTATGCAAATGCCAGGTGGTATGTTATATCCAGATGGCACATCAAAAGCCATTGAATGGAAAGTAGCTAAAGTAGTTCCTATATTTGGCGAAGAAAGATTACAATACCCTATACCAGGAAAAGAGGGTGAATACTTTACGTCTAAGTTGGACGTAGATAATGCTAATTCATATAATACGGGTGACTTTAAGTTGGCCTTAAATGACCTGTATGATATAGTAAAAGAGACGTTAGACAATGAAAATAAGTTACGCAATAACAGTATGCAATGAGCATAAAGAAATAGAAAAATTATTAACATTCTTATTTGAACACAAAAGGCCAGAGGACCAAGTAGTTGTTCAAATGGATAAAGATAATGTTACTCAAGAAGTAATTAATGTATGTGAAAAATTCGAAGGACATCGAGCAAACGAATATAGTTTACTTCAATTTAGTCTTAATAAAAATTTTGCAGCATATAAAAATAATCTTAGTAGAAGTTGCGCCGGCAACTGGATATTTCAAATTGATGCGGATGAAATACCAAACGAATATTTGATAGAAGCATTGCCATTTATATTAGAAGCCAATGAAGATACAGAAGCATTTTGGGTACCAAGAGTAAATACAGTAGCAGGTATTACTGATGAGCATGTTGCAAAATGGGGATGGCGAGTAGATGATCAGGGTTGGGTAAATTTCCCAGATTGGCAAATGAGAATATATCAAAACAATGAAGATATATATTGGGTCAAGCCAGTTCATGAACAGTTGAGAGGTTATACTAAATTTGCCAATCTGCCTGCTGAAGAAAAATATGCATTATATCACCCAAAGAATATTGGTAGACAGGAAAAACAAAACGCATTTTATGACACAATCTAATATGAACAATATAGCATTTATACTTACTTGTCATCAGAGTCAGAAAATTCGACCTAATGGATTTTATATTGTGGATCGATTTATTCAGAGTATACATGAACATTGTGAATTTAAGCATACAATTTACTTATATGATAATACTAGTGAAGATAAATTTCCGATAGATGATTATCATGGATATAATATCGAATATGAATATGTAGAAGATCAGACTATTCGTGGTAATACTGGCCCATGGAATGATGGTGTGACTAAGGCAATAGATAATGGTGCAGATCTGGTTATCATATGTAATGACGATTTGATATTAAATAAATCTATCAACTCATTTATTAAACAAATAAATAATCATTCTGATAATCATAAATCTATATATGGTCCATTGTGTCAACCACAAGGTGTTTTAGGCGGACCACAAGGTGTTAGTCAACCCACAAACAAAATATATGATACAGATGGATATATACTAAACGGATTTTTATTTGCATTTACAAAAGAATTATATCATTCACATAAAGTTAATGATGAAATATTTAGTTCTCATATAGACTATATATGGAATGCAAATGAAATTGAATTTCAGCAAAGATTATGGAAGGATGGCGTACGTAGTTTTGTTGTAGGTCATTGTTGGATATATCATGAAAAAATTAGAGCATGGAAAGCACATATCAATCCAACAGGTAATCAAGCTACAATGACTGTTGAACAACGATTGCAAAATTCTGCAAATAAACTTGAAGATTATGAAAAAAATTGGAAAGCTAAATTTGAACTGTTAAATAAAAAAGAAATATGAAAATACTAATTACTGGTGTAGCAGGTTTACTAGGATCTAGATTAGCCGATTGGATCTTAAAGAACACAGATCATAAAGTAATAGGAATAGATGATCTGTCAGGAGGTTATACAGAGAATATACCAGAAGGAGTTGAATTTTTCAAATTTGATCTTAAAGAATTAAATATGATCAATGATATTTTTGAAAAACATAATCCAGATATAGTTTATCATTTTGCTGCATATGCCGCTGAAGGATTGAGTCCATTTATTAGAAAATTTAATTATGAAAATAATCTAATAGCATCAGCGAATCTTATTACTTCTAGTATCAAATATAATGTTGATCGTTTTGTATTTGCAAGTTCAATGTCTGTTTATGGAAACAAATATGAACCTCCATTTCATGAAGATTTGCAACAATGTCCTATAGATCCATATGCTATAGCAAAATATGGAGTTGAAATGGATTTGAAAATTGCATATGAACAACATGGGTTAAAATATACAATTGTTAGACCTCATAACTTTTACGGCCAAAATCAAAATATTTGGGATAAATATAGAAATGTATTAGGTATATGGATGTATCAGATTATAAACAACCAACAGCCGACTATATTTGGCGATGGCGAACAAGTAAGAGCATTTAGCTATGTAGATGATTCTATTATTCCTTTCTGGAACGCATCACAGAAAGATGAATGCATTGATGAGATTATAAATTTAGGTGGAATTAAAGAATATACTATAAATGAAGCATGTCAGATATTAATTGAAATAACTGGTACAGACTTGAAACCAAAATATATGGAAGGTCGTCATGAAGCAAAACATGCATGGTCGACATGGGACAAATCAGTTGAATTGTTAAATTTTGAGCATAAAATAGACTTACGAGAAGGACTAACAAAGATGTGGAAGTGGGCACAGACTCAACCGAATAGAAAAAGATTCTTTTGGGGCAACTATGAATTAGAAAAGGGAATATATGAATACTGGAAAAGTGAACAAAAATAATGATTTTCGAAATAATTGGCCTGGATGGGAGAATCTACCCCCTCAAGGAAAACTAGAAGGCAATACAGGATTACATCCTAACTATCAAAAGATAATTCATGACTTAGTAAAAGAATGTCAGCCTAAAACTATTGTAGAAATAGGATTTAATGCCGGACATGGAGCTTGTTGTATGTTAGCAGCAGCACCCGAAGGAGTACAGTTTCATTCATTTGATATCGGAAGACATGGATATGAACAAAATGGACTAAATGCATTATCTTCTATATATGATATTACATTAACTCTAGGACCATCTAAGGATACAGTTCCTTCTTATCTATCTAAAAATAATGTAGAAATAGATTTTGCATTTATAGATGGATGCCATGGCGGCGGAAGAAATAAATGTTGTGCTAATTTACCACCTCAATTGAGATGTCCGTATATTGACATAGATAACTGTAAAAAATATCTAGCAGTAGGAGGAATTATTTTTGTCGATGATATGGAAATATGTGACGTTCCTACAGGATATCATAATACTGATTGGACTAATTATGAAGATTTAACTTATATTGCAGATAATTATCCTTCTGAAAAACCTTTTAGAATAATGCGGAGATTAAAATGAATAAGAAAATAGTAATAGTTCCAGTATTTTGTGAATCACATTTGATAAAATATCAGATACCAAATATAATTGATACTATCAATCCGGATATAATTGTATATAACGAAGGAATGATGCCAGCTGGTCCAGAGAGTCATGGTCTACTTGGAGACTTCAAAGAAAAATATACTTTAGATGGTAAAAGAGGTTTTGATTATGAAGAATTGAAAATGATCATAAAAGACGCACAAGAAAAATATACAGATACTAAAATTATCTTAAATGAAATGGATTATACAGGTATTCAAGACTCTAGTACATGTTATACAAAAGCTTGTACTAATTTTGAAGAACTAGGAATAGAATTGAATGTAGGAGATTACATTTTTCCTTATGAAGGAGATGTGTTCCATCATCAGGACGCAAAAACAGAAATCGATCAATATATAAAACAAATACAACCCGATCAAGGATTCACATCAGTATGGATTGATTTTATTAGTAATCAGTATTACGCATTTAAGAGTACATTAAAGCCATTCTTATTAGAAGTTCCAGAGTGGGCAGAACAAGCTCGAGCAAGACGAATATGTATTCGATTTGGCACAATGGAGTTTTATAAAAACGAATTAATGCAGTTTCAAAAACAACAGTACCCAAATCTTTATCCGACTGATTTGATTACATATCATTATGCATGGTGGCGACCTGGAAAGTATTTTGATCTGAGGTGTGATCAATTAACAAACTCTATTCGTCCTCATGAGAATTTTTGGGGCAACTTTAAAAATGCATACCAACATATAGATAAGTTACAATATAATGAAATACGTGTATATCCGGGTGATAAAAATTTAACTGGGAAATGGGTAAAATATTGGAATATAGATCACCCTAAACATATTAAAGAACATCCTAATTATATTGATTCTACTATCATCGATGGTATAGAACGAGAGTCGAATAAGATTGATATCTACGAAGAATCTCAAGCCACATCAAAAAAGCTACATATACTAGGAATTAAGAATTGGTATGATAAAGATACAGGATTGTCTATGTTTGATGAACGACATAAAACTGCAAAATACGAAAATGATTGCTGTCGTCGATCTGGAATAGTTGAATCAACACATAATATTGATGAGGCAGATATAATTTGGTATCGTTACAAGCCAGAAGCAATATCTACATCAAATATTTCTGAATATAAAGAACTTTTAGAAAAACATAAAGATAAAGTTATACTAAATCATATTGATAATTATAAAAATTATGATAGTAAAGATAGGTGCTATCAGATATGGAAAGACAATGGAATAAAATGTCCAGATAGTATTGTCGTTAATGAATTTACTGATGTAGTGAATATGATCAATAAATATGATAAAATTTGTTTACGTACTAATAATGAAGCCGGCGGAAATTATTTACATATAGTAGATAAAAATGTTCCATTACATGACTTAGAATTATTATATGATCAATTAGTAAAAGCATGTGAACGTCAAATAGAGGGTACAGATTATAGAAAACATCTTAATGGAAATGCGAGAGGTCCTAGATTAGATACTAAAGTAATAGCTGTAGAATTTCTTAAGTTGCCAGCAATGAAGCATTTACATAGAGTAATTGTTGTAGGTAAAAAGATAGTAGCAGGATATTCGGTAGCTGCTGATGTAGATAATATTCATTTACGAGATCAGTCATTTCAAAATATAGATGAGTTTATTAAAGCAAATTATCGTTTAGGACAACTATGTTCTGATAAACCATTTACTGATATGATCGCAAAAGCAGTATCATGCTTAGGAATTGAAATAGGCGCTATCGAGTTTTTTGAAATAGATGGCATACCATATCTTATTGAACTAAACTCTACTTGGGCAGGTAGCGGAGGATATACATTTTGGGACGAAAAAATTGGTACATACCTTAAAGAAAATAAACAACGATTTGAAAAAGATTTATGGCCATTATATAGATGGAATGGACCTGATCAGTATTTAGAATTTTATAAAGCATTTGGACAATTTATATGAGAATAACAAATATCGATACATTATCAGCATTAGTTGATAGATTAGTAACAGAAAGAATAAAACATTTTTTCTTTAAAAAAGATGGCGATCAAAAGAGAACTGAACATCAAGAAATAGTTATACACGAAATTAAAACTAAATTGATTGATTTGTTCCAAGAAGTATATGATAAAGATAGGTATGAATACTTACAAGAACATCGTACATTTACGGCTAGTAATATTGTAGAAAATATTGATGAATTAGTGACAAATGATATTCATATCGGAGAATCAGACCGAGCTCGATTAAATATAGCAATGATGGAAGAAAAACGATTAAGAAAGTCGAATGAAGGTCGATCTTTTAATAAAAATGAAATAGATAGTAATTTATCAAAACTAATAGATAATGAATAATACTAAGTTTGCAATAGGATGTTTGGTTCAATGGTATGAATGTGATATTATTGAGGAGTATGTAGATTCATTGAAAGATGCTATAAAACAATATGATGGACAGGTTATAGTAGATTTTACGGTAGTCATGAATCAAGATCTAGAAGAGTGTATATCTGAAAAACAAATGAATATATGCATCGAAAAGATTGAATCAATATGCAATATGGGAAATGTCCGTTATACAGATGATTTATATACAATTGCAGATTATAGGAGAGAGTTTAATGAAATGTATTGTGATCAAGTAGATGTTTTAATGTGGGGAGAAAGTGATTCTTTAATACCAAAACAAACATTTAGTATATTAGATAATTTACATCAAATGTCATTACAAAATAATAATCCAAAGTACTTAGCTTTCTTTGGTACATGTAAGATGTGGGATGATAGTTGGAAAATGTTAGAACATCCAGATTTTACAGACAAACCGTTTATTGAAGGTGATACTAAAAATTGGTGGAGTTTAAGGTATTCTATGAAGAAAATTGAAATGAATTCTATAAATGAAAAGGTAGATGAATTGGATGTTAGAATAGCTCCTCAGCATAAATTTAATGGATGTGGATTAGTGATATCAGCCGAAGTTATAAAAGCCGGAGTAAACATTCCAAGATCAGTTTTCTTTATTCACGAAGATTCTGCATTTATGTGGATGACTAATAAAGTATTAGGAAATATACCTCAATACATAATCAAAAACATATTATTAGTACATAATAGAAAACATCCTAATAAAAGAATGTATATCAAAGGAGAAGAAGGCATTGAAAAAACAGACCCTGGTGCACAAAGAAAGGTTCATGATTGGTATATAAAAGCAAACAAAATGTGTGAACAAAACTACACAAATTTATTCAATCCAAATTATAAATCATTTACATGGGAAGACGTATGGAAATAGCATGGTTTTCAGAAATGGCATTTGATGGCAAAATAGACCGCCGTCATAAGAATATGCGTACAGAGTATGCATGGTGGGTAGCACAGGATGCAATACATCATAACATTTTAAAATTACAACAGTTACCGGATAACACTTATGATTTAGGAGTAATTATTATTCCAAAACATGTTGAAAGATTTATGAATTTTGATGTAGTAACTGAACTAAAAAGAGTTTGTAAGAAATATGCGTTTATGCAAGAAGGACCATCATGGTATTTTCAATCATTACCATTAATACAATCTTTATGGTTTTTTAATATAATGGCAGGAGCAGATTTTGTATTAGCTCATAATGATCGAGATAAGGAATATTATGAAGGACTTTTAGAAAAAGAATGTTTTATTAATCCTACATTGATGATTGAAGATCCAATTGATACTTATACTTTAACTCATATTAATGATAGACAAGATATAGTTATAGGAGGAAACTTAGTACGTTGGTATGGAGGATTTAATTCATTAATGGTGGCTAGTTCTTCTGAAGAAAAGATGTATGCACCACAGATGGGAAGGATGGAAAAGGCTGAATTACATATAGAAGATATAGAACATTTGCCATACATGGAATGGGATGAATGGATCGTTAGATTGAGCAAATTTAGATATGCAGTACATTTGAATCCAAATTCAATCGGCGGCACTTTTTACTTGAATTGTGCATATTTAGGCATTCCTTGTATAGGAAATATACATGCTAATACACAAAGATTATGTTTTCCAGATTTATCAGTGGAACCTGATGATATAAAAAAATCAAAACAATTAATGGAAAAACTTAGGAAAGACGAAGAATTTTATTTATATTGTAGTAATAAAGCAAAAGAATTATACCTCAAACATTTTCATGAATCTGTATATAAAGATACATGGAATAATATAGAAAAGAATATATGAAAACATTAATTTATACAACAGCTGTCAATACTGCAGATCGTGCTATAAATGATTCTGATATTTTCGATGTAACACGACAATCATGGGAACATTATTGTGAAAGATATGATATAGATTTTTATGTTATTGATGAACCTCAATTGCAAAATACATCACCACATTGGTTTAGATATTGGATATTTGATCTAAAGCCAGGTTATGATCGTTACATGTATATAGATACAGACATAATGGCAAAATGGGACGCCCCTAATATATTTGAACAATATGGTGAAAATGAAATATATGCTGTCAAAGATAATTCAGGACTAAGTTGGATATGGGAAGGCATTAATGGATATCAATCAATGTTCCCAGATGTAAAATTAGATTGGGACAATTATTTCAATTCAGGCGTTTTATTATTTAGTAAACAACATGAACAATTGATAAGAGATTTCAAACAATTTTATATAGATAATCAGTCTATTGTAGAAGATTATAGAAATAGATTACGTAAAGGATTTGATCAAACAATATTCAATTACTTTACAACTTGGTATGGACAGCCAGTCAAGTTAATTTCAGAAAAATGGAATTTATTTCATATGATTCGTCGTGAAATATTACATAATGGATATTTTCTGAATATGGGATATTTTTGGCATTTCAATGGATTAGATAGAAATAATCAAGTAAGTATGATTCAACAAATATGGAATCAAATAAAAGGTAGATATGTTAAATAAAAAAATTCTTATTTTAGGTGGTACGGGTGCGTTAGGTAAGACGTTGACAAAGAGATATTATGATCATAACAAAATTATTATATTTTCTCGAGATGAACATAAACACGTTTATATGCAAAGGGAGTTTCCAAATGCAATATATCAGATCGGAGATATAAAAGATAAAGAATCAATATTACAGGCTCTTAATGAATATAAACCAGATGTAGTAATTAATACGGCTGCATTGAAACATGTACCGGTATGTGAAGAAAATCCATATGAAAGTGTTAAGACAAATATTATTGGGCATAAAAATTTAATTGATAGTGTTGCAATATGTAATCATCAAATTGAAACATTGATGTTTATATCTACAGATAAAGCATGTGCTCCTATTAATGTTTATGGACAATGTAAAGCTATATCAGAAAGATTGTATGTAGATTTTGCAAATAAACAAAAAGATATTAAAGTATGTCTATGTAGATATGGAAATGTATTAGAATCAACTGGTTCAGTTATTCCATTCTTTAAGAGTTTATTAGAGAAGGGAGACAAGTCACTTCCCATCACTCATAAAGATATGACTAGATTTCTTTTAACATTAGAAGATGCAGTTGAATTAATCGATTGGAGTTATAATCATCCGGCATCCCATGGAAATATTGTTATCCCAAAAATAAAAGCACTAAAAATAACAGACATTGCAAAGTCATTAGGTAGGTCATATGGCAACGATAATATTAGACTAAAATATGTAGGCATACGACCTGGAGAAAAGCTCCATGAAGCTATGATAAGTGAAGAAGAATCATTTAGAACAATAGACCATGATATATATTTTATGATCACAGATAATATTATTAATGATACACCATGGCAATTTAGTTCTGATTGGAGTTTAATGGAGCCAGATGAAACAGATGAATTTCTAAAACAATCAAGAGTAATATAATGAATATAGAAAATAAAGAAAAACAAATCATTAATGAAATTTCAAATCCATATCCAATTTGGATTATTGATAATTTTTTTAATGAAAGTGTATTAAGTAAAATAAAAAAAGAATGGCCTTCATTGGATTCTAATTTATGGCATAAAGGTCATGCATATATTAATAACAAAAAGAATATTTTAGAACAAGGTATGAGAGGTATTAGTAAAATAGAAGATATACCGACTTTTACATCTGATGTTTTAAAATATATTCATAGTGATGACTTCACACAAAGAATATCTGATATTACCGGAATCAATGATTTAATAACAGATGAGAGTATGAGATGGTCTGGATTGAGGACGATGGTGCCAGGTTCATTTCAAGCCATTCATAGTGATGCAAGGAAAAATCCAGAGTCTGGGTTTCGAAAAGAATTGACATGTCTAGTTTATTTGAATGATGAATATGATGAAAATAGAGATAAAGGATCTTTTGAAGTATGGAATGATGATATGACAGAATGTGTTCATAAGATTAATCCTATAAACAATAGACTAGTAATATTTTTAAATACAGATAAATCATATCACGGCGTTCCAGAAGTTAATTTTGAACGTCGAGCAATATTGTGGAGTATTTTAAAAGATGCAGAATCAGAAGATAGAAGTAAAGCATTATTTGTTTCCAGGCCAGAAGATTCGGATGAGATAAGTAAATTAGGTAAAGAACGAGCGTTTATAAAAGATGTAATGTAATGAAAGTATTAATATTAGGACATAAAGGAATGTTGGGACATATGGTTGTAAAATATTTGCAACTAAAAAATATCAATGTACAAGTAATAGAAGAAAGATGGCCATCAAGTCAAAAAACAATAAAAACGTTTGATGGAGATTTTATCATAAATTGTATCGGAGCTATTCCACAAAGAACTACGAGATTTGATATCAATTGGCAATTACCGATTTGGTTAGATTTGAATGCTCCGTGTAGAGTAATACATCCAGGCACAGATTGTGAAATGGATGATGATATTTATGGCATAACAAAGAATATAGCTGGAGAATATATAAGAACATTAAGTAAACAAACCAAATCGATCAAGACGTCTATTATAGGTCCAGAACTATCTGGAGATGCTAGTTTATTAGAATGGTTTCTTTCTTGCCAAGAAGTAGAAGTGTTTGGATATACAAAAGCATATTGGAACGGAAATACTACATTAGAATGGTCTAAGCAATGTTATCGATTGATGAATGAATGGACTTCAGCTAATAAAGAAACTATTGTATCATCACAGCCCGTATCTAAATTTGAACTATTACATATTATAAAAGATGTTTTTGATAAAGAAATTATTATTAACAAAAAGGAATTGGGCAGTAACAAATGTTTAGAAGGAATTATACATACTGGTACTATCGAAAAACAATTAAAAGAACTTAAGGAATTTTATTATGATTAAGAAATTGATTATAGCTCCACATATAGATGATGATGTGCTTGGTTGTGGAGGAATAATGGATAAAGATACTCATGTATTATATGTAGGAAATGGTCATAGCGCTGGCATCATAAGTAATGAAGATAGACTTAAAGAAGCTGATGCTGTACAACAATTCTTAGGCCATTCATATTCAGTACTAGATAATCCAGTTGATCATTATGAAATATTTAAAGTTTTAAATGATTTTGAACAAGCAATAAAAGAATATAAACCAAAAGAATTATATGTACCGCATTTATCATATAATCAAGATCATAAAACAGTATATGAAGCTGTTATGACGGCTACAAGATTACATGATAAAAATTGGTTTGTTAAAAAGATCATGTTATATGAACAACCGCAGGTATTTTTATGGAACAATACTAATCGTGAATTCAAACCAAACTATTTTGTTCCAATTGATATCGATAGAAAAATTGTTGCATATAAAATGATGCCATCACAAGTACGTAGTTATAGAAGTCCAGAAACAATTAGATCGATGGCACAGATACGTGGCAAACAAAGTGGATATGAATTTGCAGAAGCATTTGAGATTTTAAGATGGGTAGAGTAACATTAGATCTGAATCCAGAATTTGGCTATGAATTAGTTTGTGCTGCACCATATGCATATTGGTTACATTCTCAAGGAAAGTTAGATAAAATAATTACATGTAAAGGCATGAAACCATTCTATTATTTTTGTGATGATGTTGAAGAACGCTATGATATTAGGAGTATTGATAATCAAACCAACGGAGTGCAAAATTTACCTAATAATTGGATTCATCATAATGCAGTTGCATTATTTGATAAAGACTATTCATTATTAACAGAAGATGAAAAGATACAAGCAAACGGAGTTTTAGATTATTCTCAGTGGGTGCCTCCGCCATATGCAGATCATTATAAAGATATGAAAATTGATTTACCAACTAAGTTTGTTGTAATATCAAATCGATATAATAAAGAACATGGTCAAGAGCCAGTTGGATATTTTGATATAGAATGTTTATATAATATGTTTGAATATTTTAGATCGGCCGGCTATGATGTGATTTATAAACGTCCGGTGAATAAGGAATTTGCCACAGATGAGAATGAATGGACTAATAAACATATTACTGCAAATGTTGAAGGAGTTGGAATGATGAATGATTTTGAATTAACAGCTCATTTCGATAATGTACATCTAATAGATAATATCATTGAAAAATTAGATATGGACTATAATACATCACAGTTAAAGATATTTGCAAGAAGCTCCGGATTCATTGCAATGGGAGGAGGTTCTAGTAGTTTTAGTAGCTACTTTAAACAACCAGTCGTAATATATGTTAACACATCGAAAGATGTAAGGCCAGGATATTTTGATAAAAATTCATACTTTCGAAAGTTATCAAATGCTCCGATATATCCGATAGTAGATAAAAAAGAAGATATACTTGCAAGAGGATATAAAAATTATAAGTTAGTACATGAAACAATAAAAAAAGTATTCAAATGAAAATTAGTTTAATACAACCAGGAAGAAACAATCTGAAATATCTAAAATGGTCATATGACTCTATTAGAAAAAATCAGGGAAAACATGAAGTAGAAATATGTGTTGCAGATGACTTCAGTAATGATGGCACATGGGATTGGTGCCAAGAAATGATGAAGAAAGATTCTAACTTCAAAGCAATCAGAAATGAAGGACCTACTAGATTAGGACATACAATATTATATGATAGATTAGTTAATGAGGTAGCTAGTCATGACGTTTGTATGATATATCATGCTGATATGTATTTAATGCCAGGAGCAATTGATCAAATTGAGCATAAATTAAAAGAGAACACAATAGTATCTCTTACAAGAATCGAGCCACCATTACATCCACCAGGTCCAGAAAAGATGTTAATTGATTTTGGAATTGAACCAGAAGAATTTAGAGAACAAGAATTATTGGATTGGTTTAAAGATATTCAGTTACAACAATTGACAAAGATAACAGAAGGTATATTTGCACCATGGGCATTTTATAAAAAGGACTTTCAAGAGATAGGAGGACATGATCCATTGTTTGCTCCACAATCAAAAGAGGATACTGATATATTCAATAGATTTCATATGAATGGTATTAAGTTTATTCAAACTTGGGGAGGATGTGTATATCATATGACATGTAGAGGTAGTAGATTTGCAGATGGAGCAAAAAGAAATCCAAGTGGTGAAGTGTTCATGAAAAATAGAGAAACAGATGAATGGTTACAACAAAATGAAAAATCTACAAGGGAGTTTATTAGAAAATGGGGCCATTATTGTAAGCATGACTCATTAATGAAACCGATAGTTCCTCCCAAGTATGATATTGGATTCATTATAAAGAATGCTAATTTAGAACTGTTAAAAGTTCTTGAACCATGGTGTAGTACAGTATATACGGATATATTAAGAATGAAGTATATTACATTAGAACAGCCATTTACTTCATATAATTTATTAGATAGAGTATTTACATCAGTTGATGAAAAACAAAATGGGATACTTATTGAAATAGATGGCAATAGATTTAACAATGAAGATTTCAGACATATACAAAACATGTCAGAAATATTAGCAGGTGATAAAGAGTTAGAGGTAGGTACATTTCAACTAAGTAACTTACAAATAACAATAAATGGCCTAAAAACATATGAAGAAGGATTAATTAAATTAAGGAAATTAGAATGGAAAAAATAGGAATAGTAGGACAAGGATTTGTTGGCTCGGCAGTATATGCTGGATTCAAAGATTATTTCCAAACAGAAACATTTGATATTAAAAAAGATAGTACATGTGATTCACTAAAAGAATTGATTGAAAAATGTCAGTTTATTTTTATATGCGTCCCAACACCGATGGATAGTGATGGCTCATGTTATACGGAATTTGTACATGAAGTTATTAAAGATATTGATAGAATGACGACCAAAAAGAAGATATTGATAGTTAAATCTACAATACCTCCCGGAACAACAGAAGGCTGGAATAAAAAATATAATAATGTTGACATAGTATTTAATCCAGAGTTTCTAACTGAAGCAAATGCAATGGACGATTTCAAAAATCAAACTAGAATTGTTTTAGGTGGAGATCGAAAAGCAAATGCAAGAGTTAAAAGATTGTTTGCAAAAGCCTTTCCAAAAGTTCCTGTCATTCATACTAGTTCAACTATTGCCGAAATGGTGAAGTATGTTACTAATTCTTTTTTAGCTACAAAGGTTACATTTGCAAATGAAATGTATGAGATATGTCAGTATTTAGATATAGATTATGATAAAGTAATTGAATATGCTCAAAGAGATGAAAGGCTAGGATATTCACACTGGAATGTTCCAGGACCAGATGGTGATTTTGGATATGGCGGACATTGTTTTCCAAAAGATGTTAAAGCATTAATAAGTGTCGCTATGGAACTAGAGTCAGATGTTACTCCCACATTATTGCAAGCCGTTGATAAAAAGAATAATGAAATTAGGAATAATAAAGATTGGCTAGAACAAAAAGGTCGTGCAGTAATATGAGGTACTATATTTTATACCCGGGCAACACAGAAGCCGATACAGTTAATTCAGTAAATCAATTAGGCGATGTGTCATTCAAAACATTTTGGGCACAACGAGGACTAAATATCTTAATGAATGCAGTAGAGCAACAACATAAAGATCTAGATAAGTTTATCATAAAAGATGAAAGGGGAAAAGATTATTCAATCGAAGAGTTTCTGGATAAAATTAAAAAATTAAAAGTTAGAATACAATAGTAATGCCAAAGGTTAGAATTGATAGGTTAGATGATTATCAGCCTTATAAAAAGAAGTTTCCTAAAAGGAAAGAACGTCATGAAGAGTTTCAAAGAGACTCAAGCAAAAGAAACAAACGAGATAAAAAAAATGCAATAGATCGTCGCTCCTAGGATATTTATTATAAACCAATTTAATAAAGGAGAGTTTACAGATGTATACGAGAGAGCAAATCATGAATGTGGTTGAAGGAAAGGGCTACAAATATTTTCATGATAACAACAACAAATCATATGATGTTAATATCATAGGAATTAGAAATTCTAAAACCAATGGTAGAGTTACAAATGCATTTGATGATCTAATGACAATTGCATATAAGAATGCAGATGGCGAATGGATGTATCATGAATATCCATGCACAACAGATCCAGGTACACATTGGGTAGAAAATATTTTGAATCCAGATGGTGTAGCAATATTAAAGCCTGGCCAGTATAGAGGGTCACATAAATTAAGATTACATCAAGGTAAGTATTTAGCATTAGGCCAAAAGAAGCCAGTTAAAGTTTATAGAGATGCAAATTTAGATGGCAAATATGATCTTCTAGAAGAAAGTGTTAAAGAAGGAATATATGGAATCAATATTCATAGAGCAACTTCTAGATCCGGCGGTAAATCAACTAGAATAGATAAATGGTCTGCAGGTTGTCAAGTTATAGCTGACAATGATGATTGGCATGAATTTTTAGATATATGTCAAGCTGCTCGAGAAATCCATGGTAATTCATTTTCATACTCATTAATTGAAAGTAAAGATATATCATAATGATTCGTCTAATTATAAAGAAGGGTGTACAGACAATAGAAGAAGTATGTGAACACTGCAAATGTAAAGTTAGAGATTTGACTGTTGATGATATAATGGTTAAGCCAAAAACATTAGCCGGCGTTATTGTTAAAGATACAAATGGAAATGAAGTAACGAGGACAGGAGCTAGAGAGAAGTGTTATTGTGAACATTGTAGCCATGATTAATAGCTAGTATAATATTTATATAAAATGATAAAGTTAACAAACATATTAGAAGGTACCAGATGTTGGAAGGGCTATGAAAAGAAAGGCACTAAAAAGCTTTTTGGTAAAACAGTCCCTAACTGCGTTAAGAGAGAAAATGCAGTTCCTGACCATGATGGAAAGGCAGCTCCATTCGGATCTGGGTATGATGAGTTAGATGAAGATTTAAGAAATTGGGTGAAGCAGAAATGGGTGGATATATCTAGAAAAAAGAAAGGTGGCGGACATCCAGCATGTGGAGCATCAGCCGGTAAGAAGTCTAGAAAAGGCGGTAAGAGAGCTTATCCTAAATGTGTCCCTGCTAGCAAAGCAAGATCAATGAGTAAAAAAGATAAAGAATCTGCTACAAGAAGAAAAAGATCTGTTTATAAAAATAAAGCAAAAGGTGGTAAGCCACCAAAGAAAGCAAAAAATGTTTCTACAAAAGCAGAAATGCTAATGAGAGAAAGATTGATTCAGTATCTCGAGCAAATGAATGAAAAAGCTAAAAGAGATAAATGTTATTACAAAGTTAAAGCAAGGTATGATGTATGGCCATCAGCATATGGTTCATTGTCATTATCCAAATGTAGAAAGGTTGGAGCTGCTAATTGGGGTAACAAATCAAAGAAAGGGAAAAAGTAATGAGCAAATTATTATATAGAAATAAATCTTTAGGATTAGAAATAATTGAATCTAACCAACCAGTAGTGTTTCAGGAAGCAGAATACCAAGGTAGAAAAGTTAAATTAGGTAAAGTATCTAGAGGTGGTTCAAAGAAATTTCAAGTATATGTAAAGAATCCAAAAACAGGTAACGTTAAAAAAGTATCATTTGGAGATACAACAGGATTAAGTATTAAAACAAAAGATCCTGCAAGAAGAAAATCTTTCAAAGCAAGACATAATTGTGACAATCCGGGACCTAGAACAAAAGCAAGATATTGGTCTTGTAGAATGTGGGCAGGTCCTGATTCAGTTAAGAATATGTTAAAGAAGTAATGGGTCATAAAGTTTTCATACGTCATACATATATCTACAAATGTAGTAATAAAAAATGTGCAGGCGAATGGAAAATTAATGAAGCAGTTCATTTGGAAAAATTAAGATGTCCACATTGCGGAGAACATGATACGGTTGAGTATGTAATGGTCGACCAAAGAGAAAAATATAATAGGAGATGGGAATAATGATCAAACTAAAAAACATATTGAACGAATCACCAGAGGACCAGATCAAACAATGTCCTACTGCTACACAAAAACTTAATGTAAATACTGCAAATAGAGATAGAGCGATACAAGCTGATTTTATCAAATACGGACCTCTCAATGTTGAAGAGCCTGGCGATTATTGGAAAGAGATAGCAAAGAAATGGAATACAACTGAAGAGGCAGCAATGCAATCCACATGTATGTCATGTACAGCATTTGACGTATCTCCAAGAATGTTAGAATGTATCCCAGGAGAAACTTCAGAGCCAGTTAGGGATGAAGATGGTATATTAGGATATTGTTGGATGCATCATTTCAAATGCCATTCGGCTAGATCATGCAACACATGGGCAGCTGGAGGTCCTATCAAAGAAGATGAAAAATCATATGAGTGGCAAAAAAGAAATCTGAAAGCTGCATTAGATCCAGATCCAATCGATCCATCAATGTACAAAGATGAATAAGCTAAGATCCATATTGATTATGTTTGGTAACCTATTTGATCCAGGCTGGTATGCTGATAAAATAAATACTAAGTTAGGGTTGTATGAATGGGCAAAGAAAAGTAAGTTCCGTAAATGGCAAGAAGGATTGACAGGTTGGAAGTTTTGGACTTGGCAAATAGTAGGTGGAATAACTTTTGTAATTATTTTTGAATTTATTTTTAATAAGATAGGTATAACAATGTTACCATGGCGATAAGATTAATAGACATATTATCAGAAGGGATATCTAAAAACAATGTTCAATCTATAGTAGATAGAATACTTCCACAAATCATTGACAACAAAGGTACTGGTAAACAAGGCATACCAAAAATAAAATTACATACAGATATTTATGCTAGGTATAGTGGAATTGACGGCATGACCGGCGAAGAAAGTGAATCATCAAAAGCAGAATGGGTACATCAAGATAATACAATCTATATCTATTATCCAAATATGATGAATGAGGAAGATGTTATCAGATCAGTTCTACATGAATATGAACATACAAAACAAGATCCTGAGCAGAATGAAAAATATAGGGAGAAAGGCTATGTTAAAAATCCTAATGAAATGGCAGCTAGAAAAGCTGAACTAGATTGGAAAGATTATTTATGATTAAATTGAAAGGCATATTAGAAGGTAAGGTTTTATCTGTATTCGATTTTGATGATACAATTGCAAAGTCAGATGCATGGGTATATGTCATGCGTGGGAACCGTATTGTAAAAAAATTAGATCCTGCAGAATTTGCTGTCTACAAACCTAGACCAGGTGAACAATTTGATTTTAGAGAGTTTGATAGAAAAATAAGAAATCCTAGACTAATAAAACGTAATGCCGATCTATTAGTAAAACAGTTAGATAAAGCAAGACGGGCATCAAAAGGATCTCGAAAGGTTACTATATTAACTGCGAGAAGATTAGGACAACCTGTAACAAGTTTTTTAAAGACAATGGGCATAGATGCTTATGTTGTGCCATTAGGTAGTGCAGATCCAAAGAAGAAAGCAGATTGGATTGAGAAACAAATCAACAAAGGATATGATACAGTTTACTTTATGGATGATAGTCCAAAGAATATATCAGCTGTAGATTCAATGCTAAAACGATATCCTAATGTAAGATCTATTACTAAGCTAATAAAGGAAGAATTATTAACAGAAGGTAAATTAGGAGATTGTTATCAAGCCGGCGGAAAACTTATTATGGATATGTTTGGTGATAAAGAACATAAACTAGTACATGGTATGGTAAATGGCCAAGGTGCATTAGAAGGTATGAGATATGGACATTGTTGGGTAGAATCTAGAAATACAATATTAGATCATTCTAATGGAAGAAAATTAGAATTGCCTATAGATGTATATTATGCAATTGGCAGAATCAACCCAAAAGAATGTAAATATTACACTCCAGAAGAAGCAGCAAAGTTTATGGTCGAGGAAGGACATTGGGGACCATGGGAGATGTCAGGTGATACGGTTATGGCAGAAGAGATCCCAGATCGTAAACCTGAAATAGGTAAACAAGATATGAAAATTAATCCTTCAGAATTAGATGATATTGAATCTAAACTAATGATGGGAGAGGTAGATTATCAAGCAAGATTGTCGAGAGGACATCAACCAGATTATTATCAATTAGGAACTTCAGAGTTTAAGCCATTTGATAAATCTCGAGATGAAGATGTAGAAGAAAATTTTGCAGATGGTAAGAAGCCGGGCAGAAAGGGTATATCCAAAAGGGTTGGAATTCCAAAAGGTGCTACATTGACTCAATTAGCTAAGTTAGCAAAATCCAAAGGTGAAAAAGGCAGAATGGCTAGATGGCAATTGAATATGCGGCGTGGAAAAAAGAAGAAAAAAAGCTAACAAAAGATTTGCCTATTTGAAATAAATTTCTTATCTTTATTTTATAAAAAGATGAAGATATGAAATGTAGTAAATGTGATGCAACTATTCCTAAAGGCAGATTAAAAATATTACCGGGAACTAAAGAATGTGTCCAATGTTCTTCTGAAGAACAAAATATGGTAAGAACGGTTATAACGGGTAAGACTACTTATTCCGAAATTGAAGTTATCAAAAATAAAAAGACAAAAGAATATTTAAAACGATTAGAAGGTAAGGGTAGAACAGGATTTGGTTCTATGTTGTATAGGGGTAGTAGAAATGAACCTTCTGCTAGCAAAGTATCATTGAAATCCAATATACGACAAATACCAAAGTTTACCAAAGAACACTTTGATAAAGTATTGAAAGAAGCTATAGATTGGTTAGACTATGATAAGCAATATTCTATCAAGAAAGTAGAGAAGGCACTCAAAAATGAAATGATATCAGGCCCGCAATATAGACAAATATTACAGATATTAGAAGTTATGAGTCCGTCGGAAGTGAGAGTACAAAAAGAAGTTAAACAAGAATCAGTAGATGAAGAAATATTACATGCCTTCAGAAACTGGAAAATGTAAGTTATGATAAATGTATATAGTTTAGTAGTGGGAATGGCATTGTTCTTTGTGACACATATATTCATATGGTTTCAAATCAATGGACAATTTTTGTGGAAATGGTTTTCAGATAATCCAATGTTGTTGGCATTATTTGGAGCACCAGTATCTTATTTGTTGATAATATCTACCAAATATATGGTGGCAGGTTTTGATGGATTATTATGGCCTGGTAGGTTAGTAGGATTTAGTTTAGGTATGATAGTATTTGCAGTATTAACATGGGTGATGTTAGGAGAGGCAATGACATCTAAAACAATTGTTTCTTTAATATTAGCCACAGCATTAGTTGCCATTCAAATTCTTTGGAAATAAGTATCTCTAGCATATTTATATAAAAAAATAACGAGGTAATACTATGATAAAATTGAGAGCATTACTTACTGAAGCTCCTGAAGATGAGTTAGCAACAGTATATGGTAAAGGTGAAAAGGGTAAGTCGGTAGCTAAAGGACAAGCACAATTAGCTAAAATTATTAGTGATCCTAAAGTTCAAGCAGTTTTGAAAGCCGGATTAGAAGATGGCGATCCTAATGATGATAAATTACCTTACAAAAGAGAATTTATAACTGTAACAGAACTACAACCAACTCAAAACGAAATTGGATTTGATCAAAGCGTTTTAAATAATTTAACTAATAAATTTGGTAAATTAGATACATTTCTTAAAGGAAAGCCAAATGTAAACGGACCTATTGTTACATATGCAGGAAAATATATTATAGATGGACATCATCGATGGAGTTCAGTGTTTGCAGTCAATCCAAAAGCTAAAATGTTAACATTGAATATAAAAGGTAACCCAAATTTTTCTCATACAGATATATTGAAAGCTGTTCATGGAGCAATTGCAGCAGATTTAGGTAAAGTTCCTGAAGCAAATCCTAAAGGAATAAATTTATTGAAAGGTGTTACAATAGACCAAATACCAATTAACATGTTAGAAGATAAAGTATTTGAGATATATCAACAATATTCTCCAATGAATGTTGGAGCATCTGGTAAGATGGATATCAACGGACCAGAAGATGTACAAACAGCGATATTTGAAAATTTAAAATTTATGATCAAAAATGGAGTTGCTGCAGGAGCACCTGGAAGAAAGCATATGCCTCAATCAGATTCAGGAGGAGAGCCTATTGATAGATTAGGAGCTTTATCACGGGGCGAGATTAATGTTGAAGAGCCATTTGGTAGTGTTGCAGACGGCGTTATAAAAATGAAAAACTTACTAGGGAAATAATATGGAACCAGCAAAATATTTCAATAATATTATTATAGGACAATTTGTTTTAACAGGGGTTCCAGTTAAAGTGTACACTGGTGCTAGATATCTAACTATAACTGATGCAGATGATGTGGAAGATGCTACATTTGGGTTTGGTATGGATGAAGACGGTGATATGCAAAGATTTGATTACAGAAATGTTATACAATTATTAGTATCAGGAAATGTAGTTGATTTAGAAACATATAATAAAGGTATGGAAGCTAAATTTGGCGGCGGAGAAGAAAAGGCAGAAGAACCTGAAGAAGATGAAAAAGAAGATAAGGAAGATAAAAAAGAAGAAGAGGGACAATCAATGTCAGATTCATATATGCCTTTGATCAAAGATATTATTGCTGAGCTTTCAAAAGATGAGTTTAAAGCTCAAATGGATTCATTGAAAGCAGAAGAAGAAGCTGGTAAGGCTAAGATCAAGAATGCAAAAAAGAAAATGGTTGATCTTAAAAAACAGCCTATTGAAGAAGGACATAATTATACATTCGGAGTAGGTGATATTGTTAAGAATAAAAACACATCATGCCCACATCATGGTTCAATGGGTGTAGTTAAAAAGATAATGGACTTACCAGGTGAAGTAGGTGCAGTTGCAATTTATACAGTAATGAATTCAGGTTCAACTTATAAACCAGGAGATAGTTTAACTAAAACAATTGATCAATTAGAACCAATAACGTCAGTAGACAGTTTAGAAGAGGAATAAAAAATGGAAGATCCAAATAAAAATTCATTAGATTACAAAGTGCCTAAGTTGAAAGATTTACTTAAAGGTTCAGGATTTGAAGAAATACCTAAAAAAGTATTTGATTCAGAAGCAACTAATGATACTAAAGATAGATTTGATGCAAAAATAAAAGCATTGAAAGATGAAATAAAAGAGCTCGAAAAACAAAAGAAGGAGATGAGTGATGGCAAAAAAGGTTAAGAAAGCAACAACTAAAAAAGCTGCAGTAAAGAAAACTGCAAAGAAAGTTGTGAAGAAAGTACTAGACAAAACAGATCTAGATGAAAAAATTGTAGCAGAATACAAAGAGAATCAATCATTATATGATTTGATCTTATGTTATATTAAATGTTATGGCGGATATGTATTGGCAGTAGGTGCTGGGTGTGCATTTGGAGTAAATCTTAAATTAGGCTTTGGTCTATTAGGTATTGCTGCATTTTGGGCATATTGGCAAGTATGTAAATGCAAGCCATGCAAAGATGATAAATGTTCTGACGATTGTAAGTGTTAAGATGGACAAATATATTTACAGAGGAAAATTAGAAAGAGTTGTAGATGGTGATACCATTGATGCTCTTATTGATGTCGGATTTGATATTTGGGTCAAGAAGAGAATCAGGTATAAAGGAGTTGACACATGGGAATCCAGAACAAGAAACTTAGAAGAAAAGGCGTTAGGTTTAAAGGCCAAAGAACGCAACAAAGATCTTTTAGAAAACGTAAGCGACAAGTCGGGGTATTTCAGACTAAAAAGTTATGGCGTAGGAAAATATGGAAGAGTTTTAGGAGAGATTTTTATACAAGATGCAGAAGGCGTCCAAATGTGCATTAATGATGTACTAATTAAGGAAGGCCATGCATATGTTTATGAAGGTGGGAAGAAGAAAGTCTTTCCATCATAAAGGAGAATATGTTATATGAAAATTAATTGGATTAATGGCTTTGATGCCGGAAACAAAAAAGAAAAGTACTACCTGGAATTCAGAGTTGGTACTTTTACAGTATTAGAACTTAAGTGGGAAAAATCAAAATTCAGATTTATGTTATTTAATTTAGGGATAGAACTATGAAAAAGTTATTATTAATATTAGCACTAGTACCAACATTACTATTTAGTCAAGGAAGCTGGATTCATATCCAATTGATGACAGATGATTATCCATCTGAAACAAGTTGGAATATAACACCTCCAGGTGGTTCACCTATTATTATAGAAAATGATAGTAACATGCTACCTAATACAATGTATGATACTATTGTTCAACTTGGTGGTACAATTATTGCTAGCATATATGATGAATTTGGAGATGGTTTAAGTTCAGCACCATTCGGTGGAACTGATGGTTGGTTTATGATTAGCAATTCATGCCAAGATACTTTAATGTATGTTGCAGGAAACTTTGGAGACAGTTTAGTACAAACATTAACCGTTGCTCCTTGTGCTCCACCAACAGTAGGATGTACTGACCCCAATGCTTTAAGTTATGATTCAACAGCATACATTTCAGATAATAGTTTATGTACTTACCCACCTTGTAGTGGGCTTTTAACTGATACAGTTCAGCAAACATGTTTACCTACTGGCCAGACATTGGTACAATTCTTTTGGACAACAGATACATCAAATGCAAATTGTGCTCCAGTTAGATTTTGGTATTGGA
>Ga0181419_1000108_pt1 | contig 27429 bp, 31 predicted proteins | sample 42SPOviralmetaG_FD_130144 | JGI IMG/M metagenome (GOLD analysis project Ga0181419, IMG submission 130144) | Marine viral communities from the oligotrophic San Pedro Time Series (SPOT) site, San Pedro Channel, CA, USA - 42 SPOT_SRF_2013-04-24 | ecosystem: Environmental > Aquatic > Marine > Strait...
AAAAAATAAAAAATAAAAAATAAAAAATTTTAATAATCTTTAATCTATATTATTTTTGTTTTAATAATTTAATAATGAACTTATTAAATTTTGTAAAAGAGTTTTTTAAAGAAGAAAAAAGCAAAGGTATGATAACATCTGTTATATCATTTTCAGCAGCAAATGTATTAAATATTTTTCTAAATACTAATCTTCAAATGGATATTCAAAAGAGTACATTTTTATCACTATATTTATTTGGAAATATTCTAGCATATAGTTTGGATATAGTATTTGCAAAAGAAAAATTATTTGTGAATAATAAATACGGAAAAGTACCTCTGAATGATTATGGTACTCGAACGAAATTTTTAGCTAATTCATTCTTTAATAAATATTTTGCAAGATATATGATACTAGGTATTATTGATTCTATAATAGGATTAATATTATTAAAATTCTTAATTAATCTAATGAATAAATATGAGTTACTAATGGATTGGAAATATAGAGATGTTATTATTGCTGCGTTTGTTGTAACATTTACATATCAATTATATTTGAATCATTTAAGATTCGATTGGGCTTATGAATATAATGAAAATTTCTTATTAAATATTATTATCTATATATGGTTTACACTAATTATCTTAATAGTTGTAAGAACTGATACATCATTTAATAATACTATGACAGATTCAAAGGCAAAGAAATATATGCAAGATAAAAAATTTGATATTTAATATTTAATAATATTAAATATTTAATAGTATTTAATCAAATTTTCTAACATTAATTCTAGTAGCATTTCTTTTAGTTTTAAATTGATCTACACTAAATTCTTCATCACTATCATCATCTTCCTCAAATGAATTATTAACCCAAAATTGACTGCTACCTAAACGGTAATCTTCATGCTCACTACCCTTATACCAATAAACACAATCTTCTAATTTATTACTACTAGATGTATTATCTATAACTAAACATTCGTAATTTTCTGTACATTGGTCCATTACTTGTTGGAATACCTCAAAAGTTGGAAACATTCCAGCATAGTTTTCATAAATTCTTTTTCTATTACCTACAATATTTTCACGAAGAATAAAAACATAATCTATATTTGTTCTTAAATTTGGAGGAATCCCTAATGGATACTGCATAGTAATAATAAAAAATAATTTAATATGTCTTCCATTCATAAATATAGAACGAATATTTTTATCTTTTGCCCAACTACTATCATATAAACAATCATCTAAAATAATAAATGCTTTTGGATCAATTCTTGAGGTTCCATAAGTACTTTCCTCTTTATTTTTCTTTCTCATAATTAATTTTTGTCTAGTTACTACATTTTGTATTAACTCTGGTGTTACTTCTTCATGAATAAAAACATTTGGAACAAAATCTCCATAAAATCTATTCGCAGATTCAGTGCCAGATATAATAGTTCCAACAGGTATATCAGTATGGTAATATAATAAATCCTTTACTAAAAAAGATTTACCAGTCCCTCTTTTACCAATTAAAACTACTACATTATCATTTCGTATTTTAGTAATATCAAATTTTTTTAATTCTAGCTTCATGATTAAAATAAAATATGATTTAAATAAAAAATAGATTTTATTTAAATTTAAAAAACGAAGTATCTATAAATTAATTAATTTTCAGGTAAATTATTATTATTATTTTTTTTTAAATTATATTGATACCATATTAATATAAATAGTGATGAATATAGTATTACTATTTCAGGAAATTCTTTTAGTAAAAATAAATTTACAACAAATAAAATAAAAAATATAGAATATAATAGAGTTTTATAAAATTTATTTTCTGGATTTAAAGTGCTATGGAATATTATTAAAAATATTAAAACTATTACTATGGATAATTTTGTTTCATTTTGTAAAGATTTAATCTCTTTCATTATTTAATATTATTTGAGATTAATAATATTTGTTTTTTATTAAAATGGTGGTTCTCCAACATCAATTTCATTGTAAACTTCATCCACATTATCTTCTGTGAAATATAATATTCCAAATATAACTGTAGATACTACTAGAAATAAGTATAAACTGTTGTCCTTATTTTTATTATCATTATTTACCTCATTATCACTATATTCTAAAGCATCACTATTAATTTTATTATAATTAAAAAAAACAACAGCTATTAAACAACCTATAATAACTGATACTAAAAATTTATTTTTATATAGGAGTTCCATTTATTATAATAATGGAGAAGAGAATTTTTATATTTTTTAAACTAATTTTTATATTAATATAAATAAATCATATTATGAATTTTAAATTATATGTAATTTTTTTATTAATATTTATTTTATTTGTAAACTGCTATTTATTTAGTAAAAAAATTGAGAACTTTGTATTACCAACAATAGATGTAATACAAAGTAGAAATATTGAAGAAAATAGAAGAAAAATACATGAAGTTGGCGAAGAAGTTGAAAAAGCAGATAATGATTTAGCACCAGTTAGAGTAAAAATAAATGATGTAAATAATCAGATAACAGAAATTGATAATAAAATTAAAAGAAATAATGCACTATCATTAGCAGAAAGAAATAGTAATAGAATAAGAAATGAAAATAACCGTCTTAATCGCCAACGCAGATATTTAATAAACTATAGAAATAGGTTACGCAGATATATTCGAAATCAACGAAGAATAATAAGGAATCAAGGACGAACGATACGAAATCAAAGAAGTGAAAGAAATAATTTAAAAATGATTAATCATATTTTAAGATTAAAACATAATGGTCTTGCTTTCCCAGGGTTTGCCTCATTTTATGATATAAATAGGAGACATATATATACTCTTTTTACTGATAACAATGATGATAATTTTAAAAATGATAATAACCCAATTCTTAGAAGGGCGTGTTATTGTAAAGCTAGTCCTGGTTTTAAAGTAACTCTATTTACTAATGAAAATCAAAATTCAAACGAAAAGATTGTAATAGGCGGTGGACCTATAAAACATATTCGTAATGACTTAATAGATTTACGTAATGAAAAAATTAATAATACTCTATTTAAAGGAAAAAGTCGGATATGTCGCAGGTATAGAAGGTTGTGGTGGCGGTGGACAAGATGCTGGTGGCACACATATAACTATTATAAATTTTGGTGTGAACATACTAAAAGTGCAAAATTAGAACGTGTTATTGATAATAATTATCAATATGGAATTATTGAAAAAAAAATGTAAAAATTATTAATTTTTTTTTAGCTATATTATAATTTATTATAATTAATAAAATGAGAGTTATTAACTATATAGTATTTCTATTATTCATTATATTTCTAAATTCATTATTATTAAATACAAAAATAAATAGATTTAGTAATATAGAAAAATATGAACAAGCAATACCAAGCACTGATGTAAGACAGAGAAAAAAATTAAATAAATTGGATGATAATAAAAGTGAATTATCAAAAAATTTAGCAAATGAAGAGATTTCACAGACAATAGGTTTTACATCTCTATTAGAATATATTACAGGTGAAAATAAAAGAAAAGAAGAAAATAGAAAATCAATAATTTCTACAATGAAGAAAAATAATCCATTAAATAAATTTAAAAGAACATCGGGTTTAAAGTGTCAAGATATACAAATTGATATATCAGATAGTATTTCATCAAGCAATGGGAAAGAAGATTTAATATTAAAAACATGTGCAAAGGAATGTCATAAAAATAAAGATTGTTTATCATTTGATTATAAAAATAGAAAATGTAGATTATCTACATGGTGTAGTGAAGGCACTTCTGAAAAAATACCAGGGTATAGTGTGTATAGAGATAAAAGTAAACCTATTCCAGAAATAACAAAGTTTAATATATATCCTAAAAAAAAAATGTATGGACCATGTCGTAGATCTAAAATTGGTGGATATGAGTCGGGTTCATCTTTAATTAAATGTGCTGATAAATGTGCAAAAAATAAAGAATGTTTATCATTTGATTTAACTGGTAATAATAAAGATATTTGTACCATTTATAAAAAATGTCATAATATGCATATGACTAATAATAAAAATTCATTCTCAGGTGTTTTAATAAATTCTGTTACTTATAGTACATCAAATAGAAACAATTCTATTAAACGGACCAGACCAAATTAAAAATATAAACTAGTTATTTTTCTTAATTATAATTAATAAGTATGAACAAAATAATATATATTATACTATTGTTATTAATATTATTAGTATTATATTTCATAACTACAAAGTTATATAAAACATCTATATTAAATAAACAAATAGAAAATTTTAATGAATTAGAATTAAGTGATGATGAAATTTTTAGTGCAGATTTAGATACTCTTATGAAACATTTGGCGGAAATGCAAAAAAATTTTTATATTTTAAATAAAGAACAAAAAGTTATTTATAATAAAATTTTAAAAAGATTAGATGAGGAAAAAGATAACTTAACAAATGAATTTAAATTATTATTAAAAAAAATACAAGAAACTAACCCTTTAAATTCATTTGAAGCTCCGGCATATTATAAATCATGTAAGGAAATAGATATAAATATTGATACTAATGTTGAATTAAAAAACTCTACGCAAAGAGATTTAACTATGACTTGTGCGAGTATATGCAAAGATAATAGTAAGTGTTTATCATTTGAATATGATAATAAAAAGAAAACTTGTAGATTCTCAAAATCATGTCATAAAGATTCTAATTTTATAGGAGGAAAACCAATAACAAATATTATTTATACAAAAAAAGGAAGAAAACAACCTGCTGAATTAAATTATGATATTCATATGAACCAAAAACTACTAAATTATAACCGATTTAATGATGATATAAATCTTCCATGTAATGAAAATAAAATTGGAGGAACTATTAGAAATTGTGATAGAGAAAAAGCTTCTAAAAAATGTGATGATACACCAGGTTGTTTATCGTGGGAATTACATAAACCAAGCAAAAAATGTAAATTATACTCTAAATGTCATAAACCAATGCTTACTCATAATAATTTTAAATTAATTAATCCTCAAAAACAAAATAGAAGCCCTGATAGTAATGCGTGGGGAAGAAATAAAAAAGCCAAAGAAGCGCATAATAGAGGTGAAATTAATTCACCACAAGCTTGGAGTGCTAGAAGTGCAAAAAAAGGACACTATTATGAAATTAGACTAAATAATCCCACAGATATTGCAGGTATTATAACACAGGGTAGAAAAAATTATGTACAATCGGTAAGTAAAATAAAAATTACATATTTTAATAATGATAATGTTGAACAAAGTATAGGGGCTTTTAGATTAACTGTTCCTAGACAAACTAAAAAAGACCAAGATGATATTGAGTATACACTATTTAACGAACCTGTTCAATTAACTAAAATTAGATTTTATATATTAGAATGGAAAAATCATCCATCATTTAGAGTTGGATTGCTACAAAATTTAAATAATATAAAAAACTATGAAGTTGGAACAAAAAAACAAACTAGTTTATTAGGAATTCCCAGGAATCCAAGAGACCAACATATACCATTAAATTATGGAAATAGAGTTAGAATTTATAATGGAAATAAATTCTATCTTCATGAACCTGGAAAGAATGATGCTTGGTTTAGTAGAAAAACATATGGAAATGCAAGTATAATGAAAATATATAAAGCACATGGTGGAGGGAGATGGGGTATTGCCGGGTGGGGAACCATAAAATATGGAGATTTTATATTTATTGAGGCTCAGCGTACTGAAAGAAAATTACAAAGAGCAGGTAGAAATGCTCGATTTCAAAATCGTAATTTAGGCTCCTGGGAGAAATTCATTATTGAGAAAGGACCAGGTAGCAAAGGCAATCATGGGACTCCTATTTATTCTGGTGATATTATTTATATAAGGTCGTGGAGAGATAGAAGACCATTTAGATTACAAAAGAATAGGGAAAATAATGCTAGATTTCAAAATTATAATCATGGGACATGGGAAAGAATGGTAATTACAATTGTGTAAATAATTATTCTTCTTAATTTTATTTTTATAATTTATTATATTAAATAAATGAATAATTTATACTTATCTATATTAATATTTATTATAATTTTTTCATCTGTATCATTACAATATAAAATAAAGGAATTATTTTACCAAGAAAATGATTATAGTTTAAGTGAACCAGATGCTAAAATTCTGAATGATTATAATCAAACTAATGCTATAAATATTAATTCCGCCAAGATAAAAGATAGTGAAAACACATTAACTAATATTAAAGAGTTTGTTCCTTCTAGTTTGACAAAATTAAAAAATATACAATCAAAAGAAGGAAGTATTAATAAAAATGAAAAAATATTTAATAATATTAGTTCATTTAAATATGGAGAAACACTATTTTTATCAACTTATTATTGGGGTGGTTATATTTTAAATGGAAAAAATTTTAGTAATAAAAGAAGGGATAATTACAAAAGAATTAAAATTACAAGTACTGGTAAAAAAAATCAAGAAAGTATAAAATATGGAGATTATATTAAAGTACCTGGTCTTACAAATGATACTTTAAGAATCATGGGTGGTACTACTGGTAATTCAATATTTCCAGGAAATTATTTCTATTTACAGAATAGAAAAAAAAACTATAATAATTTACAAATAAGTTGGTGTCATAATAGAGGTTACTGGAAAAACTGGTGTCGGTCGCATCGATGTGGAAATAAACATCAATGGCATTGGTGGTGGAGAAATCGTAAAAGATTATGTAATATTATATCTTGCGATTGTCCTTTTAGGCGCAATAGACAAGACGGAATATTTTTAAATAGAAATAGAGGGTCTTGGGAAAGAATGAAATTTATTAGATAAATCAATAAATTATGTTTTATTAAATAAATGAAATATTATTTATTTTTATTACTTTTAATATTATTAAACTCTATAATACTTCAGAAAAAAAAATATAAACTAGAAGAAAAATATTATAGTTTTGATATTAGCTCTGCTAGGAAAAAAAATATGACAGATATTACACAAGATATTAGTTTACAAATATCAAAAAATAAATATAAATCATTTAATACAAAAATTAAAAAATTAAATGATAATAGAAAAAATAACAAAAAAATTATAGATAAAAGAAAAAAAGAAAATAATAATCTAAGAAAAGAAATTTCTAAACTCGAAGATAAATTTGTCAAATTAAAACAATATTAATTTACTCTAAAATATTTATTGTAATACATTTTTATGAAGCAACATCTTCTTTATATCACTCTTATTTTTTTTAAAATCTTTAGGACTCATATTAACACCTAAATATCTCTGAATCTTTTGAGAACTTTTCTTTTTCGTGTTCTTTTTATTTTTATCAACTAATACTATTTGTTTAACTTCATTTGTGCTTTTATCTTCATCATTCATAGAATCATTAATATCATTTTGATTATAGTAATCATTTACTTCCTCATTATCTATTATTTCATAATCATCTATTATTTTATTATTATCTTCTAGAACCTTGACATCTTCTACAAGACCTTCTACAACTTGTTTATCTACTTCTACTGGTGTAACTGAATCTTCTACAATATTTTCTACAACATTTTCTATAATTTGTGATTCTACTGCTACTGGTCTAACTGAATCTTCACCATCTATAACATTCTCTTTAACTTCTACAACATCTTCGGCAACTTCTTCAGCTTCTACGGCATTTTCTATAACACCCTCATCAACTTCTATAACATCTTCTACAACTTCTTCTATAACTTGTGGTTCTACTGGTTCAAATGTATCTTCTACGGCATCTTCTACAGCATCTTCTACAACACCTTCTTCATACTCGGCATCTTCTACAGCATCTTCTACAACACCTTCTTCATACTCGGCATCTTCTACAACACCTTCTTCATACTCGGCATCTTCTACGGTATCTTCTACGGCATCTTCTACAACTTCATAATTTTCTATATCTTCACCCTCGTCAATAACATCAGTTTCATTTATAGAGTTAATATCAACATTGCCAATACTATCTGTTAAATTTTCTTCTATTTCTGTATTTTTATTATTTTGTTCTAAATAATTTTCTAGAATTTCTTTAAATGGTAATAAATTTCTAATTGTTGAGTTAATATCATCTGTAATTACTTGATTTAAAAGTGTTAAATTATTTGTCAATGTAGTATTATTATTACGATGATATAAAATACCCGGTTTTTTCCAAATACTCCTAGCAATAGTAATGTAACAAGAATGAATAACATGGGTAGGAGTTGGTATTGAAAGATTTAAGTTATCATATGACTTATTATCTGCTAATAATATTTGGGAATATGATGCAAACATAGCTTGTATAAGATCGTCTAAATACTCGCATTTGGACATTAATTTTATTCTTTTATATTCTTCGTCTATCATATTTTGTGACCATAGAGGAATTAATTTTAATTGATCCTGAAATTCTTTTAATATTAATTTCGGTACGGAATTGTTATTTTTTACATTGTCGTAAATACTTTTAAATCCTTCCACAAATTGGTGTAATGTCAAATTAATGAATTGATCTATATATTCTTTTTTAGATTGTAAAGTAATATTCAGATCTTCTCTATTCATTTAAATAGTAAAAATAATTTATAAAAAAAAAATAAACTTATTCATATAATTTTAAATATTAAAATTAATTCATGTAGATTTAATTACTTTAATTAATTTTAATTTAGAAAGAGTTTAATGGTTGCGAGTAAGGATTATTATTGAAAGCTGCTAAAATATCAGGTGAAATTCTATCACTTGCATCATTTCTGTAAACGGGTTTATCCTTTGTTATATTTATTCTATCAGTTGTTGGAATTTCATTCATAACTCTACCAAGATTTCCAGTTTGTCTGGTATTATGTTGGTCACACTCTAATTTAGATTTATTTGGATTTAAATGCGTATGGTCAATTTCATTATATAATTTAACAGATGTTTTAGTAGGTTTTCTTTCTTTAAGAAGAATATCCCTTACTTCATTAATAGTGGCATTATATTTATCATCATATAACATTTGTTTATCAGCAGCACTATCACCAACACCATAGTATTGATTATCAGATGTAAGTTGTCTGTCGGTTGTTCTCATATCAACCTTAATATTTTTATAAGCATCCGAATTCTGTACATTTCCTACATTACCTGTTTTACCTTTGGACTCGGTGGTTTCCCTCATTGTTGTTCTAGCAACATCATTAGGGTCATATATAATATTTTTTTCTACGCCATAATTACCCTTAATATTACCAACTCTGGCATCATGAATTAATGTTTCTTTTATGGTTGTTCTAGCAACATCATTAGGATCATATATTGTCATTTTAGATGGATTTGTATTTTGTAAATTACCCATTGGTCTTCCATGCATAATTGTATATTCTTTTTTATTAACTCTCATTATATCTAATAGTGGAGCAGTAATAGATTTTACAGCAGATGTTAAATTCGATTGGTGTGTTTTAACAGTTAAATCACTTCGATTAGTTTGTTTAAGATTTACACAGGGTCTTTGAGTTTCTTTGGAATTTGCAGAGTTACCAGATTTAAGATACATGTCTTCTGTTTGTTCATAAGTGGTTTCTACACGGTTTTTACATACTTCACCAATATCACCTGGTAATAATTCTTTTTGACCATCGACAACACGGCCTTCATATGTTGATTTAGGATTAGAACCTTGTCTTAATTCATCTACATTTTTAGGTAATTCGAATTGTCGTGTATCAATTTGTTGGAAACCTCCTGTTGGGTCAGTGCCATATCCTTGATTTAACCCTGGTCCTACTTTTTCTTGTTGGAATGGTAAATAATTTGTAACATATGTGGAACCAACATAACGGGTTTTTTGAAATTCTAAAGTATTCTCTTGTCCTGCTATATTATTAACATTTTGCTTAATATCAGCAAAGTTTTCCACTTCCTTTTTCTTTTTATAAAAATTTCCAGTTCCTGTGAAGGTGTCTAACTTACTCTGCATTCTATTATTATCAACATTAACCTGTGTCATTTTACTTCCAAAAAATGGAACCATATTATTATGTTTAAAATCATCTGGTGCCATATCAACATCTGCTAAACGACTATGAATATGTTTGTCTGTTTTAACATGTTTCATATTATTTGGAATAACTTTATTTTCATATGGTTTTAAGCTTTCATTATATTTTTTATTTGCTTTTCTAATAATATCTTCTTGTGTTTTATTAAATTGTTTTCCAGAGTATACATGGTCAACTACTGGTTTTTCATTTTTATTAATTAAATTTTCATTTGTATCTTTGGAAGTATATTTTTCATTTTGACTAAATAAATAACCTATGGTTCCTAATGCTCCTGCTGTAAATAATTCCATTTATTATTATTTAATATAATAATATAATAAAAATAATACTATTTAACTAATTTATTTAACATCAGTTCTAAGACAAGCTTTAACTCTTGGTGTAGAAGTAAAACTTAATTCTTTACCAGCAATATTAACAGTTTTTTTCTCATCAACTCTATTAGCAGTATAAGCTAGTTGTTTTTTAACTCCTTTTTTAGTTGCTTTTTGATTTTCTAAAATGAATTTAACTATTTTCTTTTTTTGAGGAGCTTTTTTAAGAATAGCATTAGATGCTTTTTTAGCAGCAGAATAACTATCTTTGTTAGAGAAAACTTTTTTCATAAGAAGTTCCTCATCTTTTTTAGATAAAACCCCTTTATCAATTTTTATTATTTTAAAGTTTTTTTTCATACCTCCTTCCATATTTATTAAATATTAAGATTTTTTTTAATTAATAAAAAAAAATAATTTATTATATATTTTTTATAAAATATTAAAATTTAATTAAGTTGATTGACTGTTCTACAATTTCTCCAGCTTTGTGTATTATCTACATTAAATGCTTCATTTTGACTTACTGAATATGTTGTTTCTTGGTCGTTATACATTACTATATTTGGATTATTATATTGAGATACGGGCATACCTAATCTTTGGTTTAAAGGTTGGGGAATACAGGGTCTATGGTCGTCTTTTGCCATAATAGTAGTATTTAACTCAATATTGAATGGAACAATAGAACGGTCTTGTGGATTTTGGCACAACCATTGCCATCTATTCCAACCAGTTCCTCTTAAAGTACAAGGCGGGTTGCTTAATCGTGTGCTTTCACCTACGAAATTAGCACAGTCGTCGAAATGTTTTAATTTAGAATTTTTAAATTCTTCATTACAATTAGAAGGAGCATATTTGCTTTCAGGGCATCGTGTTGCTTTAACATTTAATCCCATTAAATCGCTATCATTATCAATTAAATTGCCTACGGTGCTATTACCAGAACTCGCATTTCTTACAGTAGGGTTAAAACATTCGGTACAACTGTTTCTTGGTAAATTTGTAGTAAAATTACCAGGTCTAGTAGTTTGATATAAATCTCTTGTGTAATTTTCAACATCATATCTATTTCTTGTAAAACTCATTGTTTTATATTTATTATATTAAAATAAATAAAATAAAATTTAAATTAAATTTAAAATTTAGCAAAATCGCATTTATCGTAGGGTAATTTTGGTTCTTTTGGAACTTCTTGCATGTCAAAGAAATTACAATTTTTTAAATGTTTCTTATTTAAATCTAATTCTGGATTATCAACAGTTTTAATATATTTTATTGGTTCTAAAACATTATTTTGTGTTGGAACATAATTATATTCTACACATTTATTTGCTGTTCTAGTAATTCCTTTTAAATCATTCTCTATATCTACTAAACTGGATTTCGTTTGACTAACATCATTACCACCAACTATACCAAATTCTGCTCTACATTGATTATTATGTATAAATTTACTTTGTTCTAAAAGATAATCTACTGACCTCATTGATTGCTGTGTATCTAAATCATTATTTATAGCACTCATTATTTATTTATTTATATAATTTATTTAAATTTTAATTAAATAAATTATTTTTCTAATAATAAAAAATTTGAATTTTATTTAAAAATAAAATTAAATAATTTTTAAAAATGACTTATGTTTTTGATATTAAAACCATACAATCTAGTGCTATTAAATGTATGATTGAGGCACTAAAAGAATTACTAACTGATACTGTATTAGAAATTAATGATACTGGAATTAAAATTGTTGCCATGGATAATAGTCATGTTATTTTAGTTCATTTAAAACTATTCGCAGATAAGTTTGAGTACTTTAAATGTAATAGACCTATATCAATTGGAATTAATATGTTAAATTTCTATAAAATTATTAAAACTATTAATAACAATGATATTCTTTCTCTGTTTGTATATGAAAATGATTTAAACCACTTAGGTATTAAATTAGAAAATGCTGAAAAAAATACTAGAACAACTTATAAAATTAATCTACTTGATTTAAATAATGAAAGTTTCGAAATCCCAGAAGTTACATTTAATTCTGTGATTACTTTACCATCTAGTGATTTCCAAAAAATTATTAGAGATATGAATAATCTTGCTGAATTTGTAGAAATTAAAAATGTTAATAATGAATTTATGCTAACTTGTAATGGAGATTTTGCTACACAAGAAACAGTATTATCAGATAATGATAATGTCCAAATTACATCTGAACAACCTGATGAAGTAATTCAGGGAATATTTAGTTTAAAATATTTAGTTCTATTTACAAAATGTACGAATTTATCTAATAATACAGAAATATTCCTCAAAAATGATTATCCACTTATTATTAATTATTCCGTAGCATCATTAGGTGCTGTTAAATTATGTTTAACACCACAACAAACCACAGATTAACTTAAAAAATAAATTATACGACATGATTCTTAAAAATTAAATCACCTGTATATTCATCTGGAATATTAAAATATTCCTTTACATTTTCATTATTAAATATATCCTTATTTTTTAACCAAATTTTTATTATACAGAAATTTTTTTTTGGTGATATAGATATACCATTTATATTATTATATTTACTAATATGCTCTTCTTTTAGAAAAGTTTCCGATAAAACAGAAATATTTAATTTATTCCAAAAATTTTTAGAATCATCTTTCAGTATTTTAAAAGAAAAACTAGCACCATTCTTATTATCCTCATTATCCCATAAAGGAAAAATATTATTTCTCATTAAAAAAAACATTCCTTGATGTATTTTATTCTCAATTTCTTTATTTAAAATCCAATAATCAACAATATTTCTTAAAGTATAAATTTTATAATATGATTCCTTATTCCAATTATAAGAATTTGGATCATGAAAATATAAATTCCATTCAGAATTTAATTTATTTTCATTATCATTTATAATAATATTATGCATATCTCTTTTATGCATATTATTATTATTATATAACATTTCTTTATATTAAATTATGTTTAATTCTATAATTATTGTATTAATTACATAAATTATTCTATTAATTCTATAACTAGTCTAATCTAAATTATTTTTATTGTTTTCTGATAATTCTTGATATAGAGTTTTAAAATTTATATTTTCATTTATAGTAAATACTTTATCATCTAAATTACTATCAGTAATTAGTAATTTCATATCATTCATACTATTATGCTCTAATTCTTTATTATTTATTAGACATCCTAAAATTACTAAAAGGTCAAGCAGATTAATATTATCTTCTTTAAATGAATTTTTATATTTTCTAAATATATCTGTTATATTAATATTACTATTTTGAAATACTAGCTCTACATATGTCAAATCTTCATTTTTAACAAGAGTTGTATTTAATATAAAATTTGTTATTATATTGGTTATTAATAAATCTACACTTTTAAATAAGTAATTGTTATTTTCTCTTTTAAAATTTTTTATATTAATTAGACTATTCTTTTCTTCACAGTCACTATAATATGTTATATTTAAATATCCATCATTATTTATATTTATTGTTTCACTTATATTTATTATAGTATTTGTTCTTATGAAGTATGGATTAATATTGTAAAATAAAATGGAGATAAATCTAAATAAAAAATTGCTATAATAAATATTTAAAACTTCATTCTTTTTTATATCTATATAATCTATTTGATATATTGTTTCATCTAAATAATTTTTTATAAACCGAGTTTTACAATCAATAAATTTATCTTTAAAATTTTGATAACATAATAATGAATTTTTTAATATAAATATAGATATAGAGTTAACTAAATTATTAAACCATATATTAAAAATATCAAAGGACCTTTTTAAGCTTCTTGCAATGCTATCTAATTCTTCTTCGGATATATAAGACATAATATTATTAAATATTAAATATTTAATGTGCTTTTTATTTAAATAAAATTTGAATATTCTGATTAAATTAAATAAATTAAATAAATTAAATAAATTAAATAAATTAAATAAATTAAATAATTTAATTAAATTTATAAATAAGAACTATAAATAAATGCCGGAATTAGCTGAGATATATTTACTAAAAAAGTTTTTAAAAAAAAATTATAAAGATAAAACTCTTGTTTCATTTAAATTTAATGAAAATAGCAAATTTAATAAGAAACCTCCAAAAGGATTAGATGATTTCCAAAAAGACCTTAATTTAAAACTTACAAATATTAAAAGAAAAGGGAAAATTCTAATATTAATATTTGATGATAAATGGTGGTTATGTATTCATTTTGGATTACATGGATTTTTAAGAACTAATAAAAAGGATAATAATAGAATTGTTGAGAATTACGATAATAGTACAAAAAATATTCATGGAGTTTTTAAATTTACAAATGATGTAATGTTAAATTTTGTTGATAGAACTGGTTTCGGAAGTTCCTTTAATTTCTTTAATAATAAAATAGACTTTGATAAATATTTAGAAAAATATGCTATTGATATTCGTGATAAAGATTTTACCCTAAAAAAATTTAGAGAAAATGTAAAAAAAATACAGGACAAAAAATTAAAAAGAAGTGAATTATGCGCTATTCTTTTAAAACAAGAATATTTATGTTCGGGTATTGGAAATTATATGAAATGTGAAATTCTATATGATTCTAAATTAACTCCATATAGAAGCATAAATGATATTGATTCTGAGATGATTAAAGATTTATATGAGTCAATATTAAAAATTACAGAAATTAATATTCAGGCTGATGGAAGATCCTTAGATGAATTTCATGTGTTTATGAAAAAAAAAGATAGAAAAGGGAATGATGTTATTAAAGAGAAGACCCCAGATGGTCGGGGTACTTATTGGGTTCGTGAAGTACAAAAATAAATTATATAAGAATTATTAATTATTATAATAAAGTGATAATGTATTGTGGAATTCTTTTATTTACTTGTACTAGTATAGCTTTATGTGTTGTTGTGTATAAAATATTTATTGAGATTAAAACTATTAGAGAATTAAAAAGGGATATTGTAGAACCAAGAGCAGAAGTAATGGCAATACCATACACACATGCTCCAATAATGAGAATATAAATACTTAAAAAATAATTATCTAATTTTCTAATTTATTTTTTATTAAATCATAATTAACATGTAAATCTGTATTTTTTGTTATTAATCCAATTGGTATTAGATTAAAATCATTTATCATATTCATTAGTTCCTCACTGTTTATATTACTAAATATTGTTTTATCTAAAATTACAACCATTCCAATTCCACAGTTATATGTTCTTAACATATCATCTACTCCCATATTGCTATTTTTATAAATCCATTTAAATACATCTGGTATTTGCCAATCATAACTAATTTTAATATTATGTTCTTCATCTAGTAATCTACTTATATTATCAATTAAACCTCCTCCTGTTATATGACTAAACCCTTTAATATAGTCTTTAAAGTTCTCTTTTATTTTTTCAATATCATTAACATAAATTTTCGTAGGTGTTAATAATTCTTCTAAATCATAACTTGTTTTTTCTAAAATTTTATGAATTAATGAAAATCCATTAGAGTGAACCCCTGTTGATGAAAGACCTACTATTAAATCACCTGAATTTATTTTTTTGGGGTAATCCTCCCCTTCTATAATACCCACAGAAAATCCAGCTAAATCGAATTTATCTTCTGAATATACCATTGGCATTTCAGCAGTTTCACCACCAATTAAAGTACACCCTGCTTGTTTACATCCTTCATTTATACCTTTAATTATTTCTGCCGATTTATTTAAATCTAATTTATTTACAGCAAGATAATCTAGAAATAAGAGTGGTTTTGCTCCTTGGACTATTAAATCATTTACACACATTGCTACTAAATCAATCCCTATTGTATCATATTTATTTAGTTTTCTTGCCAACTCTATTTTAGAACCTACACCATCTGTTGTAGCTGCTATTTTAATACCATTATAATCAACTACCCCACTAAAACCACCTATTTTATTATTACCACAAATATTTTTAATTATATCTACGAAATCATTGCCTTTATCAATATCAACTCCAGACTCTTTATAGTTTAATATTGTCATATCATTTGATATATTTAAGTCTTCTTTATTAAAATTACTGATATAATCGTATCCTATATCTCTTCTATAGTAAATGTTTTGATAATCAATAACTATATTTTTATAAATTGTATTATAACAATTTGATAAACTATTATCAGAATATACAAGAGACATAACTCTCCCGCCATTTGTGTAAAATTTATCCCCTTTTTTACTTATAGATGAATAATATTTCTTAATATTTTTACTTAATTTTTCTAGGTTTTTTATTTCTAATAGAGAACTACTACGGTCATAAGGATAACATCTATGAGATAAAACTACATTAATACAGCTATTTGTATTCCATTTTATTTTTAAATCATTACCTAAAATACAATCAATACATATTTTATATAAATCGGTATTAAGTAGGTTTAGTAATACCTGTGCTTCTGGGTCTCCGAATCTACAATTAAATTCTAAAACATTTAGACCATCTTTTGTTTTCATTAAACCCACATATAGTATTCCTTTATAATTAAAATTTTTAACAAGTTTATCTACTAATTGTTTTAAATATGTTATATCTGATTCTGTTAAAATATTTACCGGTGCTATACTTCCCATACCTCCTGTGTTAGGACCTTTATCTTTATCCTCTTTTTTCTTATAATCTTGTGCTTGTGGCATAAAACTTATTTCTTTTCCATTACAGAATCCCATTAATGAACACTCAATGCCGAATAATTTTTTCTCAATTAATAATTTATTATCATTGCCAAATATCTTTTTTGTAAATACATCATCTATAAAGGTTAATGCTTCTTCTTCTGTTTCAGGTAAAAATACTCCCTTACCTGATGCTAATCCATCATATTTAATTACAATATCTAAATTTGACATGGACATTATATCTTCTTTTGCTTCTTCGGGATTTTCGTATTTTTTATATTTTGCAGTAGGTATATTATGTTCTAGCATAACCTCCTTGCTATAAATTTTAGATCCTTCTAATTTAGCATTTTCTTTTGTAGGTCCAAATGTATCAATTCCATTATCTTCTAATAAATCAACTATACCTTCAACTAATGGAACCTCTGGTCCTACAAATACTAACTTAATATTATTTCTTCTACAGAAATTTAAAATATTATTATTACCTTTAATATTTTTAATCTCAATTTTACCATTTACCATTCCATCATTTCCAGGTAAAACATAAACATTTGTTATTTTCTTATCTTCAGCAAATTTTTCAGCTAATGCATGTTCTCTGGCACCGCTCCCAATTACAGCAACTTTTAGCTTATGTACTTTAGATTTAGAATTACTTCTAGATAGTAATCTTTTCATTTATTTTATTAATTTATTTAAGTTGTTTTTAAATTTAATTAAATTTAATTAAATTTACAAAAATAAATACAACTTATTTTAAAACTCTTTTTTATTTAATTTATTTTTTCTCTCTCTCTGTTATAAGATAAGAGGTTTTTTACTCAAAAAGAGTTAAAAATATTATAAAATGGGTTAATTATTATACAAATATACTTAAAATTAAAATATTGAACTATATAAATGGAAGTATTAGGGCAAAATATTATCCAAAAAGAGTTATGTATTATACAATGTGATAGATGTGGAACAAATTTTTCAAGATTAACACATTTAAGAAGACATTTTAATAACAAAAATATATGTAAACCAGTTTTACAAGATACTCCTATTAAAGAACTTATAGAAAAATATAAATTTAAAAAGGGTTGTTATAAGTGTGAGAATTGTGGTAAGGAATATAAAACTGCCGCTGGAAAATGTAAACATAAAAAGAAGTGTTTAGTAAATCCAGCAATAATTGAAAAAAAAGAAAATGATAAACTAAAGGAACAACTTGTGGAGAAAGATAATCAACTGGTAAATGAAAAAAATAAAAGAGAAGAATTAGAACAACAAGTAAAAGAATTATTATTAGAGAAATCTTTAATAGAAGAAAAAAATACAAAAATCATAAATAATATAGGTGGAGATAATATTACATTTAATATAGTTTTTAATGATTATAAAGATACTGATTTATCAGGTATTAAAAATAATAGTGAATTTATAAAAAAATGTATTGAGAATCCAATTAATTCAGTTAGATATTATTTAGATCAAGTACACTATAATAAAGAAATACCAGAAAATAAAAATATTAAACTAACAAATCTTCAATCTCCCTTTATGGATTATGTTGCTGAAGGTAAATGGAATAAAATAGAGCAAAAATTATTTTTACCCAATATAATAAATAAAAGTATTGAGGTTATTACAGATGCTAAAAAGAATGTAAAAGATATAGAATTTACAGATGAAAATGAGGATAAATGGTGTGACTATAAACATAATACAATTAAAAATAAACCAAAACTTATTGTTAATAAAACTAAAAGACACATATATAATAACACAAATTAGTATTTAAGATTTATTTTTATTTAATTATTTAATATGGATATTTCTGAATTCATACAGAATAAAAATTATAAAAATGGTGGTTTAAAAAATATGGGCGCCACTTGTTATATTAATACTTTAATTCAATGCCTATGTTCTTGTTCTTATTTTGTTAACTTTATATTATCAGATGTATATTTAGATAGAATACAGGATAATAACAGTGTTGATTTTATTACTGAAATGCGGTCAATTGTAAATAGCTTATTAGTTGACGGAAATTCATTAATCCCTATAAGATTTTTAAAAACTTTAAAACTTAAATTTGATTTTATAGATATAAATGAACAAAATGATTTACATGAAATACTGCTTTTAATCTTAAATAAAATGAATGAAGAGATAAAAGTATCAGATACAATTAAATATTTTGATACTAACATTTTAAGAGCAAATATTAATAATAAAGACACCGAATATAAAAAATTAGATAATAAATGCTATAAGATGTGGTATGAATTACATAAAAAAGAATATTCCGAATTAACAGAATTATTTTATGGTCAATCAATTTCTCAAATAGTTTGCGGGAATTGTAATCATATTCATCATAATAACGAATTCTTTAATATATTAGATTTAGAATTACCTAAACAAGTAGACCCTAAAATACCAATTGACATATATGATTGTATAGAAAAACATACATCTATTGAGTTCTTAAACTATAATATTGATGATGATAAATGGAAATGTGATGTATGTAATGAATCCAAAAAAAGCGAAAAAATAATTAGACATTGGAAATTTCCACCAATTTTAATTGTTTGCTTAAAAAGATTTTATTTTGATAAAAATTTAAATAGAATGACAAAAAATAATAGTTTAGTTGATATACCATATGAACTAGATTTAAAAGATTATACTATGTCAAATAAATGTAAAACAAAATATAAACTACAGTCTGTCGGGTTACATTTTGGTAATATTTATGGTGGTCATTATTCTTCACTTGTTCGCAAAGATAAAAATAAAGATAATGAATGGTTATTAATAGATGATTTAACTACTAATACTATAAAGAAAAAAGATATAAATTTTAATTTTGTTTATATGTTATTTTATTCCATTCTTTAAATATTTTTTAATTTTTTCTTTATCTAAATATTTATAATCTGGCATTACTATATCTCCGTTTAATCTGCCATCTATTATCTCTTTTAATTTTTTTAATAAATCTATTATAAAACGTATTTTCATATTTCCCGTTTTACCTCGAATGCGTGGTTTTAATGAAGAATAAATTTTAATAAATTTTTCAAATAAAGAATCAATATTTTCATTATTTATATTATCTAAATTATTTATTATTGGGCCGATATCTTTATTCAAGTTTTTATAATTTGTTTCTAATGTTTTATATTTTTTAGATAGGTCTAATTTATCCCAGTCAGCATTTTTTTTACCTTGTTCCCTTGATGTTAAGCGGGCTTCTCTTTGATATTCTGATAACAAACTACTTATATCAAAATATAACTCATTTAATAATTTCTTATTTAAATCCATTTTTACACCAGATATTAAATTTTTAAATAAATTCAATAATTTTTCTAATTCATCACAAAAATCTTTAAATTGTTTTCCAAAATCATTTGAATTTTTATTCTTAATTAATTCTTTGATGTTATTACATAAATCTTGGATTGGCCATATCTTTTTTAAAATTTTCTTTAGTTTCTTTTTTAAAATTTTCTTTAGTTTCTTTTTTTAGTTTATTAAAATCAAATTCATATAATCCAAAAGGATTTTCTGGCGCCCCAAAGGTAAAAAATGATTTTTCATAAAAAACTTTCCATTTATTGAATGTATCGATTTTGTTAGTTGTAACATTCATTTTGTAGATTAATCTATATTAATATAAATTAACATAAAAATAAGTAAGTTAATGAAGAGAATATAAATATTTAGTTTATTATGATATTTGTTTTGTAATTTTACATTACAGTAGAGGTATCATAGAAATCTTGAGGGAATAGAACACCACCTCTAATAAATCCGCCAGATTGTTTTTTAGATTTTGATTTACTGTATGATTTTACTATATTTTTATTTTCTTTTGCTTTTGATGAAGTTTTTTTTGCTACTTTCATTGATGTTTTTTTAGAAGTCATTTTCTTTGATTTAGATTTCTTTTTATAACCACCACTGGTTGAAGCACTTGTTGATATTTTTGGTTTAAAACTATTTTGTATTTCCCTAAACGAATTAGATGTGCCTTGTGATGTAGCGCCTTTCTCAGTAGATGATTTCTCCTTTTCTAATAGTTTAATAATATTCTCTGCACATATTTGCAGAACTTCTTTAGAAATGGACACAGTTTTATTCAATTGTGTAATATAATCTTTTATTATAGCAGGTGGATTTCTATTATCATTCTCCAAATTTACTTTCCAATTACCAAGATTAGTATTATTAGGATCATCCCAACCAAAATCATATGCTATATAATGGTGGGAATATCCTTTATTAACTTTTAGTGGATTTACATTACGAGGTAATGATTCATTAAGTGCATCATCAATATTTTTTAAAGAGTCTAATAGAGATGATCTGTATAGTTCCAAATCCGTATTATCATCTTCACCTGCACTTTGTAAGTTATCTAAAAACCTTTCAAAACTTTCTTTAAGAGGTTGTGAACCCTCTTTTATTTTTTCTTCTACGGGACCATCTACATCACTTAATCGAGGCTTTGGGATATTGGTGTTTAATGATAATCCTTTTTTTTCTTCTTTAACCATATTTATCAAATTAACAAATAATTGTTTATTTTCTGCAAATGGATCTGGGTTCAAAAGTGTATCTAAATTTAAACCCATTATTTTTGATAATTTATTACTATTTTTTCTTAAAGATTGTACGCTTATATTGATATTATTTAATAATCCTCCATCCGTTTCTGTTAATAAATCACATAATTCTTTATAATCCTTAATATCATCTTTTAAAGCTTGTTCATATTTATCTTTTATTGTTGTTAATTTTTTTTTATATTCTTCAATGCTTCTTTCACTTTCAATACTTTCTCCATCTCCTAAATTCTTATAATTACCACCTTGTTTGATTTCTGTCTGTTCTGCCTGTTCTGTCTGTCTTAGCTTTTGTTGAAAACCTAAAATATATTCTTTAATATTGGTCTGACATGTTTTAATCATTTCATCTATAGCTTTATTTATACCAACTATTGTGAGTATATCGTTTTCATTATATGATGTGCCTAAAGCATTTGCTGTATTTTTATCTAGTTTTAATTTATATTCTTTTACACCATTCATTGGAATTAATTCTTTTAAGTTCTTTCCTGTTAATTGTCCCTTTATTCCCTCAATGGTCTTTATTGATGTATTAATACCATTAAATGATAATGCTAATAATCCCATAATACTTTTATCCTTTGTAATTTTGGCGTATATTAAAGCATCTAAATAATTAAGATATTTAATATATTGTTTTTTTGTATTTGAATTTGCCCATTTATATTCATTATTTTTATTTATCAAAGTTTTCATAATAGTTTCTATCTTAGCTTGTTCTGCTTCTAGTGGTTGTATAGCTGTATTAATAAGCCCTTGTATTTCAATTCCTTTTGCATTACTAAATTTAAATTTGGGTATTCCATCATTTCCTGTTGTATTAAATTCAAATTTGTTTTCCATATTTATAATATTATTAATATAAACGAATATAAAAATATTTAAAAAATTGAAATAAATATAATATAAAAATAATATTTAAAAATGTCTGAAAACCAATTCCAAGTAAAGTTAAATTATGAAGATGCCATCCAACCATCACGTGGTTCAGACGAAGCAGCTGGTTATGATTTATATTCCTATGAAAGTGAAACAGTCGCACCGAATCAAATTAAATTAATTGATACAGGTATTTCCATTAGAGTCCCAGAAGGAACATATGGGCGTATTGCTCCTAGAAGTAGTGTATCAAAGAAAGGTATTCTAGTTAATGCTGGAGTAATCGATAGAGATTATCGAGGTCCAGTAAAAATTATGCTACATAATTTATCAAATGATAATTTTGTAATAGAAAAAGGTAATAGGATCGCTCAATTAATTTTAGAGCAAATTAAAACACCTCCAGTACAATTAGTGGAAGAATTAGATGATACTGAAAGAGGTGATGGAGGATTCGGAAGCACTGGAAAATAAACATTAATATTATAATATTAAAAAAATAAAAATAAATTTAAAAATATAAAATTAAACAAAATTATTTTGGTCAACTAATTTAATTTTTTCATTATCATTTTTTTTTCTGAATTTACAGCGCATTAACTGTAATGTTCCAATAGAAATTACACTAATAGCAATAATTTCTATTAAATTTTTACGCCATTCTTTAATAGTAAAATTAAAGAAACCAGCAACTAAAACTAGTACAATAATAGATTGATATTTTAGCGTTGTAAATCTATCAAGAAAAGTTAAATCTAAATCAGATACAGTATAACCGGCTAATATAGCCGCTAAACAATATGCGTATATTTTAAAATATTGGAATGCTTTTTCACTATTTGCTACCATTTATTAAATTAAAATATTTTTTTTCTTTATTAAATTAATTAATCAACATCTTCTACATTTGGTCCAGTATTTGTATCAGGTGTTGGCATATCAGGCATCCCACCTGGCATTCCGCCTGGCATCCCTCCTTCTCCATCTTGTGGAGCATACATCTTTTCCACAATAGGTTTTAATTCCTCTTCTGCCTCTTTTTTCTTTTCTTTAAGTTCATCTGTATCAGCATTATCATTATCATCTAACCATGATAGATATTTATCAACAATTGTTTTACCATCTTCTTTCATATCTTCATCAAGTGTTTTATTATCAGTTAATGAGTTTTTAAAACTGTATAAATAATTTTCTAATTCATTACGGGCTTCAATCTTTAATTTAATTTTTTCATCTTCTTCCTTATATTTTTCACTATTAGAAATCATTTCATCAATTTCGTCTTGGGATAGACGACCTTTATCATTTGTAATAGTAATGTTCTTCGAATTACCAGATGCTTTGTCTTGTGCTGAAACATTTAAAATACCATCAGCAGTAATATCAAATGTAACCTCAATTTGTGGAACACCACGAGGAGCAGGAGGAATACCAGTTAGTTCGAAAGTTCCAAGAGAATTATTATCTTTTGTTAAAGTTCTCTCACCTTCGAAAACCTGAATTAAAACACCTGGCTGATTATCAGCATATGTAGAAAATGTTTGTGATTTCTTGGCGGGAATAGTGCTATTACGAGCAATTAATTTAGTCATAACACCACCAGCAGTCTCAATCCCAAGAGAAAGAGGGGCAACATCAAGTAATAGAATATCTTTAGTTGCTTCACTCTCAACACCTGTTAAAATAGATGCTTGGACTGCTGCTCCATAAGCAACAGCTTCATCAGGATTAATTCCTTTGCTTAATTCTTTACCATTAAAGTAATCACTAAGAAGCTGTTGAATCTTTGGAATTCTTGTGCTACCGCCAACAAGAACAATATCATTAATTTCAGATTTAGATTTTTTAGAATCACGCATAACCTTCTCGACTGGGTCAAGGGTTCTACGGAAAAGGTCCGCATTTAATTCCTCAAATCTCGCACGACTCATAGATGAAAAGAAATCAATACCTTCATGTAATGACTCTAACTCTACTTGACCTTGTGTGCTATTAGATAGCGTCCTTTTAAGACGCTCGCATGCTACCTTTAATCTTTTAACAGCGCGAGCATTTCCAGATAAATCTTTACGATTTTTCCTTTTAAATTCTTGAATAAAATGTTGGACCATGCGATTATCAATATCTTCTCCTCCTAAGTGACAATCTCCACTTGTTGCAATAACCTCAAAAACCCCATCATCAATATTAAGTAATGAAACATCAAAAGTTCCCAATTTGTTATCATATTGTCGTTTAAACAATATTTCTTATATTTTCATATAAGATCAGACTATATCTTATTCTAATTATTTTATTTAGTTATTTAGTTATGTTTAATATTTTTTTATTTATAATATCTATATTTTTCATTAAATTTTTTGGATATATTAATAAATAATTATCATATGTATTATTTGTTAATAATTCTTTTACTTTATCCATTTTAGCTTTCCAAATACCATTTTCAATTTGTTCTTTATGCCATATATGATTATCTTTTAATTCAATTAATGTATTAATACAAGGTATATAAAAATCAACAATATATTTTCTATTTTTAGAATTAAATGAATAATTTATTTTTGGTCCATTCTGAATTAAAATATTTAAATTATTCATTTTTTTAATGAAATTTAATTCTAATTTACTTTGATATGTGATTTGTTGATTTAAAATATTATGAAATGTTCTTATTTTAAAAGTATTATTACAAAGTGAACAATACCTACATAATATTTTATATTTATTTTTAACAATATAAAGGTCTCTATGAATAAAATCATTTTCACAATTTTCACATTTAAATTTTACATATATCGGTTTTTCAAAAACTTTATGATTAATATCATATAATCTTGGATTGTATTTGGTTCCATTTCCAATCCTTGCATTTGAAATATATATAAAATTTTGTAAATTTGTAAATTTATCATTTTGAAATGATATTATCTTATCTTTTATTCTATTAAAATCTTCATTAGTTAAATGTTTTGAAAAATACATATCCTGAAAATCCGAATCTTCTTCATTAAATTCATTATTGCTATAATCAATATATTGTTGTTCTTTATCAATATCAATAGAATTATTAATAATATTATCGTTTTTCTTTTCTAATGTATCAAATAATGTAATTCTTTGATTAATAATTTTATCAGGACATGAATTAACACACTGAATACACCTTTTAATATTACGATTTATTTTTCTAACAATATTATTTAATCTAAAAATATTTCGTTTATTGCAAATAATACAATTATACTCAATCATAAATGGATTATTTTTATTAATAATTTTATTATTTGCTTTTAGTTTGTAAATGGCATTGGTATTAGAATTTTTATGTTTATATTTAATGAAATCTATATTATTTTCTTTATTTTCTTTATTATAAAATATTTCATCAGTATCTTTATTATAAATTTTGTTAATATTTGATAAAATTAATTTTATATTTTCTTCTTCCATAACTCTATATTATAATACTAAATAATTTTAAATAATTTAGAATCCTGGCACTCGTGGTTATATTATCATATTAATATTATTAACTTAGACGTATAACTAGTCGTTGAACCTTTCGCTTATTTCTAAGACGACTTGGATGCTGATTGTCCAATATTATTACTTTTCAAACCTTCACGCTTACTATCACTAGTTACGTTGTGGTGTAATAATCTTAAGGAGTTTCCAGCAATTCACCAGGTTACGAGGCAGAATATAATTAATGTTTACCTCCAAAATCATAAATAAGAACATTACGCTCTTGTTTAGACCCAGTATTAAGACCATATGCCATAGCAGCAGCAGTTGGTTCATTAATAATACGAAGAATATTTAATCCGGCAATTGCTCCGGCATCTTTTGTTGCTTGTCTTTGAGAATCATTAAAATAAGCAGGAACAGTAACAACGGCATCTTTAATTTCTTCATCTGTAAATGCAGATGCAATTTCCTTCATTTTTTCAAGAACCATTGCTGAAATTTCCTCTGGATAAAATTGTTTTTGTTCTCCCATATAATCTACCTCGAATTTTGGTTTTCCTTCATGGTTAATAATTTTATAAGGCCATGTCTTCATATCTTCTTGGACTACTTCATCATCATATTTTCGACCAATAAGACGCTTAGCATCATAAATAGTATTTGTTGGGTTCATACTTGCTTGATTTTTAGCAGAATCTCCAATAAGTCTTTCATTGGCATTAAATGCTACATAAGAGGGTGTAGTTCTATTTCCTTGGTCATTAGAAATAATCTCAACTCTATCATTTTTCCATATACCAACACAAGAATAAGTAGTTCCTAGATCAATACCTATGGCAACCATTATAATTAGATTTTAAATCTATGTAATTTAATTAGAATTAGTTTTAAATAATTTTTACTGTCCATAAAAAAATATATTTGTTTAATAAAAAGTATGGCGAAGGTCGAATTTTTTAAAAATTCATATATTCATAATTTAAATTCAGAGTATATGAATAATTTAAATGACTCTTTTAAAACTACTAATTTAACAAATAATTTAAATAATAATTTTAAAAATATTGAGATAATACATCCGTATTTTAGTAATACCTTAAATATTGAAAATACTAATTTAAATTATTTTAAAAATATTTTAAAAACACAAAAATTAAATAATTTAAAAAAGAATAAATTACAAGATTTTTTTTTAGTTTAAGAAATAATTAAAATTATTTAAAAAAAATAATAATAATAATAAGTATAATATGAGTAAGGTGCAAGATGACGAATTTAAGATGCCTGATGTAACTAATTTAAAAGTTG
>Ga0181419_1000109_pt1 | contig 27223 bp, 10 predicted proteins | sample 42SPOviralmetaG_FD_130144 | JGI IMG/M metagenome (GOLD analysis project Ga0181419, IMG submission 130144) | Marine viral communities from the oligotrophic San Pedro Time Series (SPOT) site, San Pedro Channel, CA, USA - 42 SPOT_SRF_2013-04-24 | ecosystem: Environmental > Aquatic > Marine > Strait...
AATTAATTATCCTGATTGTTATGAATGTTCAAAAGATCCACTAACGGGTAGTGACGGAACCCCTGGTGGAGATACATACGAGATAGTTCTTATAAATGATGATGGGGACGAAATAGAATTCCCAACTGGTTCCACTAGTAGTTACCTAGAGTCGATTGTTAACGCTTCGGGTTTGACCGCGGTGAACAGTAATATAGTTACTAACCACCCATATGACCCAAATGACGGTACTTCAAGTGGTTCTCCCGATTATTTAGATTTAACTATAACAGGTGGACATCCTGATAAAAACTATATTATAAAATTTATTGTTGAACCAGAAGTTGGATATACTGATCCCAATACAGGAGAATACATAATTACATCACAGGCGGTATATTATTATCTATTTATTGGATATGGATCTGATTCTCCGGTAAACGATTCAGTTACTGGAAGGTATGATGGTCTTTCGTACGAGATATTTACTGCCTACTATGATAGCAACAATACAGATATGAATAGTTCCTTACCCGATGAATACCCGGGAACTGTATTATCCGCTGTTGGTCAATTTACCATCCACACCGTCTATTTCTATGGTGAAAAACAGGTAAATACGACTTCTAATGATTTAGCGGAATCCGGTTGTTCTAAATATGATACCATTTACGATCCTGATAATGACATGTCATTAAAGGCGTATTTGAATAATGCTGGAGGGACAAATGATTACAATTATTGGGTTGGGGTTGGTTCACAAGGAAGTGCTTATCCCGACATCTTTATAGACACTGAAGATCCGTGTAACTATACCCCACCATCATTTGATATCGTGGCATCAATTAGTGCATGGTATAAGGAAGCTGGTAAATCAGGTGATCCATATACCTCAAGAAGATGTAGGATAGCGGACGGACACGCACCAGATAGAGAAACAGGAATCCCTGCAGGTACTGCGTCAGGACATTCAGAATTTAGAGACGGTGTCTATACTTTAATTGCGGCTGCGGGTAAAAATAGAGCAATGATTCTAAACTACTCAAGAAGAAAATTACTCGGAAAACTTATGTGTGGGGGTATAACATCATACACATTTAGTAATAGTTGGTTAAATGGGTCATTATACTTCTTCCAATTTAGAAGAAGAAAAGGGGGTAATAATGCAAAATATTGTAAAGATGTTATACATCGGGAAGTAGACGACACTGGGGTACACTATTATTATAGATCAACACCATATGACGGTACTAATTTTATTGGTGGTAAAAATGAAGAAAATAGTCAGACTAACCCCGAAATATTATTTCCAACAACAATTATGGATTTAGGACCAAGAAACATGTTCATTAAGGAGATATGTGTAGACCCTGAATTAGATGTAAACTGTTCAGTATCTAAGAGTATTGGAAATACATCATACCAAGACATAAACGACCTAATGGAGTGGGTTATATCCTCTAAAGAGGTCAAAGAAAAGGGAAAACTAAAAGTACAAGATCTTTTTGATAAAAGGGGTAATGGGTCAATGGACGGAGATATTGTTCAATTATTAAATTTCAACTCCCAACTTGGGATATACGGGTACGACGATGAGGACCCAGATAGTCCCTACTTCCCTGTTAATGGGGCTGAGTATTTTGATGGTGTTGGACCACTAAGTTTAAACTTTCGTTTTTCTGAAGATGATCAAGATACTGAAATTGTTGAAAAAGATGGTACGTTACTTAGAATATGTATAAACTCATCAGGTAATTTAACCGAAACAGCTCAGGATGTCCCATATTATAGGTGGGATAAAAAGGGTGACGGATTTGGTGGTGATGTATCGACCGGTACCAATTCAAACGGTGAGACTACGTATAGTGTTACCGATTCAGAAACCCAAGATTGGTCGAGAAATACCATATACTCAACCAAATATCAGGGAGGGTGGACCTTTCCCGGTTTAATGGAAATAGACCCATATAACGATGCCGGTGGGGATCCAACAGACGAGATAAATAGTCATTACTATGATGGTAGTATTTTACCACCATTTCGTGAGTGTGCCGACGATAATTACATACCAGATGAAGTACCACTTGGTGGACCTTACCACTTTTACTTCGGTTTAAGAACTGGTAAAAGTTCTTGGAATAAATTTATTAAAAACTTCGGTCCGTTATGATAAAAAAGAAAATTGTTGCACCAAGTAAACGTTATAAAAAGGCGGAATCTGAAGATTTAACTTTAAGAATAAATTTTGAAGAGGATAAGAGTTTATTAAGGGAGGGTGATAAAAATATAGTTTTAGACATTGCAGAACTTTATAGAAAGGAACGTAATGAAAGTACCAAATATAGAATTTATGGTAAAATGAATATGGTGTTTAGAAACACATATAGCGGAACTACCACATACGATCCTTTACGTAACAACCTTTATATTATAGGTGATGGTCTTGATGGTGATTTTACGGGACACTTACCATATAACGAATTTGCATTCATTAGAAACGATTATGTTAGAGAAGTCTCCATTTCAACAGGTACTACAATGGGGACCTATGATCCCAATATATTTATAACAGGTGATACCACACATAGAGTGATAAATGAAATAGACTCTGCATCTACAAATTGGAATGTGTTTTTATCATATGTCTATGATAAAGACTCAACACACCAAATGAAGTATACTTTGTCGGGAAATACGGAGTATAGTTTTACAGCATCTAATGGAGTACCGTTTAGGATAACGGAGTATCCGAACTACTACGAACTTACAAGTCCAATACCACATAATATGAAACAGGGGGAATTCGTAATAGTTTCAGGAACTTCAATAAGTAGTGGTACCGAATTGGATAGAATATTCCCAATATCTTCAGTAGGTAATGAAATATTTGACTCTGAGAAATATGTATTAATCATACAAAAGTCAGCACTATCTAATTCACAAACAATGAGTGGGGTGGTTTTCGGTAAAAGATGTATAGACAAATTAAGAATGTCGGGAACAACATCTGAGTATTATGTTCATAAACACAAAATACTCACAAATACCGACGACTGTATAATAGATAGAACAGGTTTTGAAACACCTGTTTTTGAAATAGAAAGAAAATTACAGTTTGAAACCGCAGACAATAGAAATGATGTGTATACAGTACAGAATAGACCTGAAACGGTTCTATTTCATTTTAAAGATGAGATAGACATAAATGGTCTAATAAATAATTTAGGTTATACAATAACGGACCTTTATGTAACGAAAGTGTTTAAAAATGGTAATGGATATTTCCAATATCCCCCAAGACACGGTTATAAATTTCATTTTCATAATAATTGGGTGGATAATCATTTTGATACTTCATTTTCAGGGTCAGACTCAGGACTACAATCAACCAACTTTAGTAATAGTGGTTTTACATTTACAAAAGGTACTGAACTTCAGAAAGATGATGAGATATTAGGTGCATTTGTGGAATACAATAAAGAAGATTTTAAAGAAACTATATTGTCTGAGTCGTTTCATAAATACACAATTGATTTTAACATTTTTAATCACGGACAAATAGATCCAAGTGTCGGATCAACCGTAACAAATCCTTTAGGGTTATACTACCAACCTCACCAAAGGGTTAAATTAAGAGAATTATCACCATACGTGGAGACCGCAAATACGGATCAAATATATGGACTACCTGAGAACTCTGTTTACGATGAATATAGGGTTTTATGGAAATGGAGAGATTTATATGACCATGGTTATATTGATCCCGATGGGTTTGGAACAAACCACCCATTTACAAATGGACAACATTACGTCAAATCTGACATAAACTTTTACCTTAGAAATGAGGAGACCTTCATGAATAAAAGTGATGGTTTAACTAATTTCAGTGAGGATAACGATGGAATATGTTAGATGAAAATTAGATTTAATCAAAATAATAAGAACTTATTAATCAATAAGGAACAAAACTTTAAAACTGATGCTGGATGGGATGAGAATTTTCAGTCATATGAGGATGAGGTTTTAAAAGACATTATAAATCCTGTTGAGAACTACGAAACTAATAGGTATGTTCATAAACCTTACGTTTCTACAATAGGTCAAGCACCTGGTTCAGGAGACACGTCAGCTCCTGACGGTAGTAATGATTCCGCATTTTCAACATCATTATTTACAACTACTGTTAGTTCCGTAGAACAAACTGATATATGGTTTTACTTTTATTTTAAAAATCCATCGAATGTCTACACATTAGATTATAAAAATGTAGGTATTACCCAAACAGATAAATTAATGGCTAACTTAAAATATAGTTTTTTTAGGTTAGAGTTTTATAAAACCCCCAATAACGAACCACCTAACAGATCTAATAGGAGATTGGTTTTTGCAAAAAATTTAGCACCCGCGGTTGGAGAAAGAGCAACCTTTGAAAATAAGTTTGAGAAAATGTATGTACCTGTATTTTTCGGTTCAAGTATGAGAAACAAAGAGAACATGTATCTTTTTTGGTTCCATGATGATACTGTTTTAGAAGAGACAGAACTTACGGGAACTACTTTCTTTATGACCGCAAAGTTCTACAATTCTTTTGATGGTAGTAAGGTACCATTTGCAAATAAAGAAATAACAGACACTTCGAGCATTGTAGAAGAACAAGATCTATACTTCCAAGTAGAGATGGATAGGACCAACACACCCACATACCATTACACTATTTCAGAATACAATGGAACTTCCCCATACACATCAAATCGAAAGGGTATGAGTGGAGACCCTATAAAGTTTTATGAAATACCGACAGTGGTTGATAGTGTTCCTCCACCAAATTCTTCAACACCTGACGACTCTAATACTTCAACTGATTAAATGATGAATAAGAATTATTATAAAATACTAAAATCAATCACTGGTACAACATACCATTTACCAATATACTTGGACAGTAAAGGTTATGAGATGGGTGGAATGGTTGGATTCGAAGGAGATATTGAACAAGTTGAACAAATAACGAACTTTAACTACCAACATACAGGTGGTAATACGATTAGATTATATAACTCAGTTAATAGGGATGCATTAAGAATAATTAAAAATGAAAATTTTTCTATTGATTGGGGTGATGGATCAGTAGATACCATTGGTGTTGGTCTTGGTAATAGTTTGGAATATAAACAACATACATTTCCTTCTTCAGGTACTTATAATGTGTCTATTGGTTTAACTAATAATTGGACTCAGAAAAAAATAACAAAAAAAATTACAGTACCCGAAAACACAACAGTGAGTAACTCTAACGGATCTTTTGGACCATTTATATTACCGTATACTACGGGAGTTACTATCACCCAAGATTACATAAATGATTTAGATTATGTAGAAAAGGACTCAGACGGACCAATATATTTTGCGGCTAAGGGGAGAAGTAGGTTAAGTGAATTAAAGAGATATGGAGAAAGTACTTATCAAGGAACAACAGTAGGTACCGACGGTGTGGGTAGTTATACGGGGTATACTATAGATAATTTATCATATAAGGATTATGATGACGGAATAACAACAATAACGGGAACAACAACAGATTTTCAAAAAGAAGAGGTCTTTAATGAGATGTTAACGAGAAACGAACATTTCATTGGATTTATTGACGAACCAACCATTTTTTCCGACGTATTTGTTGAAAGAGGTAAACAAGGGGTTTTGGAAATGAACCTCAGATTAGGAGAAATTGATAACGTAGGTGAAATTGATATCTACGGAAATGGATTTTTCCAAGTTAAAAAACAATAGAATAATATTTATTAATTAAAAGGATATGGCAGTAGGTAGTTATGGTACAGTTAGACCGGCAGATGTGTCACCAGCAGACGTAGAAATTTTCTATCATTACGTTTCGGGGAGAACATCCGACGCACCTGTACAATTTAAAAAATTAAATTCAGAAGATATATTAACACCTGTCTATCACAATTCAGATACGACGGACGCGGCTAACGCACCCGACGTAGAAATTTTAGGTGGGTTATATAATTTAAAGTTAGATACGGCGGACTTTGATGAGTTAGGTATATATACCTTACATCTTAGACCTAAACAGATAAGGACATCTATAACTGATTGTGGGGTGTTAGCATCATTACCATCGGTAAGAGGAATTATTATAGATCTTAGTAATGTACCTGCCACAGATAGAAATAAGTTTAACCCTCAAGGGTTGGTTGGATACAGAGTTGAGTATTTGAATAGTGACGGAAGTAAAACCCCTAATTTTTATAGAGTTGTTACATCCTCATTCTACTGTACTCCTATTACATCAAACCTGACGAGTACAACTCAAAAGGCGATAAGATACCAATACACAGACCAAGCAACTAATTTGTTGTTTTTAACGGTAACCCCGTCATCAGCACCATCAAATAGACCAAATACGGTACCTTTTATAGGGGAACCATCTCAAAATATAATTCTATCAAATACATTCTTTAACCCTACTACGGTTGAGGTTGAAATGGTAGAACATGACGAGACAACATTAGCATATGCATTCTATGGTAATCAGACTAAATCTATCTCTGATGGAATATATACAATCTATACCGCAGAAAACAATATCTACAAACAATTTAACTTGTTTGAAGTAAGAGATGAGTTCAACGAAACACTTTTCGAAGTGAGAGAAGAGAGGGACGACATTGATGAAACTAAAAACTTTGATGATATCACTGAATAATGGCGAAAAGAAAAGTTCCAAGTCAAGCTGCAAGCGGAAGGGATACCTTTAATGATAACTTAATCGGTAATCAAATTACTGATGGGTCAAGTCAGCTGACTGCAACAAACTTTTCGATAGATAAGACGATACCACAAAGAGATACTAAAAGTTTCACATCTGTACCTTTCTCTGAGTTCTTAACGATAGATGATCTTAAAGAAGAAACTGAAGCACCTAAAACTAAATCTAATAGGTCAGTAAAGAAAGAGGGTAAGGTAAAATTTAGACAAAATAAAGACGCGGGTTCTAAGACATTATTTGGGTCTTTAAATAAGAGGTTATCCTCATCTGTCAATAATATAATAGAACAATTCCCTGCGGGATTTTATATTGACAAGGATACTCCCATTTCATTTTCACAATATACCGCTGAAAATATCACATACGATATTAAGGCGAGAACAACCACTTTTAAGTTTGAGAAGTCAAAAATATTCAACCCTTTAGACATTGTACTTGAAAAACCTTCAAGTAATGTAAGTCCTGAGGTTAGTAATGAGTTTAAAAACTTTTTTGAAAATTATTCCAAGTACTCCCTTATTATTGATGAGGTAGAGTATGAAATACTAACATATTCAAAGGCGGGTACTGACGGACTTATAACATTAAAGGTTAAGGGTAAACCGTTTAGTGGATCGACATACAGTGAAAACTTCCTTATTAGACCTATCAGTAATACTGTAGAAGAATTCTTCGAAAGTTTAGATGATTTAGAAAAGTTAATATTAGATAGGGAATCTTCACCAAGGTATACTGCGGAGTTTAAATTACCAAAAGATTCTTTAGATGGTTCTAAAACAGAAACAGTAACCACTAAAATTACTTGGCCAGTCTTTAAAGACAATTGGAATATAAAGATAGGAGGTACAGAATATCTCTCATACCTTGAAAGTTTAAAATCGATTGGTGATGAGATTGATCAATATAAGTCTAATTTAATTTCAAGATTCTTAACGACCGCATCTCTAAACGAGTTTGATACTGAAGACCAAAGAATGTCTTCAATGTTTCAGATCTACGGTAGTGGGTTTGATTCTGTTAAGAAATTTATAGACAACATAGCATACATGAGAAATGTAAGTTATGATAAAATCAATAACATCCCCGATGTACTATTAAAGAATTTATCAAATACCTTAGGTTTAGATTCTGTAAATCTATTTGATGAGAAAACATTTGAAGATACACTATATTCAAGAATAGAAAGTCAATTCGAAGGTAATAACCTTGGAATGAATATGGTTGAGGCGGAGGCGGAATTCTATAGAAGGTTGGTCATTAATCTTGTAAGAATTTACAAATCAAAGGGTACAAGAAAATCAATTGAATTTTTCTTAAGATTTATTGGTGCACCTGAACCTTTAATTAAAATAAATGAACACGTATACAAATATGATGATGTAAAGAAGTTGTCTACAGATATTGATAACGACATTTATGATTTAACTCAATTAGAAAAAACGTTCACTGTTGGTCAGATAGACCTTGAGGATAAAACATATTCTTTCATATACCAAGGAATAACAACCACGGGTACCACAACATATCAAGTAGATGAGTATCCGATAGTATTAACGGGAACAACAAAGTATGGTGATACACAAAAGATTGTAAGTGAGAATAATGATGTGTTCTTCCAAAAAGGTGCGGGTTGGTATGAGATAAGTTTACAACATAGGTCATCAACGGAATTAGATAAAGAAAATTCTAATTTGTTGTCTAACCCAAAAATTATAAAAACAAAGAATAAAGATTTCACGTATGGTGAAGATTATTTTGATTTATATCGACAGTTTTATGGGTTAGATTATGGACACGAATTACACAATACCATAGACAACAATAAAACGGAGTTATTATCGGATACAGATTCAAAAACTTTAAATAGAAAAAATATACAAATTTATCTATCGTCCGCACAAGGTATTGATTATGATGTATATAGAAAATCGAGAGATTTAGAAGTTAGTTTCGGATTAAAGACTTTAGAACCTCAAACAGGTTTCACATTTGCGGAGTACATGGATAACGTATTGAATGAACAAATACGTAACTCACACACTGTAAAATACCAAAAATCTTATATTCAATTAGAAGATGTTTATTGGGGGTATTTAGAAAAAGTCGGTACACCATATAGTTTCCCAACAGTTAATGAGTTCATTAATAGAATGAGTCCTCATTGGGTGGAAATAATAGAACAGTTTGTACCCGCAACAACTTTATGGACTGGTGGTAATATCTTAGAAAATAGTCGTATTGGTAGGTCTAAACACGATTACCTAAAACCGTGTACTATTGAACAGGTTGAGGATAATTTATATCCTAAATTAGGTTTCGAACACTCTATAGAGGAAGATTTAGAAGTTTATTTTTTAGGTGACAAGGATTTATTCAGGGGGTTAACTGTTGTAAGTGGGGTCACTTACGTCCTAAAGATAGTTTTAATGGGAGAAGAATATACAGCGTCTTCTCCGATCACACTTACAGGAGGACAATTATTTGATCCATTTATTTCTACTTCTGAATGTACAACTATTAATGATGTTATTTTTAGTGGTGGTGAGACTTTTGACGGGTCAAAACATTTACCATTACTATGTGATTTCAAATGTAATCTAAACCCTGACAGAGACGTATTGGATCCTTTATGGGTCAATGCGGTTAATAGTATATTCTCTCAAATAAATGAAAAATATTATACTAAAACAGCATATACTGGTTATGATACTATTAGTAACCACGCGGGTGGAGAAGGATATGAAAGAATCACGGGTAATACAGAAACAAGTGATGAAAACCAAAATATAGAAAATGGATTTAATAATCAACTATCGGCTAACGGTGAAAACTATGGATATGAAAATGTACCTATAGTTTCTCACGAAATCTTTACTGATAGTGATGGTGTCCAAAAAATAAGAATTACACCGTTTACATACGACACACAATTATATATTGCAAACCCTGGTGATCCATACGGTGATGCATACATACCCGCAGATTTAGATTGTTTAGATTTAAGTACGTTTGATTTCTTTTGGGAATCAACATATCTAACAGGTACTACACAATGTGACCCTAAGGTTAAGGTTTACGGTCCTAATACTTTCTACACATTACCTGAGGATGAGGACGATTGTATCTTAATGGAGGATGTATATTTTGAAGTATCAGGAGTTACATTTGGTAATGAAGATACTGTAGATGATGGAGATCCATGTACCGATTGTCCACCATATAATACATCGTGGCCGTTAAACATATTCATAGATTGTGTGGGTGGATATAACGAATCAATTAGTGGTCATACATATACGGTTAATCATGTTTCGGGATGTACGTTTGTCGTTAACAATGTTAGAGAAAATGATATCATTGATATATCAATAACAGACGCTGCGAATTGTGATCAAAAAATAAGAATAGAGGGATTACAACAAAAATTTGAATGGGACCCTGTAGATGGTGATGATGTGACTACATCAAGAAGTCATTATTTACAATACTCATTTGATACTTACGATGATGGGGATGACCCCGATAGTAGTGACCCCCTTAATAGTCAATCGGGTATTACTTTCTGTGATAACTATTCAGGATATACTCTACAACCTATTGTACAATATAGACCTACGTTTGATTATGGTCTAAGACAAAATACTAAAGTTATAAAAGTAAATAATGGTGTTATACTTGACGAAAATACAACTTGGGATCAAATACAAACCTATTTAGATGATAATACTTTAGAAAAAATAAACATTGAAAATGTTGTAATAGGTGATCAATTACTTTCAGGGGTATATAAAGATTGTCCTTTCTCATCTCAAGACTATAACGATGCGGTTATTAGTGGATATTCGTTCTCTTATGATTACAAGGTCGTAACGGTTGAAAATAAAGACTGTTTAGGTTCCACAAAAATTAACAAGATAAATGAGAGATTTAGTTTTTTACCTAACACTAGATTATGGGTAATGACTAAAACAATGGAAGATGGAAGTCAGGGTGATAATTGGAGATTCACTGAAAAGTATCCTGAAGAATTATACCCAAGACCTGATGACCCTATTGATCCTTGTTGTAGTTACCAAGTTGGTTACTATGAAAGTGGAGATTATATATTTAATGAACATGGTTTCCCTATAGAAGTACTAAAAGTCGATTTAGATTATTGTGTTAGAGATTTATTTTACCATTTAAATGTTAGTCCAACATCAGTTTACGATGTTTCAACTAACTGTTCTGAAGTTATTCTTTTCAATGGAGACTCCGAAGATTGTGTATTAGTTGGACATGACGAACAGAAGTTCGAAAACATGGACATGAAAATGCAACAATACTTCCAAGATAAGTTAGATTGTTCTGACATGCCGGATATAGATGACATTGAAAGAGATTTAACAGGATTAGATGATTGTGATACATTAAATGCGTTTAAACTTAAACACTTTGATACGGGAGAAATAAGATATACCGCAATAAACGAAGATTTTAATATAGGTGATGCGGTAAATATTGAATTCATTAACAGTGGATCTCAAAATGAAGAAATTAACCTAATTCAAAAATTATCACCAGGTCAAAATTGTTGGATTGTAATATCTAAAGTCTATGCCAATGTTATTGAATATATGGTATCGGGTCCATGTGATGATGTTAGACGACCAGGTCCATCGGCAACACCAACAAGTACTCCGACTCCCACACCTACACCTACTAATAGTCCAACCCCTACACCTACTAGTAGTCCTACACCAACAAGTACAGAAACTCCTACCCCTACACCTACTATTAGTCCTACACCTACGGATACTCCAGTACCAACTAGTACTGAAACACCTACACCTACACCTACGGACACACCAATACCTACGAGTACGGAGACACCAACACCTACACCCACACCAAATTGTGACTTTGACATAGATGTGGATTTGACAACTCCTACTCCTACACCTACTCCTACACCAACTATCGACTGTGATTTTGATATTGATGTGGATTTGACAACTCCAACTCCTACACCAACAAATACATCGACACCTACACCAACTCCTACACCGAATTGTGATTTTGATATTGATGTAGATTTAACTACACCCACACCAACACCTAGCCCAACAAGTACACTAACCCCAACACCAACTATCGACTGTGACTTTGATATTGATGTAGATTTAACTACACCCACACCTACACCAAGTCCTACACCTACATTAGATTGTGACTTTGATATTGATGTTGACTTAACTACACCAACACCCACACCAAGCCCAACAAGTAGTCCAACACCAACACCCACATTAGATTGTGATTTCGACATTGATGTAGATTTAGTAACTCCGACTCCAACAAGTACTAATATACCACCCACATCAACCCCAACACCTACTCCTACACCAAATTGTGATTTTGATGTGGACGTTGATTTAGTGACACCAACACCTACACCAAGCCCTACAGAACCGATACCAACGAATGTCTCAAATCCAACACCAACCCCTACACCCACATTAGATTGTGATTTCGACATTGATGTAGATTTGGTAACACCTACACCAACCTCAACTCCTACAAGTACTCCAACTCCAACGGAAAGTAGTACACCAACACCAACTCCATCACCTACACCTAACTGTGATTTCGACATTGATGTGGATTTGGTAACACCTACCCCAACTCCAACAAGTAGTCCTACACCAAGTCCTACAAGTAGTCCAACACCTACACCCACACCAGATTGTGACTTCGATATAGATATTGATGTGGTAACTCCGACCCCCACACCATCACCAAGCCCAACAAGTACTAATACTCCTACATTTACTCCAACTCCAACAAGTACTAATACCCCAACACCGACTCCAACACCTAATTGTGATTTCGACATTGATGTAGATTTGGTAACACCTACTCCTACACCATCTCCGACTAGTACTCCAACCCCTACACCAAGTCCGAGTCCAACTAATACACCAACTAACACTCCAACGCCAAGTCCAACACCTAACTGTGATTTTGATATTGATGTTGATGTGGTAACACCTACTCCTACACCATCACCAAGCCCAACAAGTAGTCCAACACCAAACCCTACTAGTACTCCGACTAATACACCCACACCAAGTCCAACCAATACACCTACCCCCACACCCACACCTAACTGTGATTTTGATATTGATGTTGATGTGGTAACACCTACACCTACACCAACAAGTAGTCCTACGCCATCACCAACTAACACACCTACTCCTACACCTACTAATACACCTACACCAAGTCCGACAAGTAGTCTTACTCCAACACCAACAAGTACATCAACTCCAACACCTACCCCTACGCCAAATTGTGATTTTGATATTGATGTTGATGTAGTTACCCCTACTCCTACACCTACTAATACACCTACACCAAGCCCAACAAGTAGTCCAACACCAACACCTAGTAGTAGTCCAACAAGTACTCCAACTAACACACCAACGCCAAGCCCAACAAGTAGTCCAACACCTAGCCCTACTAACACACCCACACCGACTCCAACACCTAACTGTGATTTTGATGTGGATGTTGACGTAGTTACTCCTACTCCTACTCCAACTAACACACCTACACCAAGTCCTACAAATACACCTACACCCACTCCAACAAGTACGGAGACACCTACACCTACACCAACAAGTAGTCCTACCCCAAGTCCAACTAGTACTCCAACACCAACTCCTACACCGAATTGTGATTTTGATATTGATGTTGATGTAGTTACACCTACACCAACACCATCCCCAACAAGTACTCCTACACCTACCCCAAGTCCGAGTCCAACTAATACACCAACGCCAAGTCCGACAAGTACTCCAACTAACACACCTACACCAAGCCCAACTAGTACGCCTACCCCTACACCTACACCTAACTGTGATTTCGACGTAGACGTTGATGTGGTAACACCTACACCAACACCAACAAGTAGTCCAACACCTAGCCCAACAGAAACACCTACACCAACACCTACTCCAAGCCCAACACCTTCACCAACACCTTCACCTACACCAATAGATTGTCCTGCACCATGTACGACAACAATAAACTCAGATCTATTCCAAACTTGGAACACTAACTTGGTTGGGTCCAACTTTAAAGAATTGGGTGGATATTGTAATGAAGTGAGAGATAAGAGTGGTAATGTAGTATCAACGAATAGTGAAGAATGGACTTACGACACAAACACATGTATTGTTTACGTTTACTATGAAGGTAGTACTATGAGAAGGAGTTGTATTGGGGAGCATACATCACCTGTAGGGACTGAAGTAAGTTCTTTTGACCATACAGATGGTACCCTTACACCAACAGGTTCAAATAGGTTATTTGATACTGATATAAGATTTATAGATAATGATAATAATGCAATCATAATAGTAACCGAGTGGGATTCCACATTAACATCATTATTACATGTTCACATTTTATGTGACTGTAGTTTTGAGGGGGATGTTACCGTTCATAATTTGAATTAAAAAGTATATATTTTAATAATGGCAAGAATATTCGACATAAAAATAACATCAGGGACTTCACACAGTCTCTATACGATATACTACGATCAAGTCGATGCCGCCAATATCGCAACAAGAGTGAGTACCTCATTACCTGCAACGGGTGTGACGTACAATGATTTAACAAGTGGTTCGGGAGTTACGGTTAGTGTCCCTAACAGTGCAACTTCAATATTACTATATAATAATTCATGTGTGATTGATGATGAAATTATTTTACCAACCCCAACTCCATCACCAACACCAACAAGTACACCCACCCCTACACCAACAAGTAGTCCTACACCAAGTCCTACACCAAGTCCGAGCCCAACAGAAACTCCTACACCAACTCCATCACCTAGCCCAACTAACACACCTACACCAAGTCCAACGACTAGTCCAACACCTACACCTACACCAAGTCCAACTCCAAATTGTGATTTTGATATGGACATCAATGTGGTTACACCAACACCAACACCCACACCAAGCCCAACAAGTAGTCCAACACCAACTCCGACTAGTACACCAACACCTACACCAAGTCCAAGTCCGAGCCCAACAGAAACTCCTACACCAACACCGAGTCCGACGACAAGTCCTACTCCAACTCCGACTAGTACACCAACACCTACACCAAGTCCTACACCAAATTGTGACTTTGATGTTGATGTTACACTTAATACAAGACCCTCCATAATAGTACCTAATTTTTCTCAAACAGAAAACACGGCAACGGGAACTACAATAGGTAACTTAGTTGCAAATGATGATGAGGGAGGAACGTTTACGTGGGTATTTGAAGATACCGCTAATTATCCTGATAATAATTCTTTCTCATTGACTAGTGGTGGGGTATTATCTAACGCGGAGGTTTTCAACCATGAGGTAAAAAGTTTATATACTTTATATGTTAAGGTCACCGATAACGGTGGATTAACAAATACAAGAGAATTTACGGTAGACATAGTCGATGTTAATGAAACACCATACGGTTTAACCTTAAGTAATAATTCACAAAGAGAAAACACACCAACGGGGACAACAATTGGTATTTTTTCGGGGTTAGATGTTGACAGTAACGAAACATTTACATACGCACTAACGGGTAGTGGTAATAATAATTCGGCGTTCGCCTTATCAAGTTCGGGTGTACTAAAAAATGCAATAGTTTTTAATTATGAGGTTAAAAACTCTTATAGTATTGAAGTGACGGTTACGGATAGTGGTAATAACACTTATACGGATACATTTACAATTTCAGTACTTGACGTTAATGAATCACCAACAAATTTATCCTTATCAAGTAATAGTATTGCGGAAAATCAATCTACAGGAACAACAATAGGTACTTTCAGTAGTACGGATGTTGATTCGGGAGATAGTCATTCTTATGAACTTGTTAGTGGTTTAGGAGATACTAATAATGGTTCATTTACATTAACAAGTGGTGGTGTTCTAAAAAGTAAAGAAGTTTATAACTATGAAGGTAAGAACAGTTATTCTATAAGAGTAAAAACTACTGATTCGGGGGGATTAACCCACATAGGTATATTTACGATTTTGATTACAGATCTTAACGAAACCCCTTCTAACATAACACCATCAACAGTATCATTCCAAGAAAATCAATCGACAGGAACAACAGTTACTACATTCACCGCCACCGATGTTGATTCGGGTGATACACATACTTTTGAATTAGTAAGTGGTCTTGGAGATACCAACAACGATTCGTTTAGTTTGAATAGTAATGGTACTCTGACATCTAACGAGGTGTTCAACTACGAAGTTAAAAACTCCTATACAATAAGAGTCAAAGCAACAGATTCAGGTGGTTTAACACACGAAAGATCAGTAACAATTAATATCACCAACGCAAACGAAGTACCTACAGATATAACTTTAAAAAATAATAATATTCCTGAAAATAGTTCTACGGGTACTACGGTTGGTCAATTATCCACAACAGACCCTGACGCAGGAAACACATTCACATATACATTAGTAAGTGGAGTGGGTGACACTAATAACAGTTCATTTAAAATAAGTGGTGATAAGATTCAAAGTAGTGAAATATTCAACTATGAAGTTAAGAACACTTATTCAGTTAGAGTAAGATCGACAGACCAAGGTGGTTTATACAGAGAAGAATCGTTTACTATTAATGTAACTAATGTTAATGAAACTCCAACAAACATATCATTATCTAATTCATCTATTGATGAGAATGTGGCAACAGGGACCACTGTGGGAACATTATCCACAACAGACCCTGACGCAGGAAATACATTTACATATACATTAGTAAGTGGTGTTGGAGATACCAACAATGGTTCATTTTATATAGACGGAACGACCTTAAAAAGTGGTGAAGTTTTTGATTATGAAACCAAGAATTCATACACAATAAGAGTAAGATCAACAGATCAAGGAGGGTTATGGTATGAGAAAAAAATAATCATATCAATAACAAATATATCTGTATCAGGTACTCTTAGTGGAACAAACTTAACTTGTTATAATGATTCGTCAGGTGAGATTGAAGTTACATCACAAACGGGGGGAGATTCACCATACACGTATAGTATAAACGGTATAAATTATCAAACATCTACGACATTCTCAAACCTTTCGGCGGGTACGTACATTGTTTCTATAAAAGATGACAATGGTGAAATAGGTACAGTAAGTAAAACAATAACACAACCACCAGTATTAAACATAACTGATTCACACACAGACCCAACATGTTATGGGGGGAGTGATGGAGAAATACAATTTTCTGTTGTTGGTGGAACAGGTGAAATAACTTATACTATAAATGGTGACGAAACAACGGAAACACTTCACTCAGACTTGAGTGCTGGTACTTATACTTTCATCGCGACAGATGAAAATAGATGTACTGATAGTAGGGTTGTAACTTTAAGTGTAACACAAGTATCCGCAACAGTAACACAATCTAATGTCACATGTAACGGTGGTAGTGATGGTTGGATTAATGTAACTTCAGCTATAGGAGGATCAGGTAGTGGATATGAAGTCAAATTAAATAGTAATGGGACCTACGAAACTTTAACTGATTATAAACTATATTCAACTTTATCGGATGGAACATATACTATTTATGTTAAAGATGGTGATGGTTGTGAAAGAACATATAGTATAACAATTACGGAACCCGCGGCTGTAACATTTACAGAAACACATGTTGACCCAACATGTTGGAATGGTAAAGACGGTAGTATTACTCTTACAGCTTCAGGAGGTAACGGATCTTACGAATATCAGTTTAATGGTTTTTGGCAATCATCAAACGTAAAAACAGGTTTACGGACAGGTAGTAATAGTATAAGAGTAAGAGACGGTAATGGATGTACTTCAAGTATTGGGTCTGTTACTTTATCTACTACAAAACCATTTGCAACTATTACGTCCACAAATGTGGTATGTAATGGTGACGACGATGGTACAATATCGGTTTCTAATCCAACAGGTGGGTCGGGAGCAACATACCAAGTCAAATTAAATAGTAATGGAACATATGTTAACTTAACAGGTACCCAACTTTATGAGGACTTATCACCAGATACCTACAATATTTATATTAAAGATAGTGATGGTTGTGAAGGGATTTACATTAAGACCATTACAGAAAACAATGGAGTTACTGCAAGTACTGCATCAACGAATCCAACATGTTTTGGTGATACTGATGGTTCTATAACTGTTACAGGTAGTGGTGGTACGGGATCGTACACTTATAAAATAGGTAGTGGATCTTATCAAACATCAAATTCATTCACAAGTCTTGGTAATGGAACATATACGTTATATGTTAAAGATAGTAATGGTTGTGTGGATACCACATCAACAACATTAAATAGAACACAAGTAAGTGCATCAATTTACAGTAATCAACCTTCATGTAATGGAGGTAATGATGGTGACATCACATTATCATCAATTACGGGCGGAAACGGTGGTACGTATCAGTTTAAATTTGAAAGTGGTAATTGGACTAATTTTAGTTCCGCAGTAACGTTTACAAATAAATCCGCCGGAACATACACAATACAGGTTAGGGATGGTCAACAGTGTAGTAGAAGTTATTCTTATACTTTAGGTCAACCAACAGCAGTAACATCATCTGTATCTGTAACCCATCCATCTTGTGCAAATAGTAAAGACGGATCAATAACCATAACAGGTGGTGGTGGATCGGGATCATATGTGTATTCTATTAATGGGTCAAATTATTACATATCTAATACATTTAATAACTTGTCTGTAGGAAGTGGTACCGCATATGTTAAGGATACTCGTGGATGTATAAGTACAGTTTCGTACACTTTGACAAAGACTAACCCAACAGCAACCATTTCAGTAACAAACGCATTGTGTAACGGAGACAGAGGATCAATAACCGTTTCTAATCCATCAGGTGGGAATGGAGGTACATACCAAGTTAAATTAGACACAGGATCGTATCAGAACTTTTCATCTAATTCATATACATTCACTTCAGTAACTGTTGGTAGTCATACTATTACCATAAAAGATGGTGATGGTTGTGAAAGAGGGTACAGTAGAAGTGTTACAGAGCCAACGTCGGTTGTTGTATCGTACACTAGTTTATCTCATCCTTCATGTAGTTACAGTAGTGATGGTAGTATAAATTTTGCGGTTAGTGGTGGTTCAGGTTCATACACATACAGACTAAATGGTACATTAATAACTAATATAACGGTTACAGGTTTAACTACAGGTTCTTATGTTTTATATGCAGAAGATGATAATGGGTGTAGTGATTCAGTTTCGGTTAACTTATCTAAATCTTCACCATTGGCTACAGTAACTACGTCTAACCCAAGTTGTAGTTCGGGTAGTGGTGCGATTACAGTATCGAGTCCTGCGGGAGGAAACGGACCAACTTATGAATCAAAAATTGGGAATGGTCCATATACAACAATAGGTAGTCCAACAATTTACTCACCTCTATCTTCAGGAACATATACAATTACTATAAAAGACGGAGATGGATGTACAAGGACATATGATAGAACAATAACAATACCTACAGCAGTAAGTTTCACCACTTCAGTAACCCACCCAACATGTAATGGGGATAGTGACGGAGAAATAACATTTACTGCAAGTGGGGGTAATGGATCATATCAATATTCCATAAATAACGGGATAAATTATCAGTCAAATAGAACTTTTTCTAATCTAACTATAGGGACATACCTATTGAGAGTTAAAGATGGTGAAAATTGTAGTACTACAGGTACAGTAACTTTAAGTAAAACAGACCCTAGTGCGACATTCACTATGTCATCTGTGAGTTGTAACGGAGGTTCTGATGGAGAAATTGAAGTTTCAAGTATGACAGGTGGTAATGGTGGAACATATTCACATAGATTTGGTTTAGGTTCTTACTTAACCACGTCCCCTCATACTTATAATAATTTATCTGCGGGCGATCATTATATTACCATAAAAGATGGTTCGGGATGTACAGAAGCATATACGATCACAGTCACAGAACCAACGGCACAAACGGTTTCTATAACATCGTTTACCACAACAACAGGAAGTACGGGTAGTATTACCGTGACATCTACGGGAGGTGTGTGGCCAAAAACTTATAGATTATATGAGGATACCACTTCACCATATACGGTTGGTGGTGGGACATTAGTTGCAACAATTACAGGTGTAACTTCGGCCAACCATTCACAGACATTCAGTAATTTATCACAAGGATATTATTACGTCGTAGTAACAGATGCGAATGGATGTACCGCCAACAGTGCAACTATTGAAAGTACATTTGATGATAGTGATGGCTGTAATTGTGTAGAGGTCGGTGTTATTTCAAGTAAATTAACAAACGGTGGTCAGGATTTATACTACGTTAATAATGATTGTGAAAATGGGTTGACTGATATAAACCTAGCTCAATATTTAGCGGAGATTGGTGAAGACGAGGATAGTAATATTTTTAAATTCTGTAGTCAATCACCAGTTAGTCATAGTTTTAAATATGGTTTAGGTGGTAATACTTTCGATGGACCTCAATCAGGGGGGATAACAGTAACACCTTTTGATACTTCGTGTACTCAAAACTCGGATTGTAGTAAAAGTATTAAAGGATTCGAATAAATAAAAAAATAACAAAACGAATAAATCGTAATAACGATATATTTATAATAAAAGAAAATAAAATTAAATAATATGGCAGCATCAAACGACTATCAAGTAACATTCACATTAAATGGGTTGTACACAGGAACTACGGAGGCAGATAATTTCACTATTGTCGGTAAACACTGTAATGGTTCTCCTGCAGATACAATAATTGCAACAGGGGTAACCGCATCAGATTTAACTACTGGTGTTACATACACAATTGCAGCAACAATTTCGGGAGGAACAATAACATCAACAGGAGACTGTACTAATTCAGTACCTTGGGCAGGTTTAACGTGTGAAGGTGGAGAAATACCAACACCTACCGCAACGCCAGAACCTTCATCATCTTCAGTTTTTGTAGTTAGTAGATGTAACGATGATCAACTATTCTATTTAGCTGATGATATAAGTTGTATTGAGGGTAATTTAAGTACTCCTCCTAACCCAAGTATTTATATTGTGGGTGAATATGTACAATTTACAGATGGTACTTCTTGTAATTCAGAACAAACTTCATATTGTGGTATAATCACAGCAGTGAATTCAGTATCTGAAAGAAACGCAGTATTAATCAAACACGAACTTCTTAACAAATCAAAAGGTTGTACGAATACAGAATGTATGGAATAACTTAACTTGTTTAATATACTTTAAAAAACCCGTTATTATGACGGGTTTTTTTATTTAAAGTAATCTACTTATTAATGTATTTATATGTATGGGATTAATTGTAAGGGTATTTGATATTGTTTCACCTAATGACTTTGATTTAAGTATTGGGTTGTCACCTTATGGACCGTTTACAAAATTAGATGGACCTAGACCTGATAATTCTTGGCCAAACTCTACGGACAGAGACTATAGAACTGAACCAATTTATATTGGTGACAATGAACCCGAAGTGGTTAATGGTATACCATCATCATCAGAAGTAATATTTTATGATTTAGAATTTGACACCGAATTTTGGTTGAAAATGGAGGATAAAGTAAACGTTATAGATGTATGTGAGAACAATCAAACACCAAGGTACATTGTAGAAAACATATACATACATGATAGTAAGACATTTGAATGTTACGATAAGATAAAGTTTAGTGTATCTTATGAATGTGTACTACCACCAACACCAACACCCGAACCGACACCAACACCCGGACCAACTTCGACACCGGGAATAACCCCAACCCCAACACCTACATCAATTGTACTTGATGACGAGACCGAAATTAATATATTCTTTGATAATTCGGGGTCTATGAGTGGTACCAAATCCCCGTTAGATACTATGGCGAGTACGATTCTTAAAGATTGTTTATTACCATTTTATAACAATGACTCAGCACTGTACGATAGTAGGGTAAGAGTTTTAAATATGTCGGAGGAAGGTTTTTATGAAAGAAGTTACGGTTGTCTATCAACGACTGGTACAACATCATCAATTACTCAAGTTATAAACTTATCATTTCAAGATGAAGGTGCCTCATCTCTCCACGGTAGTACTGGGTGGTCTAACACAGACCCAAGAACTTCCACTTTTGATAATGACATGGTACTTTTAAGAAATAACATTGATAATAATCCACTTAATTATATTGTTGGAGAAATTTTCCAAGTCGAAACTAGTACTACTGGACAGTTTTTGTCCTTTAGAAATTTATTGGAAGCGGTTGAAAATGGTTTAGGTAATTATAGTGGTGTTAATGGATTATCTGATAAAAGTCAAATACATAATACCTACGGTGTTACTCCATCGAGTACTCCACAATATTATATGGGACTTATAATTACAGCGATTAATAATTTAGGTTATAGTATACCTGATTGTACAGAAGAATAATATGGGGAGAATAGTAAGACTAAATATTTCGTTAGATAACAGTCATTCATTAGATGACTTTCCCGTTGATTTATATTCGGGTTTAACAAGTGGGGATACAACTAATTTAGTGTATGCGAATATAGTTAGTGAGGATATACCACTTGATTTAATGTTTGAGGATAGTGATTTAAATATTAGTAATGACCCTAATAATCCTTTCGTACCGCACTGTTATATGAGAATATCGTCTGACGGATGTTACGATGAAATAATAAAATTGGAGGTACCAAGGGTAGATTGTGAAATATGTGTGGATTTTCAAGAAATCATACCAGAACCAACACCTACTTTAATACCACCAACACCTACTTCAATACCACCAACACCCACTTCAATACCACCAACGGCAACGGAAGGACCAACACCCACCCCAACACCGACATTACCACCTGGACCTACACCTACTCCAACAAGTACACCTACTCCAACACCGTCATCGACACCAGGTGAAAGAGGATGTAGGTTTGTATTTGTACCTGATACTATTAGTACAACAGGGTACGGTTTAGATTATGTTCAAAATGGGGTTATAATACTTACACGATTCACTGATATTGCCGGTCAATCGACGACTTATGATGGTGTGGTCGGGACAGTTTTCGGTGTGTGTAGTGAAACTTACCCACTATATTATGATTTCGATGGTGGGCAAGGTGCAATAACTGACCCGATTGGTGTGGAAAGACCACCAAATGGGGGTAGTTGTAGTATTAATAAGAGTTGTATATATACACCCCCAACTCCAACCCCAACAAGTACAGATACACCAACAACATGTAATGAGTACTCATTATATATGACAGGACAAGGTGAAACGTCTTCACAATGGGAATGGACGACCTGTGGAGGTTCAACCACGACATGGACAAATGTGGGTTCTAACTATAGGGTTGTATGTTCAGAAACAACACCGACATTAAATTACGGTGATGGGTTTAGTTTACTTAACGGGGATTGTGGTAATTATACGGTAAGTAGATGTACTGACGGACAACAATTTACTGTTGCCAAAAATAAGAACTGTATGACAGGTACACCACCAACATATAGTGTTGGAGATGTTATCCAATTCAAACAAATGAACGTTACTAACGGTTCGTGTTATGGTGAGACCTATTGTGGTACTATTACCGCCACGGACTCAAATACACCACATAACGCGTTAGCAAGTAGGAACGCAACAGTTGATGATTGTAATGATACAACACATTGTGGTGAGTAGTTTTAGAATGAGGATATATTTATATAATAAGAATTAAAAAATCATAGAATGGCAAGAAAGTTTACAGTAACATTAACTAGTGGAACCGATCAAGGTCCCTATAATATATACTACGATACCGTATCCGTAGGAACACTTGCAGATCTATTCGGTACATCAAATAAAGCGGAGAATCTAACACTATCCCAAGTACAATCTGGTGTAGTAATAGAAGTACCCGATAATGCAAATAGTATCATATTCTTTAATACTAATCCCGATGTTGCAACCGACTGTCCAACAAATACAGAAATTTTTAATTTAACATCCCAACCAACACAAACACCCATACCAACATATACTCCGGTACCAACAGAAACACCAACACCAACACCTACGGATGAGGTCACATGTCAATGTTATGAGTTTATTAACGCAACTACCAATGCTATTTCATATACATATACTGATTGTAGTGGCACAAGTATAGAGGCGGTTTCCGACAAAGAACCATGGACATTCTACGTATGTGCTCAAAGTATAGACAGTGTTACTAATAGTAAATTAACATATAGTCTTTACGGTTCATGTTCTGAAGGGGTTTGTGATAACATGCCAACACCAATACCAACATATACACCGGTACCAACAGAAACACCGACACCTACACCTACTCCAAGCCCAACGGCAGATAATGTACAGATCAGAAATCTAAAATTTGCACACTGTAATACGGTAGAGACCTCACCTGTTAGTGAAGAGGTGGGTACTCAAGCTGCTGGAGGACCATCAGAACCACCTATTTACTTAACTACAGATGAATATGGGTCTACACCAACGATAGGGGATACAGTATATGTAAGACTTGATGGTGAGACTAATAATAAATGTTATGAATATATAGGAATAGAAACAGGGGCTAATGTATCTCTCACTATAATTAATACTTCATGTGTATGTCCGAGTTTAGAACCAACAGAAACACCAACACCAACACCTACAGAAACACCAGCACCTACAAGTATAGAGGAACCATGTGTTGATATAGAATTTAATGGAAAAAGTGAAACCGTAGGTGGTACTGTTACATATGAAGATTGTGATGGTAACACACGTACTTTAACGGTACCTGGTGGAGATAGTATACCGGCACCTACATGTGTTAGAAATAATTCGTGGACGTACAGTATTCCAGATAACTTCACACCTGCAACATTAGTAGTAGGAGATTGTGGTAATTCTAATGGATCAGAAGTAACACCAACACCAACAGCCACAAGTAGTAAAGGTGACGTAGGTGGACCAATCGGAGCGAATGAGTACTACCTCAGTTCGGGTAGATCAGTTTCGAATGATTTCTGTCAAGCACCAGGTTACACCGCCACCAGAGCAATAACATCTTCCGCCACATCTATTGGTAATATGTTGAATACTACAGTATATGATGATGGAGATCCAATTGTAGGTAACCCATTACTATTTTATTTTGTATCTGAAAGCCAAGGTGAGAACTCAAATGAGACAGTTGGTAATCCACAATACATAAACATTAGTGAACAGGGGGTTGTAACAGACGTAGGTCAAATGTGTGGTTCAGGGACTGGAGAGAATCCTTATAGTGAGCCAATCAATCCTACATCAACCCCGACTGAATAAAACATATTGTTAAATTGTTTTTATCGGTTTATTATTCTCTTTCTATTGTATTTATATACATAGACTAAATAGATATAATGGGTAATCTTGTAACGGTTAAAAATAATTATGATAATGGAGTGTGTAGTGGGTTTACCATATATACAGGTACAACCTATAATGGACACCCATTTACAATACCACCATCAGCAAACAGTATTGGTTTTCATACATTACCACATACTTTTGATATTGGTTTTTATAGTGGGCCATTATATGTCTTTTTAGAACATTGTGATAATCATATTTCACCCCCTCCAAATGAAGACCCAAAAAAACAAGGTGGATTCCAAGTAGTATTAATAGATGTTGATTGTGAAGTATGTCCACCAAACTCAGATGCAATTAATTGTACAATGGTTGTTAGTTTTGTAGAGGAGACGTTAACGGATTGTAATTTCAGTGTTAGTTTTGTGGAAGGTTCATACCCCACACCTACGGGTACCCCAACAAGTACGGAGACACCTACTCCCACTCCAACAAGTACGGAGACTCCAACACCTACAAGTACAGAAACACCCACACCAACACCAATCGTTGTGTCGGACATTGACGTATTTTTAAATAATGGTAGTTCACCGAGTTCGATTTACTCGTATAACCCTAATACTACGGTATTAACGTATTTATTTGACTCGACTAACTCATCATATGATATTGCAAACACAAGCAATAAATTATGGGTATATGACGGTGGTGCTAGTACTTCATTGTTAGAATACGACATAACGTTAAATCCTTTCTCCCAAACCTTCAATAGAACTATAACATCAGTATCTTCAAATTCTGGTTTATGTGCAATTAATGACACCACGTTAATAAACATTGATGGAAGTGATGTTTATGAGTTAGATATAACAACTAATGTTCCTTCCGCAACACTTAAATGGTCGATGATTACAGGAAGAGTGGTTCAGGGGGATTATATGTACACCACAACAAATAAATTAATTGTTACCAATAACGGTTATATTACTCAGTATGATTATGCCACTGGAACTGTTGAGGTGGATATAGACATAAGCGGAACCATACCAAACGCTTACGGGGTATTCGAATATGGGTCAGGTATATATATAGTCGATGTTGGTGGAGAGATTTACCAAATAATGGGAACTTCACCTTATACTTTAACATTGGTAGACGATGTACTATTCACGGTATATGGGGCATCTCAAATCCCTTCAAAAATAACCGAAGATTTTACACCCGTCACCGAATCAACACCAACTCCAACAAGTACGGAGACGCCGACACCTACACCTACTAATACACCAACGCCAAGCCCAACAAGTAGTCCAACACCTACACCTACAAGTAGTCCAACACCCACAAGTACAGAAACATCTACCCCTACTCCCACTCCAACAAGTACGGAGACACCTACTCCCACTCCAACAAGTACGGAGACACCTACACCTACACCAACAAGTAGTCCTACACCAATACCTACAGATACACCAATACCGACATATACTCCTATTCCAACAGAGACACCAACCCCAACACCTACAGAAACCTGTGTTGATATAGAATTTTGTTCGAAGGAAGGGACTGCAGGTTCTGAAGTACAATATGAAGGATGTGATGGTATCACATATAATCTATCTGTACCTGGTGGGGATTGTGTACAACCACCTAGATGTGTTAGAAGTAATTCATGGATATATAGTAATCCAAACAATATGGAACCTGTAACATTACTACCAGGAGATTGTGCAGGATCACCACCACCACAAACAGCAACACCTGTACCGACAGCATTACCGACTTGTGTGTGTATAGAGTTTACAAACATTTCAACTGGTGACAGGGCGGGATATTACGATGATTGTAGTGGAATATCACAAACAGTGGTTGTTGGGTCATATGCGACGGAAAAGGTGTGTGGAGATGGTAACAACATAACAGTATCGGACCCTAAAGTACAATATCAAATAACAGGTAATTGT
>Ga0181419_1000115_pt1 | contig 26689 bp, 19 predicted proteins | sample 42SPOviralmetaG_FD_130144 | JGI IMG/M metagenome (GOLD analysis project Ga0181419, IMG submission 130144) | Marine viral communities from the oligotrophic San Pedro Time Series (SPOT) site, San Pedro Channel, CA, USA - 42 SPOT_SRF_2013-04-24 | ecosystem: Environmental > Aquatic > Marine > Strait...
AGAGTCTCTACTGATCCTTTATATGGTAATACTACTGACATTCTTTCTGGTTCTTCATTTGGTACATCATCAGTAATTGTACCGTCAATATCAATTAAATAATTCTTACAATCGTTCTTTAATACCGGAGAGACTAAGTGTCCGTCATCTCCTACTGTCTTATTAAATGTTATTTCTTTTTTCATTTATTTTTATGGATTATCGTGTGTTCTAATAAATGATACTATAATGTATCTCTTTCCTGCAGTTATTGGTCTAGCACCATGTCGGTGCGTTACCATTCCAGGGTGTAGTGCTGCAGTACCTACAACTTCCGGATTAATTAGCTTTTGGTATTTAGGGAACCATGTTCCACCTCCGCTAAATTCATCGTTTAATTTTATTACTAATGTTAAGTGACTTCTATCGTGATGTAGAGATAAATGTGATTGTCTATCAGTAGTATAAATAGCCATGAAGTTTTCATTTGAGAATGCATCCCAAGATTTACCTTCTAAATTCCATAAGTGGATTGAAAGTGGTCTAACTATTTCATCTAATACTCTATTGTAAATATCATTTAAACCAATCTCTGGTAAGAGGACATCGTTAGTGGGATAAAATTCATGTCTATCAATTGTCCACTTATCTTTTGCTTCTGCTAATGCAATTGCGTCTCTACAAAATTTAGGTGTAAATAAATTAAATTCATAAATATTATCACCTTTATCATCAACCATTAAATCATATTCACCTTTTGATACTGATAGGTTTACATATTTCTCTTTCCATGCATCCCAATCAGAATCATCTAATATTTCAAAATATGGTTCATCTTCTAAAAGATTATCTACTTTAGCAGATATAGGTATATTGTTAGGTATGTTATCTGTTTTACCTTCTGTAGAAATATAATTAAGTATTTTAGTCCCAATCGATTGTAGGCCTGGTGTAAATATATCTTGAACTTTTTTATCAAGAATATACGGGTGGCATACTGCACTTAAAAACATATCAAACGGAACTAAGTTTTCTTTAAGACCTGCTGACAATAATAATTGTGCTGCATAAAATGTACTTATTACATAACTTGAAACGCCTCCCATTGATTGTGGCCTAACCCAATTGTCATCAACTTCAACTAGTTTGTTATCAGTAAAATCAGCCCTACCAAGAAATGCAATATCCCATTTAGCATTATCTGGAAACGGTAATTGTGAAATTGAATTATTACAAACAAAATTATCACTTAAAATTAAGACGTTATCATTACCTTCAAATACAATCTTTTCCCATATCATTCTATGAGTAATCGCCTCATTAATATCTCCTAGCATCATTTCAGTAGGACCTAATTTATATCCTTCTGGTAAACCTTCTGAATAATTTTGTACATTAATAATTTCGAACGGAGTGTTCGACATAAAATTACAAGCATCAAGCTTGCTTACTAAATAATGTTGTCTTTCATCTGAAGTGTCACCATTATTGACAAGGAATATTTTTTCTATTTCCATAATTGTTTTTTCTCGTATTGTAAAAAGTTAAACCATTTTGAAGTAGCATTATCCCATGTGAATAATTTTACTCTTTCTTTGGCTGCATTTATTGCTTTTCGTTTAATATCAACATTAATCCCGCCTAATGTTTTTATCGCCATATTAAACATTGTTTCATATTCAGAATGTGGTATTATTATACCATCTTGAACTACTTCTGCTAATGCGGCTTTATTTGAGCATACTGGTAACACCCCAGCTGCCATCATTTCTAATGCCGTAATACAGAATGTTTCTTCATATTGAGTTAGGTACATCCAATATGAAGCCTTCTGCATGGCTATGTGTAATTCGGATTGAGATACACTTCCTATTTCTGTAACTCCTAAATCTTTAGTTGCTTTAAGTTTATCTAAAACCCCATGTATATTATACCATCCTTGTTTGCGAGGATCTGAATATGCTGGATAATATACATCAAGAGTTGCTCCAGGCATTGACTCTTTTATCTTTGGCCAATAATCTAATAATTCTGCTAAACCTCTATCGACTGCCGATGACCATATAAATTTACCCGGGTCTTTTTGAACATTAGCTTTAAAGCTATCTAAATTAATTCCATTAGGCATTACTTTAAGCGCTCCTGAATAACCATTCTTTATTATCTCTGGTGATATTGCATTAATTGCAAAAACAGAGGGAGCAAATACTACATCTACTAAATTAAGTAAATCTACGTGATTTTCTAAATGAGAGCCTTGGTAGTAATCATAATAATCTGTATTATGCATCCAAAATATTTTAAAAGCATCATGTTGATTAGCATCTCTGGCGTATTGTATGAAATTAATATAATTTACTCCAACATGTGTATCGAAGTGGTTTGGTAGCTTTGAATACTTTTCTGTAAAATTATCTATGTCAATCCATTCTACATTATTGACTCTTGCATTATTAACAGTACCTGATACAGTAACTTCATAACCATGTCTCGCTAATCCTTCTGCAATATTAATTACGGCTATTTCTGTACCTCCTAAGCCTTTCTTTGTATTTCCATCCCACGTATAAGACGTGTAACCTATCCAAAATAGTATCTTCATATTATCTATAATGAGCTCCGCCTACCCAAAGTACTAAAGACTTTCTTACTCCTTTAGTAACTTTACTAACTCTATGCATCATATAACTTGGAAATAAAACACCAACACCTTTACCTCTTGGTAATGTTGTTGATTCAATTATACCTCCATTTCCATCTCCACCTCCAGTAAGTTGCAATTCTCCACCTACATATTCATCATCTGCTGATAATTGTAAAGTAATAGAAACCTTTCTTTTAGAAGGTAATTCACCAGCGCCAATATCTTGATGCCAATCATAATGTCCTTCTTCAGATGCATAATATTCTGTATATTGAATATTTTCAGGTGCAGACATTAAATCAAAGTCCCATGTGTTTTCATTTGCCTCATGAGCCATCCCAATAAGTCTATCATATAACCAGTCCCATTCTTTAGTTTGTGGAATCCACTTTACCATAGAAGATCTATTTTCAGTAGCCTCTTTAGTATCTCCATCATCGCCAATAGTCGTAGCTCTTACTTGTGGTAATTTAGCAGCCATTCGGATAACCCTCTCTACTTCTTCTTTATTTAAAGCTTCTTTAAACCAATACCATTGTTGTGGATCGTTTTCTTTTTGATCAAATGTATATGTTACGTTACTCATCGAAATTAATGTTTAATTGTTATATAATTAAAATAGGAATTGTTTACTTATTATTTATCTAGATTTTATTTGTACCACATGAAACCTTTTCTAGAAGAGTATGTATAAGTTATGTCTTTAACCTTAAAGCCAGATTAGTTCTCCAGGTATAAGCTATCAGTCTTAAATAGTTTGGTACTCCAAGCTTCCGCGTGGATTTCCCAAGGTCGATCTTTCCAAGCCATACTCCATGTATAAACACTGTCTTTCCAGCGAACATTTCCGTTAGGTAAATCTTCTAGCAAATTATAGTGAAATTGGTAAACATGAATTAGCTCATGCATCAAAACTTTTTGAGTTGCTTTTAATGATAAGCCCCTATTAAGTTGAATAAAAAATACTCCATCTTTAACCTTTGTAGTTAATCCAAGAATGCGTGGATGTAGTGGTCCCCATTTCACATCTATATAAGCAGATTTATATGGGGGTTTTAATATAGAGTCTTGAACAAACTCTACTATACTTTCATTACTAAGCACATCATTTAATGTGAATCTTTTAAAAGTAGGAATTGTGTAATTATTTTGCGCCGGTTTAGTTTCTTCTACTAAATGTAAGAAGAAAACAAATAAACCTAATATAAGTAATAAATGTTTACGCAAATTAAAGAGCTTGTTTAGAATATATCTATCCTAGCTCCTTTACTTAAGAATCTGTAATAGTAGCTGTAGTACTTATTGAGGGTAGTGTTTTACCAAAAGAATCTTTACCAGGAACAAGTGTCATTGTAATAGTCTCATCACCTTCTACTTCATTATCTTTTACATATAACATTTTTATAGAGGCTGTGCCATTATTAATAACAAAACTACCAAATGCATTTCCAAATTCAGCTCTGGCTTCTGGAATATCAAATCCCTCACTAGAATCAGCTATTATTAAGACAGATGTGTTAGATTCTTCAACAACCACTGAAATATCTTCGTGGTTAAAAGTCCCATCAAGTCTAAACGCAGCACTCAATTCATTAGGTAAATTAGTTCCATTTAAAGTCCATGTCACTTCAGTTCCTTCAGCGCCATTAACAGGAGTTACGTCAATAGATGTTATTTCATATTGATCGCTTGGTAATTGTGGCATAGGTCCTGAGTATATTGCAGGGTAAGTTTCTACTTCCATACCTAATTGAGCTTTAATATTATCTGCTTTAACATTTAATTCATTAAGAGCATCTAGACATAATATTTGCAAAGCTTCATAATCTACCCAATAATATGTCTCATCTTCATAAGTAGTCCATTCATAATCCATAGGTTTAACTAAAGAAGGCTCTATAGCAGCTAATTCCTGTGCAATTAAACCTACATTTCTAATCTCTGCACCGCCATCTTCTACGTGACCGAAACCAAAAGCCTTTCCTAATTCATTAAAATAGAAATAATAAGACTCTAACTGTCTTACTTTTGCTAAAGCAGATCCAGTAGGTCCTTCATGTGTTACAAATCTAGGATCTCCAGCCCATCTTCTATTTCCTATATAACTATGCTTAAATGCCATTATTATGTTTTATTTTATTTATTATCTTATTCACGACCACCCATCTGTCTTATACACATCATCTCATCATACATTGCGCCCATTTCGTAAATGCTTATGTAACTATGTTGTCTTGTAGGATAAGTTGATGAACAAATATATTCTTCTCCTCTAGCAGGGATGTATAATTGACGACCTTGGCCACCAGAAGTATAATATACATACCCTGCATAATAAGCAGTAACTCGGTACGATTTTTCATTTGCACCACCAGCAGGACCCGTAGGGCCTTGCGCACCAGTAGGTCCTTTTGCACCTTTAGATCCTTGATCTCCTTTAGCTCCTTGTGAACCCCTTCCAGATCCAGAACCACCACTACCACCTTTATCACCTGGAGGGCCTTTAGGGCCTTGACCACCTTTATCACCTAGAGGGCCTTTATCACCAGTAGCCCCTGAGTAGTTCGTTCCATGTGAACCTTGAGCACCTTTTTGTCCTCTATCTCCTGTTGGTGAATCACCAGTCGGACCTTTTGGTCCACGTGGAGTAGTAGGTTGTACACCTTTGTCACCGCCGCCACCAGTAGTACCTTTATCACCTTGAGGTCCTTTAGCACCTCCGCCGCCTTCATCACCGCCACCGCCTTGGTCACCTTGTTCACCTCTAGGTTGTATACCTTTAATACCTTTATCACCATCACCACCTTGGTCACCTCGGTCACCAGTCGGTTGTACACCTTTAATACCTTTTTCACCGCCGCCACCAGTTTGGCCTTTTTGACCAACGTCACCTACTGGGGCTTTTCCTTGAATACCTTTTGCACCATCACCGCCGATCGCACCTTGGTCACCAGTCGGTTGTACACCTTTAATACCTTTTGCGCCTCCGCCACCTTGAGCACCTTGCTCACCTTTAGGTTGTACACCTTTAATACCTTTATCACCATCACCACCTGGGCCACCTTGCTCACCTTTAGGCTGTATACCTTTAATACCTTTATCACCAGCAGCACCAGTAGGACCTTTAAGTCCTTTATCACCAGTTGGTTGGTTACCTTTATCACCGCCACCGCCGACATCACCACCGCCACCAATATCACCTGTTGGTTGAGTACCTTTTATACCTTTTTCACCAACATTAGGAAATCCATTGTTGATATATGCATTATCTATATCTGGTGTTGAAGCCGTTACTTCTTCCATTCTAGGATATGCGAATACTAATTCTGTACCAGAACTATTAGCATAGTAATGATATGTTCTATGTCTAAGTGAAGTAGTTGTATCTTGCATTACAGCATCACCACCTAAGTTACACCCATTAGTATTAAATACGAATCCATCTATTGTATAAACACCTGTTTGTTCGTGCCTAGAAGTTGTACCAGTTCCAGCAGGAAATACGTGACCCACATGTAAATACCATACATCTTTTGTAAAATTACCAACACCACGACATTCAAAATAAGGATTACTTTGTTGTAAATTATTGTCTCCTTGTAATACAGGGTCTCCGCCACCGTTTGTTCCAAAATAAAATGTTCCATTCGCTTGGTCTGAAATTCTTTTCATCCAAACACTAAATCTATATAGTTTAGTATTGTCTACACTATGGAATGAACTGTTCCATCCACCATCACCGTTATTACCAGTACCATCTGGCATAGTTCTCCATAATACAGTGTTTTCTCCATAAGGTCCTTCACCGTATTCTAATATGTTTTCATTTGAACCACCATTACGCGAAAATCCAGTAGCTGAAGTATTACCTACAGTCCATGTTGAATAATCTAATATATTAGTATTATTAATACCTAACCATCCCTTTTCACCTTGGTCACCTTGGTCACCTTTTAAACCCTGAGTACCTTTATCACCAATATCGCCAGTTCTACCTTTGTAACCAATTGGACTATCACCAATAGCACCTTTGTTACCTTTATCGCCGTCACCACCAATTGCACCAGTTGGTTGGTTACCTTTATCACCACCTCCACCAGTAGGGCCTTTAGCTCCTTGTGCTCCAGTTGGCTGAGTACCTTTAGCGCCACCGCCACCAGGTTCACCCTTTTTACCTTTAACACCTTTATCGCCTGTTGGTTGATTACCTTTATCACCACCGCCACCAGTTTGGCCTTTTTGACCAATATCACCTGTTGGTTGAGTACCTTTATCACCGCCACCGCCGACATCACCAGTACCACCCTTTACGCCCTTTTCACCGACTGGAGAATCACCAATACCACCAGTTCTACCTTTATCACCAGCACCACCTTGAGCACCTTGTGGAGAATCACCAGTTGCACCAATTGGGCCTTTAGCACCACCGCCACCAACATCTCCTACAGGAGAATTTGCACGTAAACCTTTATCACCTTGTGGGCCTTGAGCACCTTTATTACCCTTTTCACCGACTGGAGAATCACCAATACCACCAGTTCTACCTTTATCACCTTGGCCACCTTTTGTACCTTTTGGAGAATCACCGATACCACCTTGGTTACCTTTATCACCCTGGCCACCAATACCGCCGGTTGGAGAATCACCTACAGCACCTTGCTCACCTTCTATTCCGACCTCTCCTCTTGGAGAATCACCGATACCACCTTTAGCTCCAATATCACCACCAGTTCCTAAATTACCTTTAGTACCTTGGCCTCCTTTTAAACCTTTATCACCCTGGCCACCAGTTGCACCAGTTAAACCTTTTTGTCCTTGTGGAGAATCACCTACTGGGCCTTTATTACCTTTAGGGCTAGCGCCGATCTCGCCTTTTTTACCCTTAATACCTTTAGTACCTTTATTACCTTTAGCACCAACGTCGCCTCCAGTACCAAGTGCACCTTTATCACCAGTACCACCTAAGACACCTTTAGCACCAACATCACCTCCAATACCGATTGCACCTTTAGTACCGTCAATACCTTTAAGGCCTTGTACACCTTTAAGACCTTGATCGCCACCGCCACCAGCTCTACCTTTAGTACCTTTGATACCCTTGACGCCTTTTTGGCCGTTATCTCCAGCACCGCCCTTATTACCTTTACTACCACCAGGTCCTAATCCACCCTTAGTACCTTTCGGTCCTTGAGCACCTTTATCACCTTCATGTCCCTTTTCTCCACCTAAATAACCAAAGTGGTCTGGGTGCATGTTATCGGTCGTAAACGCTGGGTTACCCGCGATCAATATTTTCTTATAGTCAGCCATCTATTTGCTTTCGTGTATTATTAACTACCTAATTGGTTTTCAATATCAGTTATCTTATTATCTAAATCTTTTATCGCTTCTATTAATACTGGCGATAATCTTGAGTAATCCACACCTAATATAGTTTCATATCCAGGTATTTGTTCTGGTAATGGGAATACTAAATCTGGGAATTGAGCCTCAACTTCTTGAGCAACCAAACCATACATAGGCGTATTTGCCGGTAAGCCAATTGTTTGACCTAATTCATTTGCACTCCATACAACACCTCTTAAACCTTTTATCTTATTAAGTGTGTTACCAATTGGCCCCTCGATAGTCTTTAATCTACTATCCGATGCTCCTGAAGGTCCAGTAGGTCCTGTTGCACCTTTTTGACCTTTAGCACCCTGTGGTCCTGTTGCACCTTTATATCCAGTCGGCCCTGCAGGTCCAGTTGGTCCTTGACCACCAGTATTACCTTTAGCTCCTGAAGGTCCCGGAGGTCCAGTTGGCCCTTTAGCACCAGTATTACCTTTTGTACCAGTTGCATTTCCACCAGGTTCACCTTTGTAACCTTTAGCACCAGTACTACCTTTTGTACCAGTATTACCTTTTAAACCCTGTGCGCCTTTTGTACCAATCGGTCCCGGAGGTCCAGTTGGCCCTTTAGCACCACCGCCACCAGTTGGTCCCTTTAAACCAGTACCACCTTTAACACCTTGGCTACCTTTTAAACCAGTAATACCTTTTAGTCCTTGTTCTCCATCAGGCCCCTGAGTACCTTGAGGTCCTTTTAAACCAGTCGGTCCTTTTAGCCCTTGTTCTCCGGCTGCACCTTGTGCACCTTGAGGTCCTTTAGCACCAGTTGGTCCTTTAGCACCAGTACCACCTTTGACTCCATCAGGCCCCTGAGCACCTTGAGGTCCTTTTGCACCTTGGGGTCCTTTTAGTCCTTGTTCTCCGGCTGCACCTTGTGCACCTTGAGGTCCTTTTAAACCAGTATTACCTTTTAGTCCTTGTTCTCCAGCTGCACCTTGTGCACCTTGAGGTCCTTTTGCACCAGTATTACCTTTTAGTCCTTGTTCTCCATCTGGTCCCTGTGCTCCAGTTGCACCTTTTTGACCAGTTGGCCCTTTAGCACCAGTCGGTCCTTTTGCACCACCAGCACCTTGAGGTCCTTTTGCACCTTGAGGTCCTTTTGCACCTTGAGGTCCTTTAGCACCAGTAATACCCTGAGCACCTTGAGGTCCTTTTGTACCTATAGCACCTTTTGAACCTTGATCACCTTTAGGGCCTTTTTCACCTTGGCCACCTTGAGGTCCTTTAGCACCAGTACCACCTTGGCCACCTTGTGGTCCAGTCTGACCTTTTTGTCCACCATCACCTTTTGGCCCTTTAGCACCTTGAGGTCCTTTTGCACCAGCAGTTCCTTTTGGCCCTTTATCTCCTTGTGCTCCTTTTGCACCTTGAGGTCCTTTAGCACCGCCGGCACCTTGAACACCTTTTGCACCAACTTCACCAAGATCACCAGCTCCACCTTGTGGTCCTTTTGCACCAGCAGTTCCCTTTGGCCCTTTAGCACCAGTCGGTCCTTTTGCACCTTGAGGTCCTTTTGCGCCAGCACCACCTTGTGGTCCCTTTGCACCAGTTGCACCTTTTTGGCCACCGCCACCTTGTTCACCTTGCGGTCCAGTCGGTCCCTTTGCACCAGTACCACCTTGAGGTCCTTTTGCACCACCTTCACCTTGAGGTCCAGTTACACCTTTTTGACCTTGAGGTCCTTTAGCACCAGTTGCACCTTTTTGTCCTTTTTCAGCTTCAGGTCCTTGTAAACCTGTTGCACCTTTTTGTCCTTTACCACCAGCACCACCTTGTTCACCTTGTGGTCCAATCGGTCCCTTTGCACCAGTTGCTCCAGTAGCACCTTTTTGGCCACCTTCACCTTGTGGTCCAGTTACACCTTTTTGTCCAGTTGTACCTTTAGGCCCTTTTGCTCCCTGTGGACCTTGAGGTCCAGTTGGTCCCTTTGCACCTTGAGGCCCTTTAGCACCTTGGCCACCTTGTGGTCCAGTTGGTCCCTTTAAACCAGTACCACCCTTTTGACCTTTTTGGCCGCCGCCACCTTGTTCACCCTGAGGTCCCTGTGGTCCAATAATACCTTTTGCTCCTTGAGCTCCTTTAACACCAATAATACCCTGTGGTCCAGTTGGTCCCTTTGCACCAGTACCACCTTGAGGTCCAGTCTGACCTTTTTGTCCGACTTCACCTAAGTCACCTTGTTCACCGCCGCCACCTTGGCCACCTTTTTGTCCTTTTTGACCTTGGCCACCTTGAGGTCCTTTACTACCACCGCCTCCTTGAGCACCTTTTTGTCCTTTTTGACCTTGGCCACCTTGAGCTCCTTGCGCACCCTGGGCGCCACCGCCACCTTGAGGTCCAATTGCACCTTTTTGTCCGGTTTCACCACCAATACCTTGTTCACCACCAGTACCTTGGCCACCTTTTTGTCCTTTATCACCTGCTCCACCTTGAGGTCCTTTGACACCTTTATCTCCAGCGCCACCTTGAGCACCTTTACCACCTTGAGCACCTTTTTGACCCTTCATTGCACTATATGCAGTGGGATCGAAGTTACCAGCGTGTAAAATTATATGTCCTTGAATAGTGGCTCCTGCCTTTAAATTTGCCATTTAATAGTTTCTTGTTTTTGTACTTATTTTATATATCAGTTTCATTATGATTCAGTAAAATTCCAAAAGTGTAAATCACCTCCTGCTTTAATATTCATTGGATCAATTTCTGTAAAAAACGGATATACCATTTCTTGCCAAATACTTGCCGAAGAATATACTTCTGTTCTTAAATGAAAAGCTACTGATGTAGTATTACTTCCCATTTTTAATACTCTTGCATCAAGTGGTGTATTAATTCCTCCAGATGCTATTTGTTGAGCAGCAGTTGTAAATTCATATTCACCAGCCCATTCTCCAAAGTATTCATCATGCCATGCAGTAACTTCTGTAGCAGTCATCCAATCTGGTAAGAAAAAGAATGACATAAGTTTCCATTCAGTTAATGCTGAATTAAGGTTTATATCAGTTTCAACGGACGGTCCATAAACTTTAGTATTAGCGTTATATGTAGTTCCATTATATCCTTTATTATTAGATCCATTTGATTCTCCAATTAAAGAGACTCTATTTTGACTACCAGCATGTTCTCTTACTCTAACCCAAACTCCTGCCATATATGCTTTTGTAGAATCTACAGTAATAGATCCTCCGCCTAAAGCAAGGTCTCTAGTTTGATTACTAGATGGACTTCTAATTTCAGTTACTTGTCCATGTGGTTGAGAATTAGAAATATTAGTAAATTGATTACCATGCCATCTAATATGATTGTATTGCCCTGGCCCACTCGAGGCTGCTGCACCATTATTACTTTGTCTATTTAATAGACCACTTCCACTTGCATTAAGTGTGTAATTTTGGCTTGTATCAGCTAAATTTCTATCTGAATTATAGAATGTAGAAAATTGACTAGGTACTTTTAAATCAAAATTAGCTGGGCCTTCAGCGATGTTTAATGAATTAATATGCCATTTATGTAAAGCAACATCTCTATCTTGGTCTGGGTTCTCACCAGCTTTATATACTTCTAGGTTTCTACCGTAAATTCCAGTATAAGGACTTCCACCAGCTCCAGCACCACTACCTGCAAAGGCTTCAATTTCTAATGTAGCGGCTCCAGCACCTACTGAACTTACCCTAGTATGTAAACCTTCAATTCTTTCATATAGGTCACAGCTCTCACATGTAAATGTAGAAGTCCCACCTATACCTGGTTCTATTAACTTAACTTTTAAATATCCATTGTAATGAAGTGCTCCTTGTTGAACTTTACCGTCAAAAGTAAAACGTAGTTTCTCACCTGGATTAACTCTGTCTTTACCTGCATTATCCCAATTAATAGTTCTAGTAGCTATTGTTTGTGCAGTTTGAGAAGTTCCAGTATATGAAAATGTTCCAGCACCAGTACCTGATGAAAGATCTTCGCCATAACCAGCATGTCCCACAGTGCTTTCTTTGTGTTCAATTACTAATTGTGCAGTTGCATTATCTTGAAGAGTACCCTTTCCCTGAAGCGCTTCAGATAGCTGTCCTATATCATTAATATTAGTAATAACTGCAGCGTAACTCCAATTCTCTGAAGAGGTTGTTACATTTTTTGTCATTCTCCAAGATCTAAATTCAATAAATTGATTTAGCCAAGCAGAGTTAACGTGTATATTACCAACATTAACAATTACAATAACACACTTTCTAGAATCACCGTACCAATCACTTAATTTTGCTGCACCATTACTTAATCCCTCATCATTACAATCAGCAAAGTAATGTTCTCCTAAACGAATACCTGGTGAACTACTCCCACCATTATATGAATTAGTATCATTAAAATAATCAAATTTTAATAAATGATAACCATCACTTTTACCTTGCGCACGACTCCAAGCATAAGCATCAAATTCTAAATAACCATATTCAGATAAATTACTCGTAGTTACAGATACACTGTTACCACTATAATAACCGCTTCCAGATTTGTTATTTGGTACCCATCTGACAAAAGCAGAACTGGATTTGGCATTACTACCAAATCCTTGTGCTGTTATCATAGTATCAGTATAACTTCCTCCAACGGAAATATTATCATGTGATGCTCCTCTAAGTCTTGTTAAATCTAAGCTCATATTCTTGTCCTATTATCTTTGATTAAAATTGAAACCTCATTGTTGAACCATCACTAGTTATTTCACCACCACTTCTAAATAAGTATTCCGGTGAGTTAACTAAACTTCCAACGTATAATTTTCCATCTGTTGTCAAAGACATAGCACCTGAACCAGCAGCTTGACTTTCGTATTGCCATTTCCAACCTCTGCCTGCTTGGTTATTCATTTGGAATGTCATGGCATAATCGGTCAAATAACCTAATGTTTGACCTGATACCATACCAATACCATACGTTGCAGAGTTACCCCACATTCTGTATTTAGATGCGTTGTTTCCAGATGCCGCAGCAAATTGAGTTGGACCTACTAAAGAGGATCCATCAAATGTTGCATTAGCTTCACCATTAAATGGAGTAGCAGCGTTACCTGTCATAGTAACTAATCTATTATTAGTATTCCCACCGGAGATACTAACTGCTGCAGATGTACCTGAAGAACCAGATGTACCTGAAGAACCAGATGTTCCACTATTACCTGAAGAACCAGATGTTCCACTTGAGCCTGAAGTTCCAGAAGAACCTGATGTTCCACTTGAGCCTGAAGTTCCAGAAGAACCTGATGTTCCTGAGTTACCAGAAGAACCAGATGTTCCTGAAGAACCAGAAGTACCTGAAGAACCTGAAGTTCCTGAAGAACCTGAAGTACCATTTAAATCAGTACTTAATTCCCATCCTTCACCATTCCATATATGAACTCTACCATCACCGGTATATCCTAATTGACCTACAAATTCACCTCTACCTAAAGCAGCTAAGTTTTCTCCTGATTTAGCACCAGAATAACCAGAAGAACCTGAAGTTCCTGAAGAACCTGAAGTTCCTGAACTACCAGATGTTCCAGAAGAACCAGATGTTCCTGAAGAACCAGATGTTCCACTGTTACCAGAAGAACCAGATGTTCCGCTTGAGCCTGAAGTTCCTGAAGAACCAGATGTACCATGGTCACCATCAATACCTGAAGAACCACTTGTTCCTGAAGAACCACTTGTTCCTGAAGAACCAGATGTTCCACTGTTACCAGAAGAACCAGATGTTCCACTTGAACCAGATGTTCCTGAACTACCAGATGTACCTGAAGAACCAGATGTACCAGAATCACCAGTCTCACCCTTATCCCCTTTATCACCAGTTGCAACTAATGATATAACAACATCGTCTCCGTTTGCAAATGGACTAGCAGCAGAACCACCAGTGTTTGATAAATCTAATAATCTCCACCATCTACCTTGGTCTGTTAAATCACCTACTGCAAATAATAAGTAAGTATCTGCATCGAATTTTTTAGAAATTCTAATATGAGCTTTTACTCCTGAAGTAACAGCATCCATTGTCTCCATAATAGATTGAATAGATCCGTTAGAATCATCAGTTTCAGCAATATAAATTGCAGTTGCTGTATTTTGTATAGTTGTGTTTAATCTTATTCTACCGTCTGCTGGTTGTGCATTTGAAGTTGCAGTTGCAAATGTATAATCAAATGAAGCTCCACCAAAGTTACCGTCAGCACCAGAAGTTCCTGAAGAACCAGATGTTCCACTTGAACCAGAAGTTCCTGAAGAACCAGATGTACCAGAAGAACCAGATGTACCATCCGAACCTGAACTACCTGAAGTTCCGCTTGAACCAGATGTTCCTGAAGAACCAGATGTTCCACTTGAACCAGATGTACCATCCGAACCTGAACTACCTGAAGTTCCTGAAGAACCAGATGTTCCACTTGAGCCAGATGTTCCTGAGCTACCTGAAGTACCATTTAAATCAGTAGTCTCTTCCCATGCTTCACCAGTCCATATATAAACTAGGCCATCAGCAGTAAAACCTACTTGACCTATAAATTCACCTCTACGTAATCCTTCTTTATCCGGACCTGATATAGCACCAGAGTAACCTGAAGAACCTGACGTTCCACTTGAACCAGATGTTCCACTTGAACCAGAAGTTCCTGAAGAACCTGAAGTTCCTGAAGAACCTGAAGTACCATCAGCACCATTTATACCAGAACTACCTGAAGTTCCTGAAGAACCAGATGTTCCGCTTGAACCTGAAGTTCCTGAAGAACCTGAAGTACCTGAAGAACCAGATGTACCATCAGCACCATTTATACCAGAACTACCTGAAGTTCCAGAAGAACCAGATGTACCTGAAGAACCAGATGTACCAGCTGCACCATCTTCACCAGCAGGTCCCATTTCACCGTCAACACCAGAAGAACCTGAAGTTCCTGAAGAACCAGATGTTCCTGAAGAACCTGAAGTACCATCGGCACCTTTACCACCGTCAATACCTGAAGAACCAGATGTTCCTGAAGAACCAGATGTTCCATCTATTCCTGAAGAACCAGATGTTCCTGAACTACCCGAAGTTCCATCGGCACCATCAAGCGGGGCTGCAGTGTTTTCCCATTTACCGGTTGAAGAGTTATATGCTAAATAATCACCGTTTTGAGCGGATGTTAGCAGTATCTCTTGTATTTGTTTTAATTTAAGTCTAGACATTTAATACGTTTGTATTTTTTTAGCGTTATATTATATATCTTTTTAGTATTCTACTACGGCAGTATCTAAAGAGAAGTTAATATTATTTTTTTGCTAATTCAATTAAGTTTTCTACATTTTCGTTTGCAACTAGCAAACAATAGTCTCCAGCAACATCTGGAACCTTGACAAATTGTATATTTGGTAATTCACCTGCATGAAATTTAAATTTATTAAATGCAGCATGAGTAGACTGTTGCCATGCATGAATATGTAGATCTAACGATGTTATTTGATTACCTGCACACCAAACATCCAAACTACCTTGTTGTAAAGATAGCGGTGGAATTGCGTGATTTATTGCAATATCATGTGCGTATAAAGCAGTGACACCCTTATACCAACCTGGCCAAGTACCATTGCCATTCGGAAATCCGTGATTTAATAGCCATTTAGTAACAGTTAATTGTAAGTTAGAAATTCCAACAACTGTTGCTGTACTTCCTAATATACTTGCACCAGTATGTGAGTGTCCTCGATAATTTAAACCTAAGCCTTTAGATATTATCCTAAGTTTTTCTTGGATTAAACTAGAAGTCTCTAGATCAGAAGCATACGTTCCAATTCCAACATAGACTTTATCTTTCCATGGTTTAAAATCTGCAAAATATTTTGTTAAAAAAGTATCACAATCAGTCTTAAATAAGAATTTATATTTGTTTACAATTTCTAAATTAGCTTCATCTTGAAACATCCCATAAGAATTAATAAAACCATACTCAATATCAGTTGGTTCCATTTCAATAAACTTGACATTGTCATGGCTAAATTCAGATTTTACTCTTTCTATTATAGATGGGTTAGTAAAGACTAACATATCCCAAGTATTATTTATGGCCCACATTAACCACGACTTATACAGCCATCCAAATTCTACTACATTCTTTTCAGAATCATCGATATAAACTACTATTGCATTCTTATTCATTATTTATATACGTTTGTTTTCCAGTCATATTCTAGACTGAGATTATGTTTATTTTCGCCGGCACGCAGGTTCTCTAAGAGCTTCTGGTATGTGTCCACTAGATCCTCGTTGTAAACTGTATATCTTGTTAGTACTTCTTCGTTCTTTTCGTTATACGCGTCTATGTTGTTATCATGATTGTCTATAACCCACTTTAATAGCTCGGCACCTTTTTCTGCCTCAAAGTCAGGATAAAAGTAACCTGCATCTTTAATCATATCTGCATTGTGTATTAAAGGAAATTGTAAATACATTACATCTAGGTATGCGTAGTTAAGTGGATTTTCCCACTGATGTGATATTACAATATCTGTCATCTTTGATAATATGAAATGGATTGGGAATCTATGTTGTACTGCTAATAAAGTTCCATTATCTTTATTTTTCATTTCAGTTAAAAGTAGTTTAGATATAAACTTTCGCCATAAAGAATTTTTATATAAACCACTAGCGCTAATTATATTTAGCTTTTTAAATACATCACCACCATTATGTAAATATTGTTCAGCAATTAACATAGGTATCATACTGAATTTTACCACGTTTAAATTTGGTTCAAATATAGTTAATTCTAAATCTTCAGTCTTTTTACCAGGTTGATAAACAGGAATATCATCGGTCTTTTGCATTTCATTGCCATTTTCATCTACAATCATTCCACCATATTGACTTTCAATCTCATCAATAAACATTGGGTCCCAAACAAATGGAACTGCAAATACCTTTTCTTTTGGCAGTCTATGTAAAATAGAATAGTAATCTTGATTTTGATAACCTTGTTGAGGAACATACCATACCTCGTCTATGTTTTGATTAAATGTAACACCAATCTTATCTACCTCTTCGCCCGCTTTGTGTATCATATTTTCCATGTCAATAACATAGTTATTTCCACATGCATATTTAATTACACGTTTATTATGTCCAGTTAATTTAAACTTACTAACCTCTTCTGGCCCGATCGCGACTCCTAATAAAATTAAAACATCACAACTCTTTGCTGTTTGAAAATAATCATAAATTGGGAATTTCTTAGTGTCCCATACAACTTCATCATCATTTAATCTACCAGATTTTGATCTAGCAACAGTCTTATTAGTATCTAATAAAACTACTTTATTTCCTGTTTTTTGTAAAGCATTCATTAAAAAAATGGCATTAAGCTTAATACCGTTAATCCACATACTTTCATTAGGTTTTTTAAGCCCTAGGGTTATTCCTATTTTCATAAATTTATATATAATTTTAGCTATATCATATATATCTTGCAAACAAAAAAAGGTCCCCGAAGGGACCTTTTAAAATTTACTTAAATTAGATAACTAATTACGCTCTAATACCAGTCACATAAATGTGATCATTTGCTTCAAGGTCGTAACCAATGTTAACTAGGCTAAATGTTCTTCCATCAGCAGTTGAGTAACCATCACCACTTTCACCTAGTAATGGGTGAATGTTATGTCCGTTAATAAATACTAATAGATCCTTAGTTGGTCTATTATCTACTGCATTCGGAATTGTGAACTCAGTTCTAGAAACCATTGTTCCCATTTCGTGCCAGTGTAAGTGGTTGTTAGCATTTGCTTCAACACCATCTTCTATTACACTAACTCTAGCGTCAACGCTAGTTTCTAAACTATCAATGTCAGATTCAACATCTTCAAATCTTAAATCAGAAGATACGAAATCAGAGTTAGTTGATGAAATCTCAGTGCTTAATGCAGTAGAAATTGCAGTAATAGTTTCAGATGTTCCCATCGTCCCTAATACTAGATCAATAGATGATACATCGTCATCAGTTGCTTCAATCTCTGCTGATAATGCATCAGAAAGAACAACGTCTAATGAACTGTTTCTAGAAACAACCCCTTCTATAGATGCAATTGCAGCTGTTAATGCTCCACCGTCAGCAGTATCTAAACTGTCAACGTAAGAGATAACTTCAGCGAATTGATCTAAGTCAGCGTCACTACCTGCTAAAATAGCAGATACAGCGTCACTTACAGCTTTTACGTCTACAGATCTAGTGTTTTCTTCAGTAGAAATTCTAGCGTCAATAGAAAGAACTTCGTTAGATAACTCAGCGTCAGTAGCAACTGATGCTAATAAATTATCAATTCTTACAACGTCAGAATTTGTACTTGAAATCTCAGTGCTTAATGCAACAGAAACTGCAGTTACGTCACCGTTACCAGCTTTTCCAGCTAATATTAAATCGATAGAAGAAACTTCTGAAATTAATTCATCAGAAACTGCACCGGCTACTACACCTGCAGATACACCCGCAGAAAGAGCAGACGAAATACTTGCTGCATTCTGATCCACATCGATATCGATAAGGTTTTGAACAGCGCTTTCAAAGTCACTAATTTGTTTTACTTTTAATCTTGCCATGTTTTATGTTTGTTTATTTAGGCCTAAAGGAAATGTTATTATTCCCCTTTCATACTTATTTATCTTTGCTTAGTGAAATTAAAGGTGGAAACTAGCCCTAAATGAGCAATTATTTTTATTTATTTTTACCGCATAAAAAAAGCCGCATTAAAGCGGCTTTAAGTATTATTTAGTAGAAATGATTAATCGTTAGAAGATTTTTGATATGCAATATCTAAATCATCACTTGTTTCTAATTGATAACCAGCAACCGATCCATTCCAATATAAAGAATCTCCAGCAGCAATGTTTGCAACTGTTTTTGCAGTTGCTCCTCCGTCTGATGAGAAATATATAACACCAGTCTTATCATTTGATATATCAACTGCTAATCCGTTTACTTTAACTATTACATTACCATCCGAGAATGGAGTATATGTAATGCTTCCACCTACTGCGTCGCCGTCATTAGTTGTATTATTACATGTAATCTCTTCTTTAATATCTACTCCAGTTTCAGCAACACCACCAGTCCCTTCTTCATCTTCGATCATTACTAATAATGCCGGAGTTCCAGAAGAAGATGATACCATACCATTAGAGTTAACGAACGTACCAGATCCAGTTAATGCAATATCGCCACCGTCTGCTCTTGTTAATATTAATGTTGAATCAGAAGATGCCGTCGCAGTTAATGGCATTGCAGTTGCCGCTTGAAAAGTCTGACCTGCAGCATCACCTGCTATTTCAGTAATTGTAATACTTGAACCTGTATTACCTAAAGTTAAAACTAACTTAGGATATACTGCATTGTTATTACCATTTATATTTTCTTTAGTAGATGCTATAATATCAACGCCAGCTGAATTAAATTCTTCATTTAACTGTAAAGCCATTTGTGTAGCAGATACTGTTAAGTATGCACCACCTGTATTAGGGAATGTTCCATCTGAAATATTAAATTCAACATCGGTATTATTGTTACCATCCGATACATTAATTTTCATTGCAGCATTATTTGCTCCTCCATCTGCAGAAGAAACTATTACAACATCACCGTTCGCTGGGTTTAAGCCACCGTCATAAGATTCTAATACCGTTGGTAATAGTGGGTTTGTCGCTACTACATTATGATTAGCAGTATCTTGATTGATTAAAGCAACTATTGCTGCAGTATTTAAATTTTCAAATACGTTGGTTGCATAAGTCGTTGTATTTATATCAATTGAGTCTCCAGTAGTTGATGCTATATTAGCAACACTTGCTGTAACCACAGTAGGGATTGCATCTCTAAATTGGAAATAAACTTTATCGCCACCATCGTTTATGTTGTTTGTAATATCTCCAGGTTTTACATTTGATGTATACCAAAAATCACCTGCAGATCCGGCAGCTAATTTAGATGGTTTATTAAAATTATCGATAATAGTATTAAATGGTTTTATGTGAATTATAGTTCCACCGTAGTTTTTAGAAACTACTAAACCTAATTTAAAATCAAAAGCACCAGTTTCTCCATAAGGCAGTAAGTTACCATCGTCACCAATACTAACTATTTGTCCTACAGAAACTGCTTGTGCAGTACTAAACTCCATTCTAAATCTTTCATCCTCTTCTTGGATTGCAAATCTAGACTGTAATAAATCTACCGCTACTTTATCACCAAAGAAGCTAGCAGCGTCTTCACCTGCGATTAACGGCTTACCAGAATCAGATACTTCAAAGAAAGCTACTTCTGTAATTCCAGCAGCAAAACCATTTGCTCTATAATTTTTATATGAGAATGCGTCAACATCTTTTGCAATAAATGAAATTTCTGTTTCAGACTTTGAAATCATTGTAATTATCTGTAAACAAGTTTTACCCTCGTTGTTTACTAACCAATCACCAGTTTTAATATCTAGTCCAGTATAAGCTCTAGTCGAACCTGATCTAGTTTCACTAGAACCGATTGATTGAGAATCAATACCACTTACAGTTATATTAAATTCAATACCAATATTAGAACCATTAGGTCCTAATCCGGTGTCATCGTCATGCTCATATCTTTTTTCGATTTGAGTTGATGCTACTGTTCCTTTTAAGAATAGAATCGGGTTGTCTATGTTATATTCAGCCATTTACCTTTTTGTTATTATTTAAAGGGCGACCGAAGCCGCCCTATCTTTTATATTGCTTATTAAAATGAAATTATTAAGTATGCATGTGGTAACTTAGATGGTTGCCCAAATGCTCCATTAACTGCATTACCATAAGTTAACGCTGATTGGTCAACATCTAATGTAATGTTATATGAACCTGCACCAGAGAATGGAGTTCCAGACCATTGTCCGTCTTGACCAGAACCACCATCTTGTGTAGATCCATTAGTAAATGCAGCAATACCTACTTCGTATTGAACTTGTTTAGTATCTCTATCGTATGCTGCAGCAGTATAATTTCCAGTTGCAGGATTCCAACCATAACCGATAATCGATGTTGGAGGATTCGTGTCTGAGAAATTAAGTGTTACACTGTGTCCACTATTTCCACCAGTTGATACTTGAGAAATAATGTTTGCACCTGCAGTTTCAAATCCGTTTGCAGTAACAAATGCAGTATTAGCAGGAATTAAAGACTCGTTAATATCATATTCTAATCTTACTAAGTATTTGACTCCGCCGCCACCGCCGCCACCTGCGCCAGTATCACCTTTTTGACCTTGTGGTCCTTCTGGTCCAGTAGGTCCAGTTTGACCTTGTGGCCCTTGTTGCCCCTCGGGTCCGTCAATACCTTGAATACCTTGAATACCTTGATCTCCTCTATCTCCTTTTTCACCAGCAATACCTTGAGCTCCATCAGCACCATCGTTACCAGGATCTCCTTTTGCTCCAGCAGCTCCATCGATACCATCAGCACCTGCAGCTCCAGTTAGACCTTGAAGACCTTGTGGTCCTTGAATAGATCCACCTGAAATCCACTGTGTTCCGTTCCAGATCCATAATGAATCGTCGGTTTGATTTATATAAGCGTCACCTTGAGCGTTTCCACTATTAGGTAGATTACCTACAGCTGCAACAGAACCTTTCATTGTAATTCCAGTTCCAGTTGAACCTTGTGGTCCAGCTTCACCTTGATCTCCTTTATCACCTTTAGTACCAGCAGCACCTTGAGTTCCATCGGCTCCATCAGCACCATCATTACCAGTAACACCCTGGATACCCTGGATACCCTGAATACCTTGATCTCCTTTTGCTCCAGCAGCTCCATCAGCACCATCAGCTCCAGCAGCTCCGTCAGCTCCAGCAGGACCTTGTACAGTAGAATCTGCACCAGCGGCACCTGTATCACCTTGATCTCCTTTATCACCTTTAGTTCCTGAAGAACCAGATGTTCCGGCTAAACCAGCAGCACCTTGCGTTCCAGGCTCACCTTTAGCTCCAGCAGGACCGGCAACAGTAGAATCTGCACCAGCAGCTCCTGCATCACCTTGATCTCCTTTTGCTCCATCATTACCATCAGCACCTGCAGCACCTTGATCTCCAGTTGCACCTTTTTCACCAGGTATACCTTGAGCTCCAGTAGCTCCATCAGCACCGGCAGCTCCTGTATCACCTTGATCTCCTTTTGCTCCTGCAGGACCTACAACCGTAGAATCTGCACCGGTGTCACCTTTAGCACCTGGATTACCCTGTGCCCCAGCATCTCCTTGATCTCCTTTAGCTCCATCAGCTCCGTCAGCTCCAGCAGGACCTTGTACAGTAGAATCTGCACCAGCATCACCTTTTTCACCTTGTGCACCAGTGGTACCTTGAACACCTTGAATACCTTGGCCTCCATCAGCACCGGCAGCTCCGTCAGCTCCAGCAATACCTTGAGCACCTTGATCACCTTGGTTACCTTTTTGACCAGGCTCTCCTTTTATACCAGCTACACCAGGTGTACCTTGAGCTCCATCAGCACCATCTTGACCAGCAACACCCTGTAAACCTTGAGTTCCTTGTGGACCGACCGGTCCAATTGGACCTTGATCTCCAGCGTCTCCTGCAACACCAGGAATACCTTGTGCTCCATCACTACCTTTTTCACCAGCAACACCTTGTGGACCTTGTACAGTAGAATCTGCACCAGCATCTCCTTTTTCACCAGCATCACCTTTTTCACCAGCTACACCAGCAATACCCTGTGCACCGTCAGCTCCAGCAGGACCGGGAACAGTAGAATCTGCACCAGGTGCTCCATCATGTCCAACAATTCCATCAGCACCTCTTTCACCTTGGTTACCTTTTTGACCAGGTTCACCTTTAAAACCTTGGTTACCTTGATTACCTTCTTCTCCTTGAATACCCTGATCTCCTTTTTGACCTTGAGCTCCATCGATACCATCAGCACCTCTTTCACCTTGAGCACCTTGACCTCCGTCAGCACCATCAATACCATTAGCACCATCAGCACCATCAGTACCATCAGCACCATCTTGACCATCGTGACCAGGAACACCTCTTTCACCTACTAAAGTGGCTAGCCACTCTGTTTTACTAAGAGGATTACTTTCTCCATTTGCGTATACTCTATATGCAGAGTCTCCATCTTCACCTTTATCACCTTTATCACCTTGAGCACCTGTAACACCTTGGACACCTTGTGCACCATCATGACCTACAGCTCCTTTTTCACCAACGTCTCCTCTATCTCCTTTGTCTCCTGAAGAACCAGAAGAACCAGAAGTTCCAGATGAAGTATGATCTTCGGCATAAGCTAAATCAATTTGATTCGGCGCGCCGTCTTTATTGTAACTAGCGACAACACCACCTGTCATGGTTATTCTTCTAATATCGTTATACTCTGTACCATTAACATTTACAATAACATTAGAAGGTGCAGATATATTATATGTCTCATAGAATAAACCAAAATCATCATCAGCTTGGAATTTGTATACTTCGCCAGGTATGTTTGAGTTTGAATCAAATGATACGTGTAATTCTATTGCATCATCATCTTCTTCTGAGTTAGGATTAGCAGAATCTAAGTCTGTAACATTTACCCAGTTCCAAGAAGATATTGTATATACAGCGTATTCACTGTTGTTTTTAGTATTAGTAAAGAATATATTAGTTCTGTTTCCGTCAACTGTAATTCTTTTTTCTAGTAAGTTTTCTAAATATTCGTTTCTAAAACCTTTATCATCTTTAACAGCTAGTTTAATTTTACTAACCTGAGAAGGGATTTCAGAATTAAAGAATATTTGACCTCCAGCTGGATTGCCAGTAGAATAATCTACTCCTAAATCTTTTATTCTGTATACCGTACTTGGCATAGCATATCTAGATGCAACAGTATCTCCGATTTCTTGACCTGGATTGTAAACATTACCGTACTTTAAAAGTGGTAAAACCACCGGGCTAATTCCCTCAGTAATAGTTACTCTAATCCAAACTTCACCGTTGATATTATTATCATCTAATGTTAACGCTAAAGTTTGATCACCAGTCAATGAAACGCTTATTGCATTTCTAGTCTCGCGAGATCCAAAGGTTAATTTAGAATCAGACTTAGATTCAGTTTTAAATACTGTTAAGTCGTTGTTTAAATACTCTACTTTTACGTCAGTAATAGCTCCAATATTAATAGAGTTACCCACATAATTTTTATGTAAAGTAATGGTTGCGGCACTTTGTTGACCTCTAATTACATTGCTGTACTGAGGTATAACCGCGATTAATTGTTGTTTGTTTACACTTGGCATAATTATGGTATAATTTTTATTGCTTGTATTATATATCAACGTTAAAACGCATAGTCTCTATGTAACATATTAAATATTACACTATTCACCACAGTAATAGCGTGGCCAGGCACATTGGTATGTGTTTTTAAATTAACTTTAATTAAAATACGGTCAGATTTAGCTTCAGATAACTCTTCTAAAGTTTTAAAATATTCTTCTTTATTGTATTCTTTTGTAGTGATATGTTCCATTTTAAAATCTTTCCAAGATTGTTTAAAATTCTTAGAAGGTTTATTAAAGAAATATACATGCAGTTTATTATCAGGTGTAGAAATAAAAACAAATCCACCTGAAAGAAAATGTTTTCTATCCCCTAAGTAAGAACATTCTAATCCACTTTCTATAGATCTCCACTCATTTCTACATTTACTATGTAATGCTTCGAACTTATCAATACCCTCCTCATAGATAGAATCTACTATATCATTAGTTTCTAACTCCTCTTCAGTTGTAAAGACTAGTTCTAAGTTATCCATTGGAAATCCCATGAATTCTATACTAGGCACTAAATCAGTTTGTTTAATGGCATCATAGCGGTACAGATAATCTAATGTATCATCAATCTCCCATAAGGCAGACATAAGATTTATATCAATCAGTTTATCTAATTCCGAAACACGTTGTAAAAACTTATATGTTTTATACTCTAGGTCTAGAGGACCGTCCTCTATCCATTTGGGTGTAGTTAACTTACTCATACATTATTTATTAATATTTCGTAAGGTGGTTTCTAGAATTACGACATAAATATTTTTTCGTAATCTTGAATTAATTTAAATGCCACTTCTTCTGCAGCATCAAGGCTAGATCTAACCCTGTTATATTTAGGAATATCTAAAGATGACATCCTAGTCCATCGATCCTTCTTATGTAGAATGAAGAATCTTTGGCGACCGCGATAATCGCATTTTTGAAGAATTACTATCTTCTTTGTGTATTTTGGGTTGAGAGCTTCTTTTTCAGATTTAGTCACTTGAACCGGATTTAATAACTCTATTAGCTTCGGTTTTTAGTGCAGCGTGTGACTGTGATGTTGTCAATCCCCATTGTAAAATAAACCAGCTCATTTCTTGCTCAGCTAATTTCTTACTCATTTTTAGTTTCTTGCGTAGTATTTCTATACCAGCCTTTTGGAAATTAATCTCATCATCTCTAGTAGTCTTATATCTCATATACCATTCTGGATCACCTACTACATCATCATAAGTTTTACCATGTGGTACTAACTGTAGATTTACTAGTTCTACAAAAACTTCTTTGGTTGTTGTTCTCTTGTTGCTCATTATTTTTTAGGTTTAATAATTTCGTCTATTATTCCATATTTCTTTGCCTCTTCAGCGTTTAGCCAGAAATCTCTTGTTGCGTCCTTCTTTACTTTATCTGCAGTTTTACCACAGTATGAACCTAGAAGTACAAATAGCTCATCGTTAATTTTTTGCCATTCAGCCCAATCAACTTCCGCATCTTGTATATTTCCACTGAATCCACCTGACGATTGGTGGAGCATGGTAGTAGAGTGTCGTAATGACGATCTCTTACCCTTTGTTCCAGCTCCTAAAAGGACTGATCCCATAGATGCTGCCATTCCTGTATTGATAGTTTTAATATCGTTTGGAATGTATTCCATTACATCGACCATAGATAACCCAGATTTAACAGAACCTCCAGGTGAATCAATATGCATTGTAATGTCTTCATTGCTCGTAGACGATAAGAACATTAATTGTGCCTGAACTATTGTAGACATATTGTCATTAACCGGACCTGCAACCCATAATAATCTATCGACCATTAATCTTGAGAATATATCCATTTGGGTCATTCTCATTTCTCTCTCTTCTAAAATATATGGAGTAAGAGAGCTCTCCTTTGTATAAAGATCTAAAGTATTTGAACTTATATTGTGTTCAGACTTTGCGTATCTTTGAAATTCTTTATCTTTTGGGTAGTAATTCATATTTGTTTTTTAAGTTGTTTGATGAGGTCGCATGTTTCGAACTCTTCAATTTTTTCAAAATATTGGTTTGCCTTAGTTAAACTTTTTTTGTAACCTTCCTTTGGAAGGGTCATTTCATATTCTTCTCCATCGTCATCTACTAAGATCGCTAACAACCCCGACTTTTCATTGCCTTCTACTATATCTAAAACGTATTCCACAATACGCCTAAAGAAAATATCGTATTTTGACATCAATAACATATCGAAATCAGATTCTAATGTTTTTGGATCGATGTGTATCTTTGGAATCTTATTCTCCATTAGTTACAAAGTATTTATCAAGAATATCTTTGTAATCTTGTTTTGTGGTTATGGAGTCATCATCTACACTTGCATCA
>Ga0181419_1000117_pt1 | contig 26589 bp, 35 predicted proteins | sample 42SPOviralmetaG_FD_130144 | JGI IMG/M metagenome (GOLD analysis project Ga0181419, IMG submission 130144) | Marine viral communities from the oligotrophic San Pedro Time Series (SPOT) site, San Pedro Channel, CA, USA - 42 SPOT_SRF_2013-04-24 | ecosystem: Environmental > Aquatic > Marine > Strait...
AGAATAATACAGGCATTCTAGCCACGTTTTTAGGTAATGTTACAAGTTTATATTTCATAACTTGAGTTTCATCAGGCACAGCTTCAACCAAAGGTAAAGCTTCAATAGCTTGACCATAATAATTAGTACCTAATGCATGGTTTACATCCCATAAATTATAATCTATTTCATCGTCAGCTAATGCAAATTGTGTTATGTTAAAAAACTCAGAACCTTGTGCTAAAAGCTCTCTTCCTTTTTTTGTTAGTATTGCATCTACAGTTATTGTTGTTTTGTCTAAATATCCCATTTGTAATTTCTCCTTACATTTTTACTCGTATATAAATATATCTTTTCGATAAAATTAGTTAGTTACTGAAACCTAGTTTACCTAAACCTACCTGTTCTAGGACTAGGTCTAGCCGATACTCGCCCAGATCCTCTCAATGGCCTGGTTCTTACCAATTCTCTATCTCCTGATCCATCGCCTGATGTTAGTACTCTTCCATCTCCGCCTTCTTCAGCTGCTACATATTTGTATGGACTAATTTCATTAAATTCAACAACAGGACCTCCATCAACTGTTTGAGAAGATTCCATATTAAAATCAGAGCCTACTATTTTACACCCATTATAATATACATTTTTTATAGCCGTTGCCTTATAGTCTTGGAATTCTGCAGACTCTGTTAAAGGGTGAGATGGTAGGGCTTGTCCATTTAAGTTCGAACCAAAATAATCATCTGTCCTATTTGATAATATATGACTTTCAGGTATTGGTCGGCCTAAAGATCTACTAAAGGCTGTTGCAAAATAATATAATTGTTTTTTTCTTTCAAATGATTTTCTAGAGCTTCCAATAAATGGAATATTAAACTCACTAGTATATTTTCGGTTTAATCCCCATTTGTTGTATCCATCGGTTACATTTGGATTAGAAGATGCCGTATAATTATCTAACGTTCCAGCTCCTTCAAATATTCCAGGTAATAGTGGATGGTTGGATTGGCCTCCAGTTAAATATGGTGCGTCGAAATAACTTGTGATAGGTACCGTTTGAATAGATCCAGTTCGTACAAATTTATATTTATCGTTTACTATTGTATTTTGGTGAGGTGGGTTATTAATTATTGTACCAACAGAATTTCTTTCCCAATAATTATTCCAAACTCGAGCACCATTATTACCAGTTGAATCTGCATTAGATAAATCAACAGTGGTATAAATGTATCTAGAGCCTTCATACCTGTGATCGTACAAGTGTGTATAGTCCATTCCACCTTCTAGTTCTCCAACAGTAGTATTTAATAACGCCAAAGCCTTATCTTTGTTTGACAATGGAGAGTACGCTTTATTTATCTGCTTATTAAGATGCGGAGGAGTTAACATTTGACCGCTTTCTCTACCCTTTCTAGATGTATCTGTTTCAGCAATTCCTCTATAAGATTCGCTAAAATAAGACCCAACTTCTGTAGTGTTTCCACTGGCAGATTGTATTCTTAGATTTAACGACCCGCCTATAGAAGTTTCTTGAAATTCATTTGTGGCTTTATCTTTAAAATCATAACCAACAATACTTGTACTAGGTCTAGTTCTAACTTTTGGTCTTTCTAATCCATGAGGTTTAACCAATAAACCTACTTGAGCATTTGCTCTTGCCGGCAATAATTGACGAACTGTTCTAAATAAAGAATCGTCAAAGTATTTTAATATATATAAAAAATCAAAAAATGAAGGATTGCCAGTATATTTTTTAAAATAGCTTTCCCTTAAGTTTTTTAGAGGTGTATATGATTTTTTAAATTCATCGCTTGGCGATCCTACAAAGTTATCGTATTGGAATGGTCCAAAGTCATGGGCAATATCTAGTTCTATTTCGTCTTGTGGAGAAAAATAAACTCCTAATCTATTTTCGTCTGTTGGATTTTTGTCTGCCGAACTAAATTCTTTTTTTGCATCATGAGAAAGATTTCCTCTAAGGGCATTATCTTCTATTCTAATTTTTTCAGAATATGGAGATGGGCCTATATTTTTAGGGCTTAGTGTATAGTGTCTTTCTTCAAATTCTTCGTATTGAGCAATTCCAGGGTTAGTAAAGTTTCTAAACGTTGCATTTGAATATATTTTATTTACTGTTGCTCCAGTAGAATCTATCAATTTAAACCTATGATTATTATTTGAAAGAGCTGTAGATTCTGGATGAGATGAAGATACTATAGATCCATTAGAAAAGTCTACCCTATTAAGGTCACACCCTAATGGCCATCTTCCAAGCAATTCTGTAAAAGAACTCGTTTCATTTGTTGTGTTTGCTATTGTTCGAGGCGCACCAACATGATAATTAAAGTATGATTCAGTTAAATTATTGTGGTATACTCTCCACTCTTGCATAGATCCAGAAAATGTTTTAGTATTGGCTAACGAGCTGAACGAATTTCCTAATGTTGCCGTCCAAGTAGCAGAACCTTGATCTCCACCTAAAAATTGTCTCAATGTACTCGCAGTTTCTGCTGTAGGATAATCGTCTGACGCGTCTGAACCAGATATTGATTTACCCCAGGCAGAATTTAATACTCTACCATTGTTTGTTGTTCCATCTGTAGTATAGCTTGCACTTAACTGATGAGACATTCTACCGAACTGACTAAAATCTCCTTGTTTTTTGCAGAATAGTTCATATGTTAAATTTTGGCCGTGATGACTATTTATATTAACAGACTCAGTAAAAGCATATGCTTCATTAAGTTTACCTGCATCATATCTAGTTAAAGCAATATTCCAATAATCTCCATCAAAAATTGGAGCATATTTTGTAGAAGAAGTAACAGTTGTTTGTCCGTGACTTCCACTTAATGCAAAAACTATTCTACCATACGGACTATCTGTTGGGGCAGAAGGATTCATAGATCTAGTGTGTTCAGCTATAATAGATAAACTACCGCTATTCGTGTTCCATAAAACTGTATTATGTTTTAATTTGGAGTTGGCCTTTTTTCCTTGATGAGATAGATCTGGTATTTTAAATCTAAATTCCACTGTATCAGGGTATCTATCAGGACCTCTTTCAGCTACTGCAACGGCCCAAGGAGCATCAAGATAGGATCCTCCCGTTCCAGAGTGACTTTCTATTCTTAAACCATAATTATATCTATCATATATTACCTTTGAATGTCTATTAGGTAGTTTTTGAGGACCACCATATTCATAAATTCTAAGTATTGTTGAAGGCAATCCATACATAGAAGTAATTGCTCGTATACTTCTTTCAGATCCTTTTGTTTTATAAACATATGGTAAATTATTTAATATTCTTTTCCAAAGTTCTTTTGTGATTTCTTCCTTAGAAAAAGATTGACTAGCTTGAGTATTATTTGCATATGTAACAGATTGACTAAAGTCGGCAGTATAATTTGTAGATGTAGCCCCGTAACTTCCAGAAGAATCTGTTCCCATGGCATATGTCCATAATTCGTCAAAGTCAAATCCTTGGTGAGGGTACCAACCAAAAGACTCTAATACTGGCTGCACTAAATCCTTAGACAGTCCTTCAAATAATGGGTTTTCTCTATCATGTATTTGGGTCAACTCTTTAACATAGTGGTAAATATAATCAAAGTGTTGAGACACCATATCAATATATGTTAAAAATTGTAGATTGTTTTCATCTTCGGCAATGTGAGAAGGAATTAGTTTTCTTAAACTATTTTCATTTTCTGCGTCAAAAATAGACGCAGAATATATTGCTCCTGTTCTATAATATAATTCTTCTCCTGGGTCTAAGCTACCAAACCATTGTTTTGCTTGGTTAGAATTTACCGATGCAAGTGTATATGGCTCAGTTGAATTTGTTTTTGGCCAAGTAAATGGCCAGTAATCTCCGTAATTGGATGATTGGTGAGAGGCAGACTCATAATATAAATGTTGCTCAAGTTCGTCAAAAGTGCTTATTACATTAGATTTTAAATTTGTAAATTTAGTTAAGTTGTTTTTATAATACACAGAGCTTGATGCAGCTGTTCCAGATAGACCAGTTAAATTTGTCGAAACTGAAGCGATTGCTTTATCATAAGATTCTATCTGTTGTAATTTATACTTAAAATTTTCTAATCTTTCGGTTGCGCTACCAAAATGGATTAAATTAGAAAAGTCTGTCCCAATTATATTAAAATTAAAATTTATTTTTGCATCGCCTAGACTTCCAGTTCTTCTAGATATTCTATCTAATATTTTATTTCTAACCGTTGGCTGTGTACTAACTAAATCGTCTATAGTTTTCCAACCAGTTGGTGCTGGAGTATCATATTTTAAATCTAATGTAAAATCTGCAGGAGCCAGTAAATTTGGTCGTTCTGCTGGAGGGGTGTATTCAACTAGTATAGGTTCAGTTATAGATTCTATTACAGCTTTTACTATCCAAAGTTCATCTTTTTCTTCAATATTGTTAGGTAAAGGCTCATATAATTTTACAACCAATGAATGAGGCGATTCTGGATATGCTTTATAATCTACTAGCCAATTAACTGCCAATAAAGCTTTATTTTCTCCAAAATTTAATCTAATGTCTCTAAAAAAATCTACTTCTACATCAACTAAATCTGGGTTTTGATCTCTACGACCAAAGGCCAAAAATTCTTCTGCTAAAAAATTGTTTTCTGGGTCAGATGGTCGCAATCTTATTTCAGTACGGCTATTCGATATTTCATCAACAATTAACGTTGTTGTATTATTACCAACAATATTTCTAAAAAAATTGTATTGTATATTAAATTTACCAGACCTGTAGCCTAAATTTCGTATATCGTTATGTATATCTAATTTAATAGTTGGAGATTGATTTTTAGTATCTTCTTGATTAACAGACCAATTAGAAATATTGTACGCGCTTTCAATTACATTGTCACCGCTTAATACGTGCAATTCAACATAGTCATCAAATAAACCTGTACCAAAATTAGTAAATATCGGCCTACTCTTTATAAGCTTAATGTCTTTAGGATCGTATGTATTTATTCTTGTAGCCATATATACTCTAGAGCTCCTGATCTTTATATGTTATTTTATCTACTTCGTTGGTTCCTTGGAAGTCAAAACCTGTCGATGATTTGTGAGAGTTAAATTCATCAACGCTATTAAACTTAATAGTTGGTTTTCCTGATTCTATAAAGAATATATAAGAGGTAGAGTCTTGATAATACTTTCCAATTGCCCTAGATCTAGATTTATTTGCACTAGACTGAGCGATTGAACTAGCTTTAGAAATTAATGTTTTAGCTTGATTTGTTGACTTAGGTAAATCTTTACCTTTATAAAAGTTTGGTTCCTGATTAGATTCTACCCATTGATTTCCGTTCCATTCAGCTAAAAACCATCGACCATCTTCTGGGTCAAAATCAAAGTAATCATCAAATTGACTAAATTGTTCATCGTGGTCAACATCTCTAACAAGCGCTCCGGTTGGTAAGTTATTTTCGTCTAACTCCCGTAATAATCCTCCAAGCGGGTTTAAAAATAATGTTTGGCTAAAAACGCTACCTTTTTCGTTGGAAACTTCACAAGTATATCTACCTCGTTGTTGTAGTTGTACATTATATAATCGTAATACAGGAGAATTTCCAATAACTGAACCATTTGCAGATCCTATACCGTCTGCAGTAAATCTCCAAGTATATGTTAATCCTTCATCAATACGTTGTCCGTCATCGTCTATAAAACTATAAGCGTCAACCCAAAATGCTACGTTATTGTTTGAAGGCAATTGATAACTTGTTTCTCCTATTTCAGGCAAAGTCTGTATAGTATATCCATCACTTCTAGTACCATCTAATAATCCATATCCTGGATAACATTGTACTCCTATAATAGTTGGAGCTTTATTTGGGCCGTCTAATGGCTTAGGTTGTATTGCTAATTCAGAAATTTCAGTGTCAACTATTCTTTTAAAATTTGCGTCTTCAAATACAAATCTAGCATTAGCAACTATCATGTTTTCGCCGAGCTCTTCGCTTTCCTCTGTAGAAATTATTACTCCTGTGGTTGTTCTGTTTACTTTTTCAGTTGGTATTTGTATATTTCCGTCTTCATCTCCTTCGTCTGAGGCTATTCTATTTTTATTTGCGGGTTTTACAGATATTGAACCAAGTGAATAGTCGAAATCTGATCTAAATTCATATTCTGACCTAGATTCTTTTAATGCCTCTATTTTAGCAGATCTTGCAAACGGAGTATATGTTTCTTCTATAACTTCAAACCTGTCGTCTGTGTTAGGTTTTTTCCTGACTATTTTTCTAGGCGCGTACTTATTTCCTCTAGGCAGTATTGGGCTAGTTGGAAATTTTGGTTTTCTTCTTTTACTGGCATTTGACCTCTTAGGACTGGTGCTCCTTTTATTTGATTTACTATACGCCATTATTTAGACACCTTAAAAATATAGTCATTATCAAATATAGATTGGCTAGTCGGGTATTCATACTCTCCTCCAACAGACTTAAATACAAATTTATATCTTCTTTCTGGATAGAATTGGTCCATCCAAAGATTAAAATAATTTCCTCTATTATCTGCGCTAAGCTTCGTTCCTGGATTATCAAACGGTATAACTACTTCATCTGTCACGTAATCTCTAACAGAATAAAAAGATTGAGAAGGTAATCGATTGTTTGTTAGCGCAGCAGAAACTGTATCATATGTTTTAGCAGGAAATTTTTCTCTTACTACTAAATTAAATCTTTCTCTAGAGTTTCGCTCGTATGCGTGTTTCATATTTTTAATATCAACAATACTTTCAGTTTGAACAGTATCTAAAACGTTTAATGTTGATGATACTAAATCTTCTCTCCAAATTACTTCTAATTTAGGTTGATATACTGTATGTGTATCAGTAGAAAAAAACTGTAGACTACCGTAAGGTTTTCCATTTCTTTCTTCATCAGCAGAACCACCATGGGACCCGCTTCTAAGAATTATAAATCCATCTTGTTTATATGTGCCATCAAACCATGAATTAACTATATCAGTAACATCTATTCTTAGGTCCGTTGTTTCGTAATTAAAAGATTGGGTGGCTGTAGCAATAGAAGTATACCAGTTTCCACCACCAACAGTTGTTGAATAAGATCCTGTAGATCCTGCAGCAAGTTGACTTCCACTTGTCCATTCTGTGCCAATGTAGTTTTTACCATCTTTAAACGTCCAACTAGCTCCTTCTTTAAGTTGTGTTATATCTCCATCAAATGTTCTAGATATTCGTCTACCTTTACCCATTAGCCAAGATCCACTTACTGGAAAGACTTGTATTCCATATTGATAATCTATTGAAGAAGCTTGTAGTGTATATAAATTTAGCACGTATTTTGGTGATGCCATGCCCACATAAGTACCAATAACTCCTGTCGATAAAGATTGAGATACATTATCTAAATCAAAATCAATTAATATTCTACTATTAAATGTATTTGCTGTATTAGACGCCGAAACAATTTTTGATATTTCTAATACTTCGTCTATTCCTGTATTCATACTAGAAGTCGACTCATATATCGTTGTATCTCGGTTTGCTTTTATTGAGTATATCATGTTTTATCTCCTAGTAGCTTACAACCCTACCTCTAATATCTTTATCCGGGTATTTTACCTCGAATATTGCTGGATCTTGAGATGGATATATTATTTTGTTTTTTGTTGCTGCTGGAATATCATAAAAGTTTCCAGAATATCCAGAAGATCTATCAAACTTACAGTGAAATTGTAAATCTATCACAGTTTGTACACCTTCTATTTTATCTAATTCTGTTGCAACATTTCCCGTAAATATTGGTTCATTAAATTGCCATTTATCTATGTCAAATATTTCTTTAAGTTTAAAAATACACCGTGCTAAAACTTCTTTTCCTTGATAACCAGGAAGAGGAACTATTGAAAAGTCTATTCCTATGTTTATAATAAAACCATCTTTGATATTAATAGCGTCAGTCAACATTCTAAATTTACTTAAATAGTTTCTTAAATTTTCTTTAGTGACAATATTTAAATCAGATAATTGCTTGCTTGAATTGTATCCTAGCACATAGCAATTGATGGCTAACGGGTTATCTATTGTTCCAGCAGTTTTTGGATTTTCTTGCTCATCTTGTATTAAATATGCTTTAGATACATTTCCAAATCTAGGCGGTAAAGAATATATTCTAGCTAAAAAGTCTTCTCTAGTTACGGCTCTATTTTGAGCAGCGAAAAAAGCTATTGCGTTTTGTCTAATTTCTTCATTAGTTTCAGCAGATTTTCCGCCTTTCGCTGGCCTAGGATTATTTGCAGCTACTGAACCTTTTACAAAGTTTATTGTTTGTGTTGTTAATCCATCTTCATCTAAAGAAAAAGATATTGTTTCAATATCGGTTAGCGTTCCTGCTCTTACGTTTGACGATACTCCTCCTCCAACTAAATATTTTACAGTTAAATCAGTATTTGCAGGAGCTTGTCCATATGCTCTAGTAAACATTGTATTTGATGGATCCCATGCATTATCAATCTGAGAAACGTTTCCATATGGCAAAGCTAATCCAACATTATCAGGGTTTGGAACTATTAATTCATCTGCTTGTCCTGAGTTTCCAGCACCAAACAAAATTTCTGTTTTCATATCTGGTCGAACATTAGTAACAAATCTTCTAGCTGTTCTCCTAAGTTTTAGTAGGTATGGGGTTTGATCTTTGAATTGAGATAATTCTTCGTCTTGAAGGGCCGTGTTTTGTACTTCTACAAAGGCTGTTTCTTGTGCTAAATAGTCTACTTCATGGTATTTATTTCCATCAGTATCATTTATACGTAATATTTCTATAACGTTTTCGTCTAATAAAAGTCTTTTATCAAATTTTACAGGACTTTCGAAGGTAAATGAGGCCTCTTTTTCTTGTCCAGATTTTGCATAAACAGATTTTTTAAGTAAAAAACTTTCAGGATTACCATTAGAATCTATTTTATAAATTGATATGTCCGTTGGGTCTAAAGAACTGCTAAATGTAAAATCTATGGGTTGAGTTGTAAAAAAGCTAATATTTCCTTGTGTAGGTGCGTTAACAACCATTCCTTCGTCTATAACTGGAGCATAATTAAAATTAGGGCGAACGTTTTCTCCTGAGCCCAATGGTGGTAGTAATAAAAATATATCTAATTCTACCGTGGCAGCTACTGTTGGCTTAACTTTATAACCTAATCCTTTTGCTATTTGAACTAAATTACTTTTTTCTTGAGCCTCTGTTATTAAGCTTTCTCTTAATTGATTATCTATATAATAAGAAAGAACATCTCCAACGTAAGACGCCATTTCTATAAAAATCATTGATGGAGATGACTCGTTAAAATCATTAAAAATATCTGGAAAATAAGTTTTAGAAAAATCTATAAGCTTATCCCTATATTGTGTAAAGTCTTTATTTAAATAACGTAAATCTTTTTTTGCTGTTTGTAATGCCATATTAGTCTGCCTTAATTTCTAATACAATGGTTCTTTCGTCTAAAGTATTATTTAATAATCCCACTGTTAATTGTACTGATATTCCATGTAACCTATCAACAAAAGCCTGTGATCCAGCTGGAGATTGCGGAACAATTACATCTAGCTTTGATATGTTTATATATGGTAGCCAAAATTTAATGGCTTCCTCTATTTCTAATTTTATTTTTTCTCGTAATTCAGGAAAATGCGGTTCAAATAAGTATCTGCGAATATTTGTACCAAAATTTGGATGCATTACTCTTTCGCCTTTTAGAGTTAAAATTAAATTTTTTAAATTGGTAACTGCTTGGTCAATTGACAAATAATTTAAATCGAATAATTTTCCACTTTTTTCTGTAAAAGGTAAACTCAAACCAAGAGATATATCATTTTCAAAATCCATAGGCTCTAGAGTAAACTCTTCTCTTCCTGGCCCAGGTTGATTTCCTCTTTTTACAATTCGACCTTTTCCAGGATCTATTTGTACGTTATATTCGTTATCAATTATTTTTTTCATCTATTTTTTAACACCTTTCATTTTTGGGTGCTTCATCAAAGAGCTATAGTCTCTAGTTAAAATTCCTGCCAAGTTATCGTCTATTTGAATATGTTTTCTATCTTGCGGAATCATTTGTTCTACTGATGGTTTACCACCAAACATTTGATCTGGACTACCCATCCCCATGATATTTGCCAGTCCAGCTTTACCGTTGGTAAGTGTTTTACCTCCCATTGTTGGCCATTCGTTTTTTGAATTAGCTGTTTCGTTTAAAACGTCATTTAATATTGAATTGTCTGTATAATCCTTTTTTTCAAATAACTGTTCGGCGTGTTCCATCATTTGGCCAAATTCTCCGTTAGAAGAAGGTTTACTAGCATTTAGTTCTTCTTTTAATGCCAATTTAACTTCTTTTCTAACTACCTTTCTAATAACTTCTATTAAATCTGATTTTTTCATCAATAAAATCTCCTTATTGTATACAATATTTATCAATATATAAATATCAATAAAGGACAAATATTAACCTATAACCAAGGTAAGGTTACACCGCTAACAGTATTTACAGCCGTTCCAGTCGCAAACCACTGTAGAGCAACCAAAGATAGTATTTGAGGAGCTTGTCCTTTTGACGTAATATTAATAATTGTTGATCCTTGTTGTTCCCATATAGGACATGGGGAGGTTGGAGGTACAGCCGCAAATGCAGGCAACATACCTAATCCAAGAGAAGTTGCAAAAGCGGCCGCTCCAGATTTCATTAAAGTTAGTCCAGGATCTTTATCTTGATTGTATGCATTAATAAATATTCCGAATGCTGCCTGTCTAGCTATTGTTCCAGTAACTGATGGAGGGGTTGGGTTTCCAAAACCGTTAAAAAAAGCATCTGCCCACCCATTTGCAAAAGCTAGCGCGTTATTTGGTGGGTTAGCTTCTAATTTAGCTACTGCTGCTGCGAATGCTGGAGGATTAAATGCCATAATTATAGTGTAAAGTTTTGAGGACTTAAAAATTGTTTTAGCCTACTTTTTATAGATGAATATTTTGCAGCGTTAATTGGAGGCCCACTTGGTCCTACAGGAGTTGGATGGGTTTCTGCTGCTAGTTCGTCGCATAGTTCTTCTAATAATCCTAATAGAGTATCTCCAAGTACAACTGGTTCCTCTGCACCTAAACCTAAATATATTTCAGGACTATTAATTATTGTTTCTCCTCCGCTATCAATATTAAATGTTCCATTAGTTGAAACACCTACAGTTTGATCTCCTATAATTAAAATAGCGTCGTTTCTTGCATTAAATAATAATCTATCAGAAGTTATTATTACCTGTTTACCTTCGTATTTATTCGGGCTATCTGGTTTGTATGCCATAATTTATCTCCTTATACTAGATTATCCCAAGTTGGGTGGCTTCTAGGTACTCTTGAGAATGGACCTGTTCCAGGCTGGTATTCCCAGTGCCATCTTTCTTTTATAACTGTTCTAATAAAACCATATGTTGCCATATTTGCAACTAACCATTTGTATGTTTTTGTAATTTCTCCAGGTGGGTACCCTGTAAAGTTTGGATCTGTTTTTGGATTTCCCCATCTTTTACCCATTCCTGTTTGTATATCAAATGCCTGTCCATTTTGATGCTTAGATGAACCTGGACCAGCAGTTAAAGGATCAAAATATCCTGTTTGCCTACCTTGGGCCGCCCAACCATCCTCAAATGTTCCAGCCGGTTTTGATAATCCAGACTTGGTGCCTTGATAGGCTCTATCAGCATTTTGCCTTCTCAATGTTCGTTGTCCACTAGTAGAATATCCAGGACCAGATGCATTTTCCATTGGTCTAAAACCACTATTTAATGTTATTGTTATTCCGTCTTTTCCAGCTGCTTGTTTTACCTGTAATATTTTATCAGCAAATTCTTTATTTACTATTTTTCCATCTATAACAACACAAGTAATTTTTTTAACAAATGAACCTCTAGAATACGCATCAAATTCTCCTGCAACAGGTAATTCTTCAACTGCTTCTTCAATATCTGCATCAGGAGCTGGTGGTGGTGTTGGTTGGTCATCTGCTTGGTTTGTTCCGTTATCTGGGGAAGGATCTGCACTATCGTTGCCTGTTCCTCCTTCTCCTGATTGTTGTTCTGCATTACCTCCACTAGATGCCCCTGGATCATTTGGTGTATCTACGCCTTGAATTGCCTCTCTTTCAGCTGCTTGTGCGCTTTCATAGGATTGATCGTATGAATCAGCTAATTTTGATGATACGTCAATAGGAATACTTTGACCGTCTAATAGCCATACTCCTGATGCATCTTCGTTTATATTTTCCTGATGATAAGAACTGTCAGTTGTTGAATGGCCATTTGATATTATAGTTATCGGGGATCCTGGAATTCCTGCACTTGACCAATCATTCTCTGTTGTTGCATCTGGAGTAGTACTACCAAATCGTATACTTTGGCCAAATCTTCCTTCTATTATAGTATCTCCTTCATATGGAAATATTCTAGCTACCGATTCTGGCTCAAAATACTCTCCAAAAGGTAGGTCATTTACATCTCCTTTTGGGTTTCCTGTAAAACTTCTATAGTCTTTGTCGTCATCTCCAGCTTTTGCTATATTATAACTTGCTGCTGGAAGTCCATTGTGATTCACCCCTTGCCAAACACCAATTGGCATACTTAAATAATATTTTTCTTGGGCTGCGCTTCGCAATTGAGCCGCTCTACTTGCTCCGGCGAGTAATAAAATTACTTCTCCTAATAATGGGTATTGCCTTAAATTTGGAAACAAAGGATTATACCAGTTACAAGAGGCAGCTGCTATTCCAAATTGTCTTGGAAATGCTCTTGCCTGAACAGATCCAATTATTCTATATTGACTAGGATTCCAAGCAGGGTGAGACGTATCAAGAATAATGTCTACAACTTCGGCTGATTCTAATATTCCTTGTTGTACTTCTTTAGCTTGATTATTCTGTGCTTGGACAGGTTTATTACTTTTCTTGCTTGGTTGTATTCTTGGCATTTTCTTCTTCCCATTTTACGGGTTGCTCTGATTGTTTTATTGTTTCCAATAGTTGTTTTCTTTCTTCATCACTTAGACTAAAATCACCACCTTCAGATTCTGATCTAGTCATAGCTCGTTGGACTATACTAGCCATTTTAACTAACATGTCGTCATTTTTAATTCCAACATCTAAATAATCCTTTATTAACGGTACTAAAATAGTTGCATCACTAATGTTTTTAATTAGTGGATGTAGTTGTGCAATTAAAGAATTTATCTGCTTATCTTTTTTCTTAGAATTTGTGTGTATTTCCTTTAATAAGTCAGAAAAATTCTTACCTTGAAATATTTCGTCTTCAAACATAATAATTCCCTTTAGTATAAATATAGTATTTCTGCAAAAAACAGAAAGGGCCTGGAAATTTCTTCCCAAGCCCAATGTATTAAGTAATGTTTATATTACTTTTTGTTTACGAAAAATTGTGCAATAATCAATAACACAACTAACCCTACAAATCCACCATTACCTAGTGAACTTACTAAAGCAGTTAAATTAGCTATTACATCAAATCCGAATACTGTACCGCCAGTTAAGACAGTCCAAAGAATTGTTACAGGTAAAATTGCCAACAATACTGTTGATAATCCACCAAAAAATCCTGTTATGTATTTAATTACATTATCCATTTGAGTTTCTCCTCTTTTTTAAAATTAATAATTGTCGAGAGCATTTGTCCATTTGGACGTTAATTAAAATTTAAGACCGAAACCTAACATTAGGTTCGTAGTCTTATCTCCTGTTGAGTAAACCACTTTAGGGTCTACGTATACACCTTTGTGTATTGTGAATAATTTACCTAGACCAATATTTAAATTGTCTGTGTCTAAGCCTTTTGTTGCAGCATATACAAAATATCCTTTTACAAAATATCTTGCATGGAAATCTAGTTCCATATCTACCGTCGAGTCTGCCTGTGAAACGGATAGGCCGATCATAAGATCGTCTGTCACGCCATATCCAACAGTTGGTGCCACTGCCCATTCTGTCCATGCAACGTTTGCAACGTCACCAGTACCAATGTACCAATCGCCTTTTGTTTGAGCCTGTGTACTTAATAAAGTTGCACATGCCAATACTACTGTTAAAATAATTGTTCTCATAAATTCTCTCCTTTGTTTGCTTGTTTAGAATGCTCTCTATTTAAGCCTTTATTGAATAACCTCGCGCTATTCATATAACCTTTATTTAATAACCTTTTTTCTATAACCGAATATAAATATACTTTTTTAATTAAAAAAATTTCCATTTTGAAATTTAATAAAATTTGCTGCGAAATCTTTTTTTATGACATTCACAACCTTAGTAATGTGTTGTGTTTTAGTGTCAGTCATTTCCCTAATTAAAATATATAGGGCTTTTTTATTAAAAATTTCTATGTTTTTTCTTTCTTCGAATAGCCTTAAAACTGCATATGCTATTCTTTTATCTCTAGAAGATCTAAACCTTTCTTCAATTATACGATAATAATATTCAGAAAATCTTTCCATAAAGACGTCTAAATCGTCTCTATATTCTTCAAGCGTTGTTTCTTGTTGAAGGTCTCTTTCTCTATCTATTTGTACAATAGGTTTTTTTGATTTTAAATCTCTATAATTTTTGTTATTGTTTTGAATCAAATAATTTTTAGCGACTATACTAAAATATGAAAAAGCTTTACCTTTACCTTCAACAAATTTAGGTAGTTTTTCAAGCATAAAAGCTATAACTTCGTGTTGTATTTCTTTTGGTCCTCCATCAAAGTAATAAAACTTAAATGTGTGAATTATGTTTTCAGCTAATTTCATTAGAGGCGTATGTATGAACTCGTTGTACACTTTATTTTTAAGTACCATTTTAGGTTCTTTATTATAGGCAATAATTGCACGCTCAGTTTCCAAAGTAAAATACATTTTATTTTTTCTTGGACGGCCACGCTTTGTTTTAAGTGCTTCTATGGCTGCTAATTCTCGTTCTTTTTCTAATTCAGAATAAAATTTTTCTACTGGACTATCCATCGTTTTGCTCTTTAAATAACTTTTCTATTTTATTTATTTCGTCTTTTATCATATTAAATGTTGTTCCAACTTCATCATCGCTTTCAAACATTTTTTGATTATCTAATTCTTTAATTTTATTAAGTATTAAAATCAAGGATTGGCCAACTGAAGATACCCAAACAAAACTTTCGTTATTTGCGTCCTCTAATTTTTCATTTTTTATAAGTAAATTAAAAGCTGCATATCCTAACAATAAAACTAAAATGATTAAGACTGCTATTATAACAAATAAGGTTGTTGGATAAATTTCCATTATTTATCTTCCCCAAATAAATCTTTAAAAAGATCTGCAGCATTATCGTTGGCACTAGATACCTTTGGTTTTTTGCCGTATGGTTTTGGATTATTTGCAAAAGCTTGTGTTACCTTATCCTTGTTTTTCCATTGTTCATATTCTATTCTAGAAGCCATATGGTCTGCATGATGTAATACAATTGGTAGATTATTCCATAATGCCTTTTCCTTTCCCCATGGTTTTAAATATGCATCGTTAGCAGAATCATAAACTCCGTCATGAGTAAGTATTCCTATCATCTCATTTTGGGAAAAGGAAATTCCATAATTTGAAAGTAACCAAATACTCCTATGAGGTACAGTCATATGTTGAATTTTAGGATTAGGGTCATATATTTTTCCTTGATTTTTTCTATGCCATTCGCTAGGGTTTGGTACGTAGTATTCATTTTCATTATCACCAACCTTTCCTAAATCGTGGTTTAGGGCACAAAACATTAGCTCTTCATGTGTATAGTTACTCATATCTGCACCCATGTCTTTCCATAAATTGTACAGTTGATCTGCGCATTTGCAAACCCTTAATACATGATCGACATAGCCTCCTGCCCAGCTGTTGTGAAAATGTTCTATACCAGAAGCTGGCGCCAATGACATTCTATCGGCAAAACCGTTATACATTTCTAAAAGAGCTCGTTTTCTTTCACCTTCAAAATTGTCGTTAATTACTTTTAGTAAATCATTCCAATTTTCTAATATTTTTCTTTCGTCTAAATTCATATTATTCTCCGTATAAACTAAATTGGCGTGGGGGTTCTGGTGCTTTTTCTACCTGATCAATAGAGTATACCTTTCCATCAAAGGCTGCTAGGTGATAGTCTCTGCATCCAGTATCTCTAAATATATATTCTAAACCATCCGTTAATGATTCAAGTATTGTATCTGTTCTGCCTACAGGTTTCCATCTGTCTCCTGGGGCTACTCTTTCTAGAACTAGTGTTTTAATTTCTTCAATTTTTGCCATATTAATCAAATAATAATTTTAATTGTTTTTTGTCTTTAGTTATATTTTCGTCTTCAATTATACCAAAAGCATCTTTAACTGATGATTCGTGGTAACCTAAAGCATGCGCCATTCTAATACAAACTATTTTAAATTCTTTGCATGTCATTTCGTTTGGTAATTTTAATTCTATAGATTTTGCTTCTTTAGTATCATTACCTCTCTTGTAAATTAAAGTATCGTATTTCGTATCCATTTTAAAAAAATCTCCAAACATATAATTGGTATAATTAGTATCATTATAAAAAAACAGACTAGAGCTATAATAACTAAAGCTATAAAAACTATAGCGAATACTATTAATTCTTCTAGTAATTCTTTCATATAATATTAATATAATAAAAATATTTCAAACGGTAAAATTATTTTTGATGTTTTTTAATGTATTCTTCTTTATCGAAGTTTCTTGGGAATTTTGCAAAAGCAACTTTAGAATGAAATTTAATCTGGCTTAGCAACGGTTTTTTATCTTTTTTCCATCTAGTTTTTGCAAGCTCTTTTTTTAGTTCGTGTAATTTTAAGGCTGCAATACCTACTAGCTTATCTTTTTCAGATTTTGTCATTCTTTTGGATTTTTTTCTTTCAGATGTTTCAGTTGGATCTATTGTTCCTTTAAGTTCAGGCGCTTCTACTCCTTTATGATAAACATTTCCGTCTTTATCTACAAATTCATTCATAAGAGTCCAACCTCTTGGTTTATCAGATTTTTTATATGTAGTTTCTATTGGACCAATCATTTCTTGAACACATTGATTACAAGTAACTGAAGATGATTCTTCTCCGCATTTAGACATTTGTCCGCAACGTTTACATTCCATCCACTTATATAGTGCTCCTTCTCTTTCATTCCAAGCAGTACCTTTTCTATATTCTACGTAGTATTCTATTTTTTCTTCTTTCATAACAATCCCTTATTTCTTAATGTACCAACCTCTACTCTAGTTAATTTTCCTTTTTTTAATTGAGCTTGCCAATATGATTTGTCTTTTTCTTTATATATTTCTAAATTTTCTGTTTTTGACGTGCCCATAAGTTTTTCATTATGTTCAATCATTTCCTCTAAATCTTTATTATCTATTGTAGGCTCTGGCTGTTCTAAATTAATAGGATATGGGGTATTAAACTCCATTCCTTCTGGAACAGACATAATTATATCTTTAGGTCTCTGCATTGTAAATGCCATATTTGCAGCTACAACAAGTGCTATAGCCAATGGGTCAAATACAAATATAATCATTAATAAGAACCAATTAACTACTGTATTCATATCGTATCCTGTAGTTTCTGCTAGATATTTTAGTGGTCCAAGTTCTCTTTGTTCTTCATTACCTATTTGCTCGTTTAGAATAGCCATATCTGTTTGAGTAATAGAGTCTGTTATTGCCTCTAATTTTTTATTAATAACATTCCTGTCATTAAGCGTTCTAGCTAATTCATCTTGTAAGGCTCTTCTAGAGGATCCAGATGTTGTGGTAATTAGTTGTCCTGTTTTCTTATCAATATATTGTACTTGAGCTGGATTTGAAAGAGATATTCTTAAATCAGAAATAGACTTAGTTAAACCAGACTTTTCTATTTTAAGGTCTTCTTTTGTCTCTTCAAACCTTACCTGTTTTTGCTCTAATATAGCTAAAGACTTATCTAACAGTTCAGACTTAGTTGCAGTATCTTGATATGCTCCAGATAGGAAACCATAAATACCACCACTAGTAATTACCATTAAAACAAAACATGCAACTCCTAAGTAAAACCTAAGAGCCTTATTTATAGTATCCCAATATTGATATAATAAAGACGCTACGACAAGTTTTGCAAATTCAAGACTACCTGCCATAATAATAACCTGTAAACTGGCACCAGCAAATAGTTTACTTAGACCGAAAACTGAATAAAATGCAGCTGAGCCTGAAACAGCGATTGCTGATAAGGCTATTATATATGGTAGAATTTTATCCTTCATAAGAATAAGTATTAATCTTTAATAAAAAAATGACAAGAATATAGAATAATGTCGTCGTCTATAGTTTCTTCAGTATACGATGTTAACTTATGACCTATACCTTCCAATATCTTTTTAATTTTATCTAGTGAAGTTTTACTTGTTGAACAAAGAGATAATCTATCTTTTTTAACGCTAACATTTACAGATGAAGGTGCTAAATTTGCAGCGTCGAAATAATCCGAATAGTTTAATGATTTTTCTATAGATTCTTTAAGGCTTTTGCCTTCAGATAATAATTTTACGTATCCATTTAACAAATCTTTAGGACAATTGTCTATCCAATCAGAAAAAAATTCTATATCATTATGAAAAATGTCTTGCTTATCTTCACTACTAAGTTGACCCCATAACACCTTGGTTACAATTTCTTCGGCTTCCTTTATTTCCTTATATAGGGTTCTATTTGCAATATTGTTAAAATATTCAGTAAAGTCAGTTTTAAATCGTTCAGTTGAAATAGAGTTAACCTCTTTTTCTGATAAAGAATCTAAATAAGATTGTAGATCTTCCTCTATGTTTTCCCAAAATAGAGATTCGTGATCTAAAACTTCGTCAATTTTCCACATATGTCTTTTGTCAATTCCCATAATCTAATTATAAATATAGTTGTTTGTTTACTTATTGTACTATTATTGCGTCTTCTATTGTTCTACATAAAAGATATTTATTATTACTTTTAAGTACGTGGTCACAAAAATGTTCTTCTTTCCACATTTTAAGTATTTGCATTGCGACTTGTTGGGCAGTTAATCCATATTTAGATTTAGTAATTCCATAAGTATTTGGATCTATCATTCGCTCATTTATTTCCCTAACTACTACGTATGCATTTCCTTTGTGGTAAAATATTTTTTTCATATAACTATTAGCCTGCGGGCCAGTTTTTTATTTATAACCTATTTAATTGTAATTGTTTTTGGCTTACTTTCTGGAGAAACAGGTACTTCTAATCTTAGAAGGCCGCTTTCCATAGATGCCGTAATTTTTGATAAATCAAACTTAGGACTAATTTTCCACCCTAAATCAAAAGACCTTTTGGCAATACCTTTATGGATATATTCTCCAGCGTCTTTATTCGAATCATTAGATTCAATGTTTGGTTTAGTGTAAGAAACTTTTAAAGTAGTTCCATCTTCAGTAGAAAGACTTATATCTTTCTTATTTAATCCAACTGCAGCTATTTCAAATATTAAGGCTTCTTCGGTATACATAATGTCGACAGGATGGTTAATCTTTTTGTCTAGATTAGTTTCAAACGTTGATGCTTGATCGAAAAAATTCTTAAATAATAAATCAGTTGGGAATAGTCTTGTGCCGAAAGGCGTGTTCACTCTTAGTGTTGTCATAATAATCTCCTTAGATAATTTTAATTTTGTTAAACATTAGTTTTAACATATAACCGACTGACCCGCAGTACCAATCGTTATATAAAATAAATATCATGATTAAGCCGTTTTAGTTGACTTATTCTTACTTTCTTTTTGAACCTTTGCTTTTGCCTTAGATTTATATCCATTACGTTTATACGTTCTTTTAGGTTTACTTTCACGTATAGCTTTTTTTAATAGATTAACAATTGTTCTTTTGTCAAGTATAATATTTTTAAGTTCTTTTATTTGGTTGCCTAAGTAAAAGGTAGTGGCTAAACTACCTAATACTAGACCCAATATTCCTGTTAATAATTCAGTCATATTCATTCTCCTATCTATTTTGTTGCATATCAGAAACAACATCCATAAAACCTACGTGAGCCTCAGATGTACGATGCATGTTTAATCTCTTTGAAGTTCTTGATGCTTCTTTAGCGTCAATCAATGTTTCAATAAGCTTATTGCATTCTGAAAATGTTAGGTCGAATTGTTTACCGCCAATATTTAAGGTACCAATCACGGGTTGATTAGCCTCTCCTTGTGCAGTTAATCCAGGTTTACCTTTCCAAAATATACTTGCCCATGTCGGACCAAATTTTGAAGGGTTAAACTTTGTTCTTTCTTGTCTGTTGTTGTAATTAAATTTTGCCATTGTATTTATTTTAGCATTATGCCTACTCTATTTCCATTTTGGACGGGTTTTCAGCTTAACCCCGGTAATTGTATCTTTCTTCAAACACTTTAAATAATAAAGTTATATAAAATATAATAAAAATTTTTGTGATATAAAAATGTTTTTCAATTTATTTTTTATTTTTGTGCTTAATTTTGCGAGTGTATTTCTTTTTATTTTTTTGTATTTTTGGTTTGCAAGCATCCCATATCTCTTGCATGGTCAATTGTATTCTAGTTAGTTTACTCTTTTCCATCTCTTAATTCTTTAATAAATCTTCTGTGCATTTCATCAAAGTGCCAATCTATATCGAAAAATTCTCCACTACACATTTCACCTAGCTTCATTTTTTCTTGGGCCGTTTTTAGACTTTCCCAAGCGTCTATAAAATTATTGAAAGCTTTACTTAATTTATTCATCGCCCCATTCTTTTCCGTCACTTATAACAAAAGACTCTGGAGTTTCTATGTAATCTGTTGGGTCGTAAGTTGAAGTATCTCCTGAAACAACTATATGATTTAAAGATTTTCTTAATTTTTTCTTGTTTCTATTATTGATTCTATTCCAGTATTCTACTGTATCTAAATTTCTCCAAGCTTCCCAAGCAGTTTTAGAAATTGCTAGGTCTGGATATTCTTCACCAATAATATTTTTACCTCTCTGGCCTATGTAAACCTCTCCGCTTGGCGTTGTAGTTAGTTCTGCTCCTGGGTATTTTTTTAATAATCTTTTTTTAGTTTTTGAAAACCTAGACAAGAATGCCTCTTTAGAATTTATCATGTTATATAATTTAGTTGTTGTTGTAATATGTTGTCAATTTAGTTTGTTCATTCTTAGTAAGTTTATAAAACCAAACTAAAAAATCTCCACCACTTTTATCCTTTAAATCTGCTAATAGATCGTCCAATCCCTTTTCGCCAGAGTAATCTTTTTCAGATAGAGAAGATACCACCTCTCTATTTTCATGTTTATCTCCAAACTTCCTCCTATATGTAGTGTTGGTGTCAGGATTTCTTTCGTATATGTATGGTATTTCATCAACAGATTTTACCCAATCTTTTTCATCTCTATTGCGATTGTATTGGGATATTATCCATGAGTCTTTAGTTGTTTTCATAGACATTTCGTCTATTTCTGGTAAAGTTAAAAATTCTTTGTCTTCTAACTTAGCAAATTCGTCTTGTGAAATACTTACTTGTACAAAATCTTTCCAAGCAGTTGTTTGTGGTGTAATATTATAATACTCGGTAATTTTACCGCTTATTGCTTCTTCTTTGTTTATCCAAATATTTATTCTCATAACCTTCTCTTTTTTGTTTTACTATTCTATATGCTTCTTCTATTTTATCTCCATAAGTATAAAAGTGTCTATTTAAACTATGGGAAACTTCCAATACTTCATCCTTAATACCTTCGTTATAGGCTTGATATAGTATATCTTCTACTTTGTCTTGCATTTTTCTATGTATCCATCAACCATTTTTTGTAATTTGGCGCATTTTTCATATTCCTCATAGGTAATAAAATAATTTATTAGCTTGTTTGCTAAAGATACTGGGTTTTTACTTCCCATATCTTTTTTCATACCTTCCATTCCATGAGTTAGGAATAATTCGTATCCAGATTCCATAGCACCTCTTTGTATATCTTCAAAGAAATTTTCTAAATCTACCATACCAAATTCTCCTGATTTATCGTCAAATATCATCATTTTAAAATTATATTTAGTTCCTTACTACTATTGTATCCATCTGCAAATTCAGCAGTTGCATGTATCGTTACTGTATCTCCAGACATATTATTTACAGGCGCAAACATTATATTAATTTCGCCATCTTCAGTACTATAACACGTTTCATTTATTGTTGGTACTTCAAAACCGTCAAACCAAGTTATATATGATGTATCTGTTGTACTGTATAAATAAGTATCATTTAACATGTTATTAAGGTGTACTATGTATCCTAAAGTATCTCCTATATACCAATAGTGAGTACTTCTCCAATATACTTTTGTTAAATTATAGCTGTCATTTACTGGTGATACTTGGCCAGAGATTCGATGTATTGTTTGCCAACTGTCAGATAACTGTAAATGATAAAAACCTAATGAGTCGGCAGTTAACCTTACATCTATCTCAAAATCATGGCCAAGAGGTTTTATATTATCTTTAGAACAAGAAAATAATATTAATGGTAATATGAAGTATATATATTTCATTAGTTCTTTACTTTACCGCTTATAAATTCTTTTTGTTTTCTAATGGCGTCATTTAAATCAGTCGAAGTGTCGTTAAATTTAGATTTTATAGTTTTAGAAGAAGCTATCTTAGCGCCTTTTTTATATACATATTCTTTATTTGTAATACCATTAGATTCTAAAATTCTATGTAATCCAACCCCTGGATATATCATAAACCCTCTAGTGTCTCTACTATCTGGTACTTGTATTGTATATAGTGGTTGTTTATAATCTGTATCTATGTGATCCCAATTATCTCCTTGATAAGTTTGTTTTAATATTGCTCCAACATGGACTGATCCGTCAAAAAACTTAAATTTAACTTCAGTACCTATTTTATATTTGTGCTTTTTCTTTTTTGTCATTTTTATATTTTTAGTTAGTTGCAAACATTTTGTTTAGTGAATTAGCTAGAGGAACTAGAGAGTTAGTATCAATAAATTCAGCGCCTTTACCATACATTCTAGTAAAGTTACCTTTGTCTGAACCGTAACCTCCAGTAATAAAATAGCTAAGAACTTTAATACCTCTAGATCTCATATTGTCTACTTGTTTTTTAGTATGGTTAATAGCAGTATCTCCATAGTAAGTAATATCTTTATTTTCAAAGTAAGGCTCGCCATCACTAAAGTTAATAAAGAAACTTTCAACACCATTAGAACCATCAACAATTTCTTTTTGTATAGCTTCAAAACAAAGACCTTCAGGAGTAGTACCTGGACAAGTTATGTATTTGAATAAAGATTGTATCTTTGTAATCTTATCTTTTCTACTGTCATAAGCAATAAAGATTGCTGGAGTCATTTTTCTACCTACATCTTCAGTACTTCTATAAGATATAACTACATCTAAGTTTTGCACCATTGAAGCTGCTTTGGCTATTGCAACAGTAGCTACTTGAGCATTTTGCCATTTTGAACCACTCATAGAGCCTGAAGCATCAACACTGATATGAACTATTGCTGGCTTAAATCTTTCTTCAAACACCTGTTGAAATACGCTTTGATAGCCATGTCCTAGACTAGCAACCAATCTTCTGTCTAGTTTACCTTTGTTAAGTCTACTGTATTTTAAGGTACGTTCGTCATTCCTAACTTGCAATTTTCTACCTAGTTTAGAACCTAAAACTATACCTTTATTGATAGCTTCTTCATTACTTTCCATTCTCCACCTGTAGTTTTTAGAAAATGTATTGTAAACATTAGACTCAGCTAAATTATCTGAAATATTCTTAATAACTAAACAATCTGTACCGTTACCAGTATGGTGGTACCAATTTTGTGGAAGACCTTTACCAACAGTCTTTTGGTCTGATCCAGAATCAGAAATAGCTTGTACATTATTTTTATCTTTTTTAGAGATATTAGACTTTTTAACTTTACCGTTAAGAAGTTCTTTTTGTTTTTCAATAGCTTTATCTAGACTTGCTTTTTGAGACTCTGAAAGCTCTATATTTTTAGAAGCTTTACCACTCGTAGCTGGCTGATTGTTATTAACAATATTTTCAGCTATTTGATCGATGTCGTCTTGAGTTAACTCTGCATCTGTAGAACTTGAACCTGCATCGCCACTTTGTTGTGATTGATCGTTATCACCATCGTTTGTATCTCCACCATTATCAGGCTCTTCATCTAATTCGGTATCAGGAATATTAGATTCTATTGTATTGAATATTTCAATGGCAACCTTAAGGGAAGCTTCAGTAGATTGTAATTTATCGATATTTTTTAAGTCTAATAGAGACCAGATTTTTCTTAAATTAGGAAGTGCATCTAGATTTCTGTTTGAATTAGTAATGTTTATTAAACGGAACATGTAAGATTCTAAATCAAGACTTGTTTTTTCGTTTGATTGAAGGGCTTTGTCTATTATATTTGCATGAAAGTATTTGTCATACATAGCGTGATAGTATCCTTGATAGCCTGGAGCATTCTTAAAAATAAAGTAATCTATTCTTCTGTCTTCGACATAGTTAAGAATCTGCTTTACAGTATCGTTGACGTATTGTTGGGCCTTTCTAGTATTGTAGAGACTATTATTTATATATCTATCTTCTTCATCTGACCAAAACTGCTCGTACCAATTGTATTTATGAGCAATTGCGTTAAGATCAATTTCACTAGTATAATCAGCTAGACGAGATAACAAAGAGAAGTCAGTTAACTTACAGTGAGAACCTTCATGAAGAGCTAGACCCACAGTAGGATCGAAATCTTTATCTTTTATATTACCAGAAATAACTACTGCTTTACCATCAGTATAGCTTTCGTCTTTACTACTATATGTAACAGGAATATTTTCTCCAGTAACAATTCTTACAAAGTTACCAATAGCACGTTTAGTCGCGGCCATTTTAACGTAGTCTTTACCAGGTTTAATTTCTTCTCCAGTAAGAATGTCAACGTTATCGTTTGTGTCGTAGTCGTACCAGAAAGAAGAGTTTGAATATTTTTGCATGTTATATTTGTTAGGTTTATCAATCATTTACATAGTAAATATAATAAAAATAATCGACATAAAAAAATCCTGGGTGATTATTTTCAATATATTTTCAAAAAGTTATTAACAATTTGTTTTACTAAATAGAGCGCATCCAGAAAATATTGCTCCTGTTCCAGCTGTTATAGCAAAAAAGGCTAATTCGTTTAAAGGATCAGCGAATGGTACATAGTTTAAGATCTCTCCAGTACCTGTAATATATGCTAGATAGAAAGAGATAGCTGCTGCGATTGTGAATTTTAATTTAGTCATAGTTAATTGTTGTTATTTATAGTATAAATATAATAAAAATAGTTGTGATATGAAAACTTTTTCAACTAGAGTTATTAACAATCCGTGTGAAGTTATTAACAACTCGGGGTGGGGCGGCGCGCGATACTCATGAGGTGGTCCTCGACGCGGTAGTTTCCGACCTTATGCCTACGTGGCTCTCGCGAGCCTTTTAACCTATAACTTTACCCATTATAAGATCCTTTTGCTTTTGAATTGCGGCATCAAGATCAGAGTTAGAAGGGTTAATAGCATATCTTTCACGATCTTCAGGGGAGGAAGGGATTTTACCTCCACTTACGTTACCTCCGTAATATGAAACGCCTTTAACGTTTTGCATATATTCAATAGGTTTAAGTGTATATCCAGCGGGTGGCATCATCGTACCGACAAGGCTTTTTTTACTTCTACCTATTAGATCTTTAGTCGATACACGATAGGTTTTCTCGCCCATAACACAAAAGACTTTTCCGTTATTTGCAACAGAAGAGGCAAGGTGACCGTGGCAACGTATATTTCTATAGTTAGGTAAACCTATCTTATTGTAAACTTGATTGTAGATTTGGAATTCGACTACTTCTCCGTGTTTATAGTCTAGTTTGTCGCTTTGTAATAGCATAGTTTAATTTTTAGTTATTATTAGTTAATTAATTATAGGTAAATATAAGAAAAATAAACGACATAAAAAAATTATTTTGCGATTATTTTTCAAAAGTTATTAACAATTAGAAACTACTGTTTAAGAGTGGTAACTTATTGTATTGTGTATAGTGGTTAGATATAAGAGCAGACTCAACAAGGGAGGCTACTTCTATAGGTAGAGGTAGGTATTCAACAGAGACATGTTCCATTAAGTCTTTATAGGTACGATCTAGCTTATATACCCAAGTCTTACTGTGTTGTTCGTTGCATCTTAATCGTCCATCCTTAGTAAGTTCTTTAGAGTCTGCGAATCGCGTGTGTCTGATAAATTTATAGGTACGGGACCTAATACTACAGACCGACATACCGTAATAGATAACCTCTCCTGTACGGGTGTCTGTATATCTATAGACTCCAGGTACGTCATATTGTGTATCGCCTCGAGTCCATGCATTCTTTAGTAGCTTAGCCTCTCCCCAAGGTGGAAGTGCTTTAAGAAGCCCTAGTCCTGCGTAGACTAT
>Ga0181419_1000118_pt1 | contig 26396 bp, 31 predicted proteins | sample 42SPOviralmetaG_FD_130144 | JGI IMG/M metagenome (GOLD analysis project Ga0181419, IMG submission 130144) | Marine viral communities from the oligotrophic San Pedro Time Series (SPOT) site, San Pedro Channel, CA, USA - 42 SPOT_SRF_2013-04-24 | ecosystem: Environmental > Aquatic > Marine > Strait...
CAAGTTTAGCTTTTACATCTGTTTCTAAACCCCCACCTAGTGGTTCAAATTGTACTTTTAAACCTAATTTAGTTGGGTTTTTATTTACACCTGTTCTTAAGTTGAATTTAGTATTACCTGCGTTTACAGTTGTAGCTTCTTTAAGAACCTCTCTCTTAATGATTTTTTTAACGTCGTTCCAGTTCATATTATTTTTTTGCGAATTTTTCTAAACCTGCGATACCAAAGCAACCTAGTACTACTAAAGTAAATGAATCATATATAAATTCATTTATAACTAAGTCTTTACCTACGTATCCAGTTATTAAGTCAAATAGGGCAAAAACAACCATAACTAAGAATGCTATGAAACCTACCACGTTTTTTTCATTCCAGTCATTATTGTCTTTAAATATACCCCACATATTTTTTATTTTGTTATACATATAAAAAAATTTTACGAGGTGAATACTTTTTTCTTACCTCCGTCATAAACGTAAGCATGTCCCTCGGTTATTAATGTTTCATTAACATTCCATTGTTTACCATCTTTATCCATAATAAAAATATCTGCTAGTACTCTACCATATTTTCCTAAACCATATGACTTAATTCTAAAATATCCTGATTTAGAAGATACTTCTTCTAATAATTCTTTGGTTCTAGCTTTAGCTTTTAAACCTAATGCTTTTTCTTCTAAATTTCTAGTTCGTGATTCCCAAGTATCAACACCTTTAAATCTAATTCTTTTCTTAAACCAAATGTCGAAACCAACATCTATTAAGGCGTCTACTGTATCACCGTCTACTACTCTATCTAATTTTGCTTTGTAAATGTATTTATCCATTTTTCTAAATTTATTTTTGGTTCCCACCCTAGTATTTCTTTAGCTAAAGAATAGTCAGCTAATGTTTCTTGGGCTTCACCTGGTTTGTTTTCTTTATATATTGGTTCTACACCAAACATGTTTGCTACATCTAATATTGAATGATTTTTTCCTCTACCAAGTTCAAATATATGTCCGTAGGCATTTTGGTCCATTATAGATATAAGTCCTTTTACAATGTCTTCAACATGAGTAAAATCACGTCGTTTACTACCATCACCATATATTTCACAAGGTAATCCATTTTTAATATTATTTATCCACCTACCAATTAGTGTTGTATAACCACCTTCTGTTAATTGGTAAGGACCATATACATTATAAAATCTAACTATTGATGATTTTAATCCAAAGTGTTTTTGGTATAATTGAACTATTTCTTCACCCATATCCTTACTAAATGTGTATGGGTTTTTAAATTTACCTGAATGGTGTGATGATGAACCTGCATATATTAGGGGTATATCTTCCTTGATACAATATTTTATTATTTCATAAGTGCCTTTAAAATTAGTATTTATATAATCTTCAGGACGCTCAAATGATGGTTGTATTCTAGCTATAGCAGCCATGTGGAATACTATATCAGGTTTAAAACACATTAATTGCCAGGGTGGGTCTAATATATTACATATATCATCTTTAAGATAATATTTTACTCCTTCTATATGGTTTTCTTCTTTACCAGTAGAATAATTATCAAGTGAAATTATTTCGTGTCCTTTTTTTAATAACTGTTTTATTAAATTTGTGCCCACAAAACCAGCACCACCTGTTACTAAGATACGCATATTAGATCTTTTTCGTATGTGTTCATTGTTTCGAATATTTCAACTGTAATATTTCCTAACTCACCATGGAATCCGGGTTCACCACTATCAGCTAATATTTCAGATAATTGTTGAATGTATCCAAAATCTTGTTGGTTAAAATTATTATTTATAGTAACTAAAATTTCATTATTTTTTTCATTATTATAAGGTAATACTCTTTTAGTTAAATCAAAACTTGTATTAGGTTGTTCTTTAGTAATATAATTTTGTCTTAAATCAACTCCTACCCCACAATATATGTTACTACACCACGGTTCTAAAATATATAGTAAATCAATATTATTATTATCTAAAATAATACCTATATTATATTTAGGAGGTATAATTGGTTTTAATAAAGCATCATGTTTACAATAATGACCCCATTTACGTAAAAACTCTCTAGTTGATTTTTCGTTTTGCTTTAACCATTCATCTGTTTCTCTATTTTTCATAAATACTTCACCATTAGGATTTCGTTTAGCACCGTCAGCAAACCTACTACCTCTACAAGTCATATGGTAAACACATCCTTCCCATGTTTGAATAAATTTGATTCCATTTAGTTGAAAACGGTTAAATATATCTGTGTCTTCCTTTGATTGTGGTGCAAATATAGGATCGTGTCCTCCTATTTCTTGAAAGTCTTTTTTATAAAATGCCCAAGGTGCAAATATACCATTTGTGGGTTTATCATGTTTAGGTTGGTAACCACCTGTTGAGTCAACAGGTTTAGTAAACCATTCTAATAAATCGTCTTCTCTAAATTCTTCAGGTTCAATACCAAAATCAATAAGTACTTTTTCTGGTCCATCAGGGTGTAATGGTGGTTCAATTCTAGTAAGTGATACTATTGTTTTATCTGTAAGATGTTTTTCAATTTCATCTATAGAACCAGGCATTAAGTACATGTCTGCGTGGTAAATCATACAAATATCATTTGTGGCTGCTTCATTAACTAACCTATCATATAATATTGTATGTCCTAATCTAGTTGGTCCTTCATTTCTAATCGCTTTAAATAAAGGATCTTTATTCATCATTTCTAAACACCAATCCCATGTACCATCATTTGAAAAATCATCAGCAACACATATTTCTACTTCATGATTACCTTGATTTTTTCTAATTGAATCGTAAGACCATTTTAGATATTTAAGATTATTTCTACCCGGTTGTATTAAACTTATTTTCATATTTTATTTTTTTAATTGTTCTCTAATTTCTAAAAGATCAGAATCAGGACGCCATTGTGAATCATTTTGTTTTACATTTTCAATTTCTAGTATAATAACTTCATCTGGAATGTAACAAGTCATATCAGCAAATCTGTGCATTCCATTATAAAAATCATAATATCCTTCATAAAAATTAGGTTTTCTTATATCTCTAATTGGTATATCATGAGTACATTCATGTCCTTTTAGTATGAATTCAGAAAGTCTTTCTTTCCACCATTCTGTTTTGTATAAAGCATCTAAACTAAGTCTTTTATGAGGTGCATCTTTTCCTAAATAAAGATATCCTTCATTTAATTTTTTATACCCAGGAGATTCTTGGGGATGAAGAAATCTATGGGTAGGAGGAATATATCCTTCAATATATTTTTGTTCTAAATATTTATGTAACTTACATAATAACATATAGTCAAAATTATTATCAATATATTCTTGTACACAAGCTACTGTTTTATCTTTAGTACTATTTACAACCATATCTTCACATAGATACATTAGGTATGGGGTTTGTACTGCATTACTTAATGATAAAGTTACGTCAGCCCATTCTGGTTCTAAACAATTATAAAAATTTAGGTTTTTTACATTATTTTTATATATTGAATATACTTTATCTAAATTTACTTCTGAGTTATAATTTATAAAAAACTCAGAATCAGGGAAAGTGTTGGATAATGATATGATACTATCTTCAAGGACTTTTAACCTTTCATCCATAGTACATACAAAGTTTTGAACTATGCTAATTTGTTTCATAAAGTATTATTTTTAAAATAATTAGAATACCAATTATAAGATTTAATTAAACCTTGTTGTAGTGAAATTTTTGGAGTATACCCTATACTTTCAAGAAAAGTTACATCAGGACATCTTCTTTCAACAGAACCCTTTGGTGGGTTTACTAGTTCTATTTTAGGGTTAAAATCACTAATTTGAAATAGTTGTTTTACTAATGATAATATATTAGTTTCTTCATTTGTTCCTAAATGAATAACTTTACCCTTACATTGTGAATTATTCATTATTAATTCAAAAGCATTTACTGCATCATCTATATAACAAAATGCTCTAGTTTGATTAGGCCCATATATTTTAAATGGTGTTTCTTTATTACATATTCTTTCAATAACTTGAGGTACTACATGATTAAATCCCATCCTAGGACCATATACATTATGAGGCCTAACAATTCTTATGTCTAATCCTAAATTTTGGTAACTTAAAAATAACAATTCACCTAATATTTTACTACCCGCATATGAATATCTTGAATTATATACATTATCTATAGTTAAATTTACAGATTCATCTGTGGGTATTTTTTTATCAGGTGTTGCCGCATACACTTCAGAAGATGATGTTGATAATATTTTTTTAATATTATGTTTTAAACACCAATCAAGTATATTAATATTAGCAAGAGTATTTACTTTCAAAACTAAATGTGGAATTTTATAAAAATTATCAGTTCCATTTATAGCTGCAAAATGATATACACAATCATAATCTGTGTCTAATTTATTTAATTCTTGAGGTTTAGTAAGATCACAAATTATAGTTTTTATACCTTTTATTGAATCATCTATAACTCCTCTAGAATTATTATCACATATAGTAACATCATGACCTTGGGAAAAAAGGTGTCTCGCCATATATGATCCTATGAATCCTGTTCCTCCTGTAACTAATATTTTCATTTTCTCATTCCTTTAAATACTGTTGTTTTATATTTTTTATTTTCTAGTAAAAGAGTTTCAAAAAATTGTACATCTAAATTATTTTCTTTTACTAAAGAAGCTATTGCTGATGTATCTTTTGGAAGACACATACCACCAAATCCTCTTAAGTTTTTATTACAATCTAAATATACATTATTTATATGATCTCTATTAATAATAGCTGTTTTTACTTTTTTATAATCTACATTTAAAGATTTACAAACTTCATAAAAACTATTTGCAAATGTTATTAAAGTTGCATTATATATGTTGTTAAAATATTTACATATTTCTGCTTCTGTAGCAGTAGTTTGGATAAATTTTCTGGGATAATGACCGTGAGTTTCTTTGATTAAATCAAATACTTCTTTATCATCGGTACCAATTATACACACGTCATGGTTTTCTGTAAAATCTGTGAGAGCGCATCTTTCCCTAAGGAATTCAGGAACAAAACAAATTTTATTATCAGGATATTTTTCTTGAAGTATTTTAGTAGTTTCAGGTTTTACTGTTGATTTTATAGCTATTATTCCTTTATATAAATTGTCATGTAATTCACTAACTACTTTATTAACTATACTTATATCACATTCACCACTTTCAGATTGTGGTGTGGGAACACAAATATAACATACCTGAGTGTTTAAAACATCATTTATAGTACTACCATCTTTAATATCAAAACTATAAACATCATGTCCTAGTTCTTCAAAACCCAATTTCATAGTACCACCTACGGCTCCTAAGCCTATTATTCCTATTTTCATATTATTTTATTTTGTTTGTAAATAAGGATCAATATCATTTTTTATACAATATTCCTCCTGTGTTAGCTTTTTATCTTCATTAATAAAAACTTTATCTAATTTTTGTCCTTCATAAGGACCCGTTTTATATTCATATACTAAAGTATTATTCTCTAATATTTCATATGTGTGACCCCCATACAACGTAAATGATGCATCTCCTGGTTTTAATATTTCAGTAGCTATAATAGTATCATCTATATCATAAAATATACACTTAACACTACCTCTTACTACTATCCAAGATTCTTGAGCTATTTGTTCTGGGTAATGTCTATCTTTTGTAATATGTTTATGTGGGGGAAATTTTTTATCTTTTGATAATTCTATAGTAGCACACTGTAGAAAATTATCTTCAGGTATTATTTCTGTTCTTCCCTTTACCTCGGATAATCTATTTACAATATGTAATAATTTATTCGGGTCTATTTTTGAGTAAAAGTATTTCATTTATTTATTTTTAAATATATCCATTTGGGTTAAATCAGGCCAATCACTAAGTACCCATTGTTTTGGTTTATCTTTTATTGCATTGGGTAATTTTTCTAAACCTAATTTAGCAGTTTCAGGTGTCATATAGTAATGATACCCCATAGTACTAATATTTTGTTCACCCCAAGGAATATCTGGTAATCTACCATCATAAGACATTTTTTTAAGTTCAAGTAAAGCTTCTTTATTATCAGTTAATATTATACCCCCTCTACCTAAACTTAGATGTTTTCTAAATTGAAAACTTACACACATAAATGTACCAGGAATATAACTATCTTTTTTCCATAATACAGCTGCATCAATTATATTAGTATCTTCTAACCAATAAAAATCTGTCCATTTATCATCTTTCCATTTTAATTCTATTCCTAACTTTTTAGATAGTAATGGAATTGAAATATAAGTATGTTTTGGAACTGTTATTGATTTTATATCTTGTTGTCTTAAACATAATTCTATTCCATGTGTACAACAATCTACAGCTACAGCATAGGGTGAACCAAAAAATTCTGCTATTTTATTTTCGAATTCTGTTACTTTTGTAAAACTCATTTTATTATTTTTTAGCCTCTATATTCAGGGACATTAATACTCCATTTTGTTTATCCATGTGGGGTAAATAAGCTTGAGAATGATCATCAAATTTACTATGTTCTGTATTTTCCCAATTATAATAACTTACATTAGAAAAACCACATTTATTTAAAATACTTTTTAATGAATTAAAATCATATGTTGTTTTATGGTAAATAATTTGATCATCCATTTTCATTTTACCATATAAAAGACCTACAAATTTTTCTAAATCATAATTTTTTTCATTATATAGTCTTGCTATTTCTTCAAAATTAGGAACTGCTAGCCTTAATATTCCATTATGTTTTAATTTATTTTTCCATTTATTTAAAATAGGGATAATTTCTTCTCTATCAAAATATTCAATTACATGACTAGCATATATTAAATCAACAGAGTTATCCTCAAAAGGTAAATTAAATATATCATGAGAATCTAAATGATCATAATTACCACCATCTACATGATGCCAATCTTTACCAAAATTTCTCCAACCACACCCTAAATTTATTTTAATCATATTTATTTTTTAAAACCTAGATCCATGAGGGCCTCTAGGATATTTATCTAATTTTTTTAATTTATCTACTCCCATAAAATTTTCTCCCTTATATTCACAATCATTATAATAAGCTCTAGCTATTATAATAGATTCGGGTTCTCTATAATCTTCGATCATAGTTACTGGTAAACCACATTCACGAGCAAAGATCATAGAATCTGTGTGGGAGTCTGTTTTTCCTTGTTGATCTTTTCTTTTTAATCGGGGTAATAACCAATCATATAGTCCCCCAATGTATTTATCCATATTTTGGGAATTTGAAAAGAAAAAATAATCTACAATTCTTGGGTTATGGGGCATATAATTATCATTAAAAGGCACATATAATAAATTATTATCTTTAAATAAACTAAAATTTAAGTCTTTTAAAAATAATAGATCAAACCTTGTTGAAATTACATAATCATAAGTAAAATTATTTTTTTCTTCGTATTCTTTTTTTAGTCTTAAGGATTCTTTAGCAGAATACCATCTACTAAACATATATTCTTTACGGGTAGCTCCTATTTCGTCCCCCCATTCTGCCCCAAACTTTTTCTGTTCTTCAAATAGGGATAATTTTGGATTGTAAACATCTGTAATACCTTTTTCAAATTTAGTATTCCAACTATGGATAAAAACATCTACATGATTATTTATATTAAATAAATGTTTTTTAAAATGTTCATACCCTATTCTATAGTCTATATACTGACTCCATTCATATTGTCCTTTATGAGTATAAAGCATACCCACATTTCCATGTAAACATAAAGCTATTTTCATTTTCTTAATATAAGTTTAGATAAATTCATATATTCATAAGGAGTACCTAAAACTATAGTATTAGTTTCATCATATTTAACCCCCGTAGTAACTGTAAGGTTGTTTTCTATCATATTTTTATAAATAGTACTAATATATCCATTTGAATAATATTTTTCAAATACTTCTTTAGATGAAAAACCATAAAGACCAGAAGAAGCCGTATTAGATATTAAGATTTTTTCTGCTATTTCTTTTACTTCTTTTAGTTTATTTAATAAAACATAACTGTAAGCTGGGTTATTGGATTCAAAAATATCTATAAAACCATCACTAATAGAAAGATTATTTTTTATTTTAACATAATCACGATTATATAGTACTGTGTCAACATTATGGACTACTATAGGTCCTTTTAAGTTATTAATCAACTCTAAACCTTTTAATAGACTTTGAGATTGACTATCAGTATCTTCTATTAAAATAAGATTATTTAAGTTAATATTATACTCTTTCATTATATTTTTTATATGTACTTTATAATCATTATCATTTTTATTCATTATCAAATACACATCTTCAAAATGTTTATGCATAGTTAATAAGATTTCAGATAAAATACTTCTATTACCCCAAGGTAGTAAATATTTAGGTAATCTGTATCCTTCGTTTTTAAATCTGGAATATTTTCCAGCCATTGTTATAATTAAATTCATAATATTAAATTAATGCCATTCACAATTAGGGAACATAGTTATTGTTTTTACTATTACATTATCAGGTAAGTTAATAATATAATTTAGAGTATTAAATATATCATCTGTTGTAATTAAATCTTCAATATTACCCGGATATGGGTTAGATTCATTCCATAATGGTGTATTGATACCACCAGGACAGATAGTACTAATTAATATTCCTTTTTCTTTTAGTTCTTGGGCTAATGATTCAGCAAATCCTATTACTCCATATTTACTTGAACTATAAACAGCTTGATTTTTTATACCATGTGTCCCCGATACAGAACTTATATTAATTATTCTTCCTTTATTCATCTTTTTAATAGCTTCTAAAGTACAATAAATAGTGCCCTTTAGATTAGTATCTAAAATATCATCTATTTCTTTTGTATTAAAACTATCAAATTTTTTCATTTTAAAAATAGAAGCATTGTTTACTAATATATCAATTTTTTTAATAGAAGAAAATGCTATTTGTACTTCTTTAGGTATTCTAATATCAGCTTTAATACATTTTATATTATTGGCTCTAAGTTTATTTAATTTTAACTCATCTCTACCTAATGCTATTACGTTAAATCCCTTTGATGAAAATTGATTAACCAGTTTTTCTCCAACCCCACTAGTTGCTCCTGTAATTACTATTGTTTTATTCTCCATTTATTTGTTTAAATATTTTAATTGTTTCGTTTATTTCATTAAAGGTTAAATCATTAATAAAATAAGACTTTCCTATTTCTTTTGGGGTAGGTAAATTTTGATTACCATTCCTATGTTTAACAGTATCATTTAATGATTCAAGTAATAATAAACTATCTACAAATGAAGGATGGTAGGTAGGTAAACCCATACTTTGTGCTGTTTTAACTATTCTGAGTAAATCTTCATATGACATAGTTTTTCTAATAAAAGAGATGCAAGACGAAAAGATAACTCCTAATGTTACTGCTTGACCATGTGTTAATGTAGCAACATTATTATTATTAATTGATCTCATTTCGATTATAGGGCTAAAAGAATGCCCAAAATCAACTACTCTTTTTAAATCTTTTTCCCATAAGTTATTTTCTAACTCTACTTTCATCCCTTCAATAGACCTACTAATAACTTCATCAGCACATTGACAATTAAATTTAGATTTCAATAATAAACCACCATCTTTTTCTATTATATTAAAAAGTCTACTATCTTTAATAACAGCCATTTTAAGTATTTCCCCTAAACCTGAGCTGATTTCAATAGGTTGTAGGGTTTTTATAAAATTTTTATCTAGTAGAGTTGCTATTGGTGGATAATAAGAACCTAATCTATTACGACGATCCATAAAATTTATACCAGTTTTAGCCGCAACACTTACATCCACAATTCCTAAAAGAGTTGTAGGTATTCTTATATAAGGTATACTTCTTCTGTATAAGGTTGAAGCTAAACCAAGTATATCTAATACTACTCCACCACCAATTCCTATAATAGGTTCATTTTTTCTAGAAATGCCAAATTTTTCAATTTCTTCTAGTAAATATAATAAATTTTTTAAATTTTTATTTTCCTCTCCCCCATCTAAAAAGATTATACGATATATAATTTTATGGTGATCAAAATACGCTTTAATCTTATCTAAATAAAAATGAGCTACTTCTTTATCAACTACTACTAATCTTCTTCTATCTTTATCTTGATTACCATATGATAATATATCTAAATTATTTTCAGAAAAAATATTATTTGATGTTTTAATAACATACTCTACTGGTAAACTAGTTTTAATATTCCAGTTATTTTTATAATTATTCATATTTTAATAAGTCATTTAAAAGTTTAGATGCTAAAGAGTAGAAAAATACCATTTTATTTTCATCTACTATAGCTTTAAAAGGTAACATTCTTATAAACTGAGATATTTCTAATATTTTTATAATTTTAATATCTTTATTGTTAAAATTACTATCTATAATTTCATTTAGTTTAGTATTAAAATAACTTAAACCCTCAGGTATCTTAACATCTATTTTTACTTGATTACCGGATACTATGGGAGTTGACTGGTTATATAATTCATATAAAGAATTAGACGATTGTAATAGTTGTGAGTATTCAGCAAGTGGAGAATCAATTATATTTTCTTCATATGGGTCTATAAAATATACCTCGTCAGTATCAGGACTGTAAACTATATTTTCTAAAGTTAAATTACCATGGGTAAAAGTTTCTATTGGGTTAATATAATTATTTGAAGCTAAAGTTTTATATTCTTCTAATTTATATATTAATGAAGGTATAATTTCATTGTTAAATACTATTTCTTTATACTCTAAAAATTTCTTAAAATTTTTATTGTGATTGCAGTCTAATAATCTTTGATTTACTTCTTCTCTAATATAAAGACCTATTGAGTTGCTATCTGAAGTCATCTTCATTTTATACATCTCATCCATCGAACGTTTAAGAGTTTTAATAAACTTATCTATCTTAGTTTTACTAGTTGTGTTACATAAAAAATCAAATCCATTATAAGAATTATCTATATATTCTATGTCAAAATAAGCCTTATCTTCAGATTTAATAATACCATAACCTAAAAGTTTAGGAAATAATTTAGGAAATAGTACTGAGTATCTTTGTATTCTTTTAAGTTGAGAATACCACCTTTGAAATCCATATTCTCTATTCTCTTTTAAAGATATTTCTTTTCTAACATACTGTTTATTGTCTTCTTTAATTAAGTATGTACCACTAAGAGAACCTCCTTTTAATCTAACTTTCATTTTTTCTTTTTTACTAAAATATTATAATCACTAAAATATAAATAATCTATGTTAGTCCCAACAAAACAATTAATAGCATGTTCAGGAGTTTCAACAATAGGTTCTCTATCATTAAAACTAGTATTTAAAATAATAGGAACTCCTGTTTTAGTTTTCCATTTTTTTATAAAATTATAGTACCATTTATTATTATTTTCAGTTACTGTTTGTAATCTTCCAGTACCATCTAAATGGACTACAGCTGGGACTTTATCTTTTACTTCTTCTTTAAAAGGTAAAACAAAACTCATGTAAGGACTTTCTATGTCTCTTATAAACCAATCTTTCACATCTTCTCTTAAAATAGAGGGGGCAAAAGGTCTAAACCACTGTCTATGTTTTACTTTTTCATTAATTAAGTCTTTCATTTTAGGACTTCGAGGATCAGCTAAAATACTTCTATTACCTAATGCTCTTCTACCTGATTCAGCACCACCATGAAATACAGAAATTATGTTCTGTTTATCTAATAAATCTAAAACATTTTCATCTGTTACTTCTGAATATGATACATCATTTCTTTTTAAAGAATTTATAACTTCTTCTTTACTATAAGTTACACCCATATAGGAAGGACAATCATCTTTCCAGTTGATTCTTGGGTTATCTAAAATTTGATGCCAGATATATTGAGCTGATCCTATAGCTAATCCACCATCATAAGGAACAGGACAAACATACATGTTTTCTGTTTTAAACCAATCATACATTTTACCCATCATAACTGAATTTAATATAACACCACCTGAAAAACAAATATTTTTAGGTTTATATTTATCAATCATAGGTTTCATAATTTCGTAAACTACTAACTCTGTTGCTTTTTGTATTCCTGCTGCTATGTCGAATTTTTCTTGTTCACTTATTTTCGCTATTTCCTTGTATTTTTTACAATTGTTCATAGTATACGGACTTGCTCCACCACCCCCATTTATAAAAGCATTATAAAAATCTTTATAATATTTTTCTGAATTACCAACTGATGCCATAGCCATAATAGTTCCTGCTGCTAAACCATGAGGATGACCTGAAGATAATCCAAAAATTTCTCTAGTATATACTCTCCAAGGAGATCCTAAAGTTAATTTTTCCATAGGAATTCTTAATATAGGTTTTATTTTATTACCTTTACCTTCCCAAAAAGTAAATGCTGTTGAAAACGAATCTGTTTCGTATGATTCATTAGTAACATCATTATGATTTGTTTTATCGGTACCGCTACCATCTATTGTTACAATTAATGCTTCATCATAATTACTAGAGAAAAAAGCATTAGCAGCATGTGATTGATGATGTCCCACAATAAAATATTTTCCATCATTGTGTTTTATAAGATCTTTCATTTGTTTTTCTGGATCTTCTTTTCCACATTTTTCTTTATAACTACCCGTTCTTCCCCCAGGATTTCCATGTGAAAAATACTTAATATTTTTTAAAGTTTCTTCTGGGATTCTTTGTAAGGCCATTTCTAAACCATCGCCCATAGGTTCTTTTTCTCTTATAAATCTTTCTAATTCTTCATGTATAATGGGAACACCATTATCTAAGATACAATAAGACACATCATGTCCACTTTGAAATCCTAATATTTTCATATTAATTTAAATTTAAATTTTTAAAATACTCTAGAAATTTGTCTTCAGAATATAAATTACTAAAATTATTTTTAGCTTTATTTGAACATTCTGTATAAAAATCATTATCATTAGCCAAACGTGTAGCTAATTTTCTTGCTTGTTTTATATCACCATCGGGAACTGATAAATCTGGGTGTAAATATTTTTGTGTGTTAACATTATCATATGCAATACAAGGTATTCCTAAATATGCACAATTTAAATTAAAAGTCCCAGCTGCGGCAGTACCTAACTGTACCCCATATTTACATTTTGATAATTCATACATCCAATCTAACCAAACTACCCAAGGTAAATGGTTTATATCTAATAGTTTTTCATCTGGTTTCATTCTACCAGTTGTTGGTGAAGTTATATTATCACTTAATATTTTTCCAACTATATATGAATCAAATCCTCTATAAGCTGTAACCCAATTACCTCCAACCATGACTCCTTTTCTTTCACCTTCATATGTTTTTATATAGTCAGTTACCATTAAAGTTGGTAATAATTCACATCTAACATCTGTAATACCTCTATAATATTTTAAATCCATATCATTATGGCAAAATATTATATCCATAGATTGTAATATATTATGGTACCATAATTGAGACTGTACTGTTCCTCCTTGCCAATACCAATATGTACTTTCTTGCATTGTACCTATTTTATTACAAACTTTTTTCATGTTATCAATTAGAGGATAATCATATAATAATTCTTTATTTTTAGGTATTATTACAATACCTAAATCAAAATACTCGTTTAATTCATGTATTTTATTTATAGGATAATGTACAGCATTTAAAGCACATATCCATGCTACATCTGTTCTCATATTAGGATGATTTCTAGGAATAGGTCCTGTGTATTGTCCCTCTGTAAAAAATGCTATTTTCATATGAATAATTGTTTTAAATTAAATTGTTCTACTAATTTTGTTCCTTTTTTAGAACATTGGAAGTTTGTATGAAATCCTTTTATAGTATCTTCTTTAAAATAGGATCTATGTTGTTGAGAAGTAAATTCTTTAAGCATTTTTAATTTTAATTTATATTCCTTAGAAATATCTATAAAAGTATTAGGTGTCCAAGTTTCTAATGTGCTAGGTGAATAATATTCTACTAATGAAATTGATTTTATTCTAGTTAAAGGCCACCCTAAATTAGATACTATTTTATGTTCAAAATGACTATCATATGTTGAAGTTGTACATATACAATCATAATCATTTTTATTTACAAAATTAGTTTCAATATAATTTACCCATTCATCTTCACCTTTTTCTTTTAAAAGTTTATATGGAGAAAAATATAAATCAATATTATTAATACCTGTTGCTTTCCAGCTACTACGTACTTCGTCTAATCTGCTATTACCTGTAGTTATATCACAATCACCACCTTGAGTTAAACATAATATATCAAAATGTGTATTACTACATTTAATAATAGTACCACCCATACTATACTCTACATCATCTGGATGTGGGGCTAAACATAAAACCTTATTAAATCCTAAAAATTTCATATTGACTTAAATTTATTATTTGTGAATATTTTTATACCTCTACGTCTTAAGTAATCTCTCATATCTTCACTTAATTCGTCTTCGTATCCTTCTATAGTTCTTTTTTCTATATTAAAAGTAGTTTTACCCTTTTTTCTTTCTAAAATTAGTTTATCTGGATTTACTTCTATACCTGCTTTTAATCCCTTAAATTTTAATAAATCAATATAGTCTTTAACTATATCTGTTAATATATTATGTTTTTCTTCATCTGAAAGTTCTCTAGGGTAACAATTTTCTTTAAGTACTTTACATGGGGAACCTGCTGCGAAACATCCTTTAGGTATACTTCTATTAAGTATAGAACCTATTCCAATAACTGTGTTTTCACCTATTTCTACGTTTGGTAATACTATACTCCTTGCTGGTAACCAAACATTATCCCCAATATGAACTGGACCAAAATCAGCGGGAAAACCTTGCATTACATCTAACCAAGCTCCATGTGTCCATATTGCTACCTCTCCTCCAATTCCTACATTATCCCCAATGTGAACTTCATCTGAGGGATTAATTATTGTTTTTTCAAATATACCAACATTATTCCCTATATAAACATTTGAGTTTGGTCCAAAACAACCACCTCTACCTACTTCAACTCCCTCACACATGTATAAACCTTCTCCTGCTTCAAACTTAGTACATTTAATTATACAGTTATCTTTAATTATAGAGTTAGCCCCTAATGTAAAATCATTACATTCTATAATAACATTTTTACCTATATGGGCTGTAGGATGTACATTATACTTCTTCATAATAAGTGTCGTCTATTTTTTGTTCTTTTAATATATCATTCATCCAAAAACAACATATTAGTTCTGTGTTACCTATATTTTTTAAGTTATGTGTGTAATAAATAGGCATATCTATTACTTTATTATCTGTGCCTTTAATTTTATAATCTATGATTTTATCAGTGCCTATTTTTCTTATTTCTACTGATGCTTCTCCTTCTAATATACAAAATCTTTCTATCCTTCTTGTGTGAAAATGATTACCCCTAACTATACCTGGTTTAGTAGTTGAAAAAAATATTTGCCCTTGCGTTTTAGAAATTACTAACTCAGATAATCTACCCCTATCATCGTTATGGTTATCTACATTAAATAATCTATTATCGTTAGATATATAAGATCTAAAAGTATTAAATAAATCTACTTCAAATTCATTTTTTAATTTAGGTATTCTATTTTCATTTAGATATTCTTGTTTAAAACGTAAAAGTGTATCATGAATATATTGTACACTTACAGTTTTATCATGTCTAATTTTAGTATCATATATTTTTTTATATGAAGCTATTTTATATATTTGTTTACAAAGATTATCAATATATAATAAGTTTACTTTATTATCATTAACTTGTAATTCTTCACCTTTTAAAATTTTATCACAAAAGGTAGCTATAAATGAATTATAATTAGGTTTACAAAAAGGTCCAAATATATTAGGTAGTTTTAATGATGTAAAACCAGAATAATATGGTGCTGACCACTTACTAAACATTTCATTATTTTCTCTTCTCCACTGACCATAAAGGTTATCATCATTTTCGTGTGTTGAAGATGTATAAATAATTCTAGCACCTAGTGGATTACCAATTTTATCTAACATTTCTGTCAAATATTTAGCTGACTGTTTATTATTTTTATAAAGTTCATTTATATCACCTCTATTTTTTTCAGCCATGTGGATAATAACGTCACATTTACCTAAATTATCTAGATCATCTTCTAAATTTCTAGATAGTCGTATAACATCAACATCATCACATTTATAATTTAAATATATCCATAAATGATAACCTATAAAGCCATATCCATTTATTCCTATTGTCATATTGTTACGTTATTTTTTCTTAGGAATTCTTCTACATTATTAGTTACATGATATTGAGAATTAAATGGTTTATGATCATAACTTTCATTTGTTTTATCATACCCTATTAAATAATAATCATCAAATTCTTCTGTACGTTGGAATTCAATTTCACTAATCATCTCTTCATGTAATTTTTCCCCATCTCTAATAGGGATTTTGTGGAATTTCATATCTTCTTTGCCACATGCTTTAGCAATTGCTTTAGCTAAGTCTACTATATTTAATGATTCGATTTTAGGAATAGCTATTTTACCATGTGAATTAGGATGATTATAAGCCCATTCAATTAAATCAATAGCTTGTTCTAAAGTAAGTAAAAAACGAGTCATACCAAAATCAGTGATTGGTAATGATTTAATACCTTCTTTAATTTTATTTTTAAATATAGGAATAATAGAACCAGTAGAATTTAAAACATTACCATACCTAGCCATTACTACTTTAATATTAGATTGTTGTTTTGCAAAATTAACATATAATTGTTCTGCTATAGCTTTAGACATACCATAAACATTTACAGGTTTACATGCTTTATCTGTTGATATGAATACTAATGTGTTTATTTTATGTGTGCATTCTTGTATTGCGTCAATTAAATTTTGATGTCCTATTATATTAGTTTGCACTGATTCATAACTATTTTCTTGACACACCCACACTGTTTTTACTGCAGCTGTGTTAATTACAACTGTAGGTTTAAATTCGTATAAACATCTTACTAGTGATGGTTTGTCTTTAACGTCTCCTAATCTATATATAATATTAGGATATTTGACTTTCATTGCTTCTTGTTTATGTTCATTACGTGACATAACCATAATATTATTGTTATTATAATACCTTTTAGCTAAAGTTCCACCTAAAGCACCTGTGCCTCCTATTATTAATATTTTTTCATTATTCATATTTCTTCTATTCTTTTTGTTTTATCACAAATTAGTAAATCATAATTAGGCTTTTCACCCACACTTAGTTCATGGTATTGACATCCCCATTTATCTAACTGATTAGTAGTTAATTCTAAATAATCTATTCCACTATATGAACCTCTAGCTGTCCAATATGTTATTTCATGGCCCTCATTATATAGTTTGTTTATTTTGGCAATATTTTCTTCATTTGGGATAGCATTTTTATATCCTAATCTATTTACACCCTTATAAAAACAAATAGTTTCATCTATGTCTACAAAAATTCTCATATTACAATTTCATTATAGTATCTAATTACTGTTATTTCTTCAAATGTTGGTGGTGTAAATTCTTGTTTATTTTTAATTTTTAATATTAAATTAAGAAAATTTATCCCAGCTAAAGTAGCAAAATAAGTTCCTCCTCCTAATCGAGGATTTACTTCAATAAACTTAGGATTACCTTTAGAATCATCTTTTAATTGTATACAAACGGGTCCTTTTAAACCCAAATACAAACATAAATCCTTACATAAATCCTCAATATGTTTATGTTTAATAACTTGACCTTTTGAAGATATACCTGCCTTTATTTGTAATCTTTTTCTAGGTACTACCGCAATAGGATTACTTTCTAAATCACATAATACATCAACTGTATATTCTTGACCTGGTAGATATTCTTGAAATAAATAATTACTACTTCTATGTACTGATTCTTCTTTATCTAATGTTTTAATATCAGATACTTTATTACAAATTTTAACACCTCTACTTCCACTACCATACTCTGGTTTTGCAAACATAGGAAATTTTAAATCTTTATAATTACTAGAGGTAAAAGGTAATGGAAATTTCGAAGCACAATAGTCAAAAAATAGTTTTTTATCTTGACATTTAATAATACTATCATAATCTGACATAAAAACAGTAACCCCTAATTTATTAAGTTGTTTTTTATGTTTAGAAAAATGTTTAATGTCACTATCACCTGTAGGTATTATTATTGTTATTTTTTCTTTTTTAATTATATCAAGTACTTCATTCCAATAATTTTTGCTAGTAGACAAAGGTACAACATAATTTATATCACTTAAATATCTACCTACAGCTAGGGGGTCACAGTCAATAGTAACTATATTACCCTTAAAATTAATTTGTTTTAAAGATTTTATAGCACCTACAGCTGCAGGTCCACCAGCACAACTAATTAAAATATTATCCATTAAGTTAAATAATTTACTTTGTTAACAAAATTCCCACTTTTAAAAGGTCTTTTTCTAGGTTTTCCCTCATTTTTACCCCCATGATTAGGCCCATAAACTTTATTACCTAAAACATAGGTATCAGAATATTTAGCACCCCATAAAGCCATTCCTGTTTCATTACCTATATTTACTTTAGCTTGACATTTTAAATACATTTGTTGTCTTATATTTAAATTCATAGGTTTTACAGATATATAATTCTTTATAAAATTTAAATCAGTCTCTTCAATAGATTTTTCACCATAATAAAACCAAGTTATATCTTGATATTCTTTAATTTTATCTACTAATACTTTAGTATTGGCTGTTGTTCCATAAGTTGATGATACACTAATATAACCAAAATCTTTAAGAGAGCCTAATAATTTATTGCCAAATGTTTTTTCTTCTTTACTAAAATATATATCAGGAGTACTATCTATATATTCTTCCTTTTTAAATTGCCAAAATTTTAACATTTGTTCTGATAAAGGTATTTTATCATTATTTTCATCATAAATTCTATAATGATCATGAAATATTTCACCACTATATCCATCTATAAAACCATCTATATATGGGTTATTTTGAAATATGTCGTATGTTATTTGTGAGCAATCATAGGTACCATAACCCCAATTATTTAATAAATTCCCATATATATTTTTAAGCATATTACTAGAAGGAATATATATTTTACAATCAGGATATTTTTCTTTTAATAGTCTAGGTAAACTAGATATAAGACACCAATCACCTATTCCATGACAAGTTCTCATTACTATAAATTCTTTTTTTTCTAAATATTCATCAGGTATAAACATAGGATTACTTAAACTAAATCCTAATCTTTTAGTTTCACCTGCTAGTGTTAATTGATTATTATATATTCTATAAAAACCTGCCATTTATTTGTATAATTCTTTATATGTTCGTTCCATCCAATAACTTACATGTCTATCATTAGAAGGGATTGCATTAAAATGATAAACATATCCTGCTTCTAAAAATCTTAACTCATCAGGAAACCAAGAGTGACCAGGAATATGTAGTAGACTTTTTTTAAATAAATCTTGTAAGTTATAACATTCAGGCAAATAAACAGTATCTATATTATTTTGTTGAGTTAAATAATTTATAATTGTTTGATCTGTTCCTGCTTTTATTTGATCATTCAATTCATTTATTTTATTAATATTTGAAGTATAATATTCTTGGACTTTAGTATAAAAAGGAATATGTTTTTTACTTGTTATCTGAAACCCACCATTAAAATATTTCCAAGGTTTAACTTTGGGTTCATCAGGAAATAAAGCATTACCCCACTGTCTTATACTTCTTGTAACCCATTCATAACAGCCGTTATTAACTACTACTCCAAATTTACCTTCGGTTTCATTAAAAAAATTAGGACAATCTGGATGTATAATAGTATCAGCATCAACTATTAATACTTGTTCGTATTCTACTTCGTTGTGTTTTAATATATCATGAACCCAATAACGTTGTAGAGTTATCTTAAATTGGTTTGGATCCATAATTGGTTCATCCCATTCAATAACTTTAACATCATCATATTGTTCTGCCCATTTTTTCCAACTCTTAATAGAATAATGATATGGGGTATTTCTATTGTTACCTAAATCTACATTAGGAATAAATACTATGTTCATATTTGTTTTATTAATTCTAAAAGATTAGTTGGTTTTATTTGAGCATTATGTTTAGGTAATAAGTCTAATTCATCTAAATTATATACACTTTCTAAATCTATTAAACTATACTGACCATTATTTAATTTTATAATATTTTGGGGAACAAAATCATAATATAATTTATTTCTTTTTTTACAATTTCTTAATACAGTAATTAAAAAATCTCTTGGTAATTCTGTAGGATGTGTGCCTTCTTCACATACATAACCTACTAATTCATCAAAATCATATATTAAATCTGTTAAAGCTGGACATAAACCATTTAAAAATCCTGATTCTAAAGCATTTTTAAAATTAGCTAATCTACAATATTGAGGGTTAAATATTTTTATAAATCTTTTATTAATAGGATCATGGTATACTTTTCTTCCGTGATTAATTTCTCCTACTACTCTATCATATTTATTTATTATTATATCTAAACTTTCTGTGTTTATATCATTTAATTGTATGTTATTAACATAATTAACACCCCACTTATACCATTCAAAATTAAAAGGATATCCTTTGTGATTTTCTTTTTTAAAAAATTTTTTAATTAATTTCCAATCATTAATATCCTTAGGAGTATTATCTATATTTTTTCTGGCAAAATAAAATCTAGGTTCTAAAAATTTATACCCATCAATTTCAATACAATAATTATTTAACAAATCATCATCTCCTTTAGCACCAAAATAATTAAATTTAGAAGCATTAAAGGGAAATACATCTATACCTGGTGGAAATTTAATATTTTGTTTTCTTAATTTACTAGAAATAATAATATCTAAATCATCATTATCTCTAATCCCCATAACACTTAAAATAGAACTTTGAGTTAAACAATATTCATCTCTATCAATACCCATTGCATCTAACTGTTCTAATAATTGGATTTTATTTGTTAGTGGTTTTATTCTATGTAAATTATCATGTTTAGTTGGGCTTTTATATATTTGTTTTGTTTCCATGTAAAAAGGGATATATGATTTACCCATAATTAGTCTTCCTATCATTGAACAAGCTCTATGATAACCATGTTTAATAAATCCATTTTGAAACCCAACAGGATTATCTTTTAAAAAACTTTCTATATATGAATCATCCATAGGTTCAAGATCATTATAGTAATACTCAGTCATATTTTCCCATCCTAATTCATGGTGATCTCCTACATTATGTTTAAATTCAGCTATCATACAATTATAATATTGCCAATTTTTAGGGTTTAAAGTAGTTATTGTTTTTTCTCTATTTTCTTTTATTGAAAAATATTCTACTACATCTCTTACAGTTATTAGTTTACCTTCTTGTTTTATAATTTCTTTTCCACCACCCCCCATTGCTAGTTCCATATTAAGGAAATATTCTAGACTAATTGGTGAATGTTTTTTAATAGGTGAACTAACTTCAAATAAACCTACTGTTTCAATCATAACGTATCGTAAAAATTATTTTGTGATTCTTGACGTTTAATATCTTTTGGATGATATAAACACCATTCTTCTTCCATTGGTAGTAAAGATTTTGTAGAAAACCCAGTAATTACTTCGTGAACATTACCAGTCCATTGAATTTTTGGGTTATTTTGGATAATTCGTGTTTGATAATCTGGCCAATTGACCCAACCTTTTTCATTTATATTCCAACGCCATTTATTAATATGTTCTTGTGTTAAACCATCCACTGTGTTAACTCTAGGAATTAAAAGTAATTCTACTGTGGGGTTAACTTTTAAAACTTCCTTTAAATTTATAATTAAAGATTCGTGTGGTAATTCGTCTGCATCTATTTGAAATATCCAATCACCTGTACAAAGTGATTTTAGGTGGTTTTTCATATTAGCAAAATGACCATCAAAGTGGTAAGGATACCATTGAAAAAATGTTGGGTTGACTGATTTTGCTCTTAAAAATTGCTCTACAGCTGGTGAACCATTATTAGTATCAAATAATACTATTATTTCATCATCTTTAGTAATTCTAGTTTCTAAAAATTTAAGTAATTTTTCTATTTCAATTATTTCATTACAAACAGGGATTGCATAACTAATCTTCATTTTCTACTAGATTTCTATCAAACATTCCTAATTCTTCAGCTGCATCCATAAAACATAATTTATCAAAACGTTTCATATTTTCCATATCCATTTTATGTTTATAAAAAGTACCTGGATTAGTTGCATCAGGATATTTATATTGCTCATCTTCGGGAATAGAAATTGCTTTAACCACTGTCCACCCCCAATCGTTAGTATTTTTAATAGGTTCAGGAAATATCATTCCTTTATTAGGTAAAGTGATTGCTGTTGGGAACCAAGCTAATACTTCTCCACCCCCAGGTGGTTCATGATCTTGTCTTAAATCTTTAATCATTTCAGCTGTGTGTTCTAAAGTAAATTTTAATTCTTCACTATTTTCAGTCATAGTAGTATTTGTAGTATAACCACTAGTCATACAAAGCCATGTTTTTACAGGACCATTTGCTGTTTGGAATTCTGATTCATAACAGGCATCACTATCACAAATGGGGCTATTTACTAATTTGTCTCCTAAATGTTTCATTATGCTTCTATTTTTTTAAGTTTTGGTAATTTTATTTTAGGTAATTCTTGTTTAGTTTCACCTATTTTTTTAAGTTTTGGTAGTTTTAAAGTTTGTACTTGAGGTGCTGATTCTACTTTTGGAAGTAATGAATTTAACTTCTCAGTCATTTTATCAAAACTCCAATTATCTTTTAAATATTGTGTTTGTTTACGTGATTTTTCAAGATATTTTTTATAATGTTTAAATACATCTTTCATAGCTCTATTTGCTATATCTGTATTGATATTAAACCATTGTGATTCTTTAAGTAAAAATTGATTTGCAGCTGATTTATGTACATTTTTAAGTTCACCACCTACTAGTATATTATAATCTGGATGTATAAAATCTTTATGTCCACTCCAATTAGACACAATTGTTGGTTTACCTGTTATTGCTGCTTCAGCTAATGGTCTACCATAACCCTCACCTTTTGTAAATGACACAAATGCTTTTACTTTATTATCATTGTTTAACTGATTCATTTCATCATCAGTCATTTCACCATGAACTAAGTAAATATTAGGTAATTTTTCTCCCTTAAAATTATCTCTAATTCTATTTATATTATATAATATTTGTTCTCTATCTATTAAAGAATAATTAACATGATTAGTTTTTAAAACTAAAGCTGGTTTTTTCTTACTAATACCCTTAAAAGTTTCTAAAAATGTACGAATTAATAAAGCTGTATTTTTTCTATCTTCACCAAATTTACCTGGTAACCAATGTCCAGTGTAAAGAAAACAAAAATCTTCTTTTATATCTTTAAGTAATCCTGAATTTTGTGGTTTTTTATAATATTTATCTAAATCTAAACCTTCAAATAATACTTCAATAGGTTTTTCTAATTTTATAACGCCTACAACTTGTTTTGTGTTTTTATCTTTTTTTTCAAAATTTGATGCTAAAGCAACTTGTTTAGAATGTTCAGAACTAACTAAATTTAAATTCATTCTATTACTACCTTCAATAAATTCAGGAGGATAAATTGTTGATTCAATACCAGCAGACACACCAATATTAAATTGTCCTACTGGTTGAAATTCATTTGGTACTGTGATTTGTATCCAAATAGCTGGTTGTTGTTGTAACCCACCTATAAAACGTTGTCTTAAGGGATCGTCTTGTGATAAGAAATTCCATGGACAATCGCCCCATCTTTGTGGTAGGATTTTAATATCCCACTCTTCTCCCTTTGATTCTATTAATGATTTTACAAAATCTCTTGATCTTGCTCCGTAACCGGAAAATGTGTCAATTGGACACGATACTACACATGTTGGCTTCATATTGATTGTATTTCTTCTAAAAATTCTGGTGTTAAACTAATTGGTGCTGGATTGTAGTTATCTAATTTAGTAGAATCATCTACTTTAGTAACTGTAAATCGAGGTTGTGGTTCCCACTCTTTAAGTAAATTATTAATATTATCTATAAATCCTTGACCCATTCTAGCTGCTGTACAACCTGATTCATTTGATAATACCCATTCTCTACCTGCTAATCCTCTTCTTTGTCTTTCTTTAGGACCCATTTTATAAACTTTCATTAATGCAATTGCTGCGTCCTCAATTGAACATTGACTTGCAAAAATATAAGGTGTTTGGGGTGAACCTTTTACTGAACGTGTTTTAGGAAATATAGGCATTGCCCATTCACCACATTTTTTATATTTACCATCTGCATTTGATGGGTGTTCAGTTGAAAAATTAATCCAATCACCATTTTCATCTTCAAAACGCATTTGATCTTGCATACCACCTTGTACTGGTGCTATAATCATTCTACCTGCTGTTAAAGATTCAGTTAAACCTAATCCCCAACCTTCATTGTCTGTCATAAATATATGAGCGTCTGAACAATTATATAAGTAATTTAATCCTTTATCATCAAAACGTTCATTGATAATTTTAACTTGATGAATTTCAGGATCACATAAACTATTAATTACAGCATTTAAATCTGTACCATGTTCGAATACTGCTTCTGTTTTTAATAATAATGTGCATTTTTTAGCTTTTTCAACTGGTAATTGATCTAAAAATGTTCTCCATGCTAATATAATGTCTGCTTGGTTTTTTCTTCTAATATTTCTAGAAACATGAAGTACTACAAAGTCTTTATTTTCACCTAAAATTCTTTCTCTAAACGCTTCAAATTCAAGATCATTTATAATAGGAAAATATTTTGTTTCATCTATACCATGAGGAACATATTGTACACGCCCCGGTTTTGGGTGATCTCTAAGTACATTTTCAACTAAATTTTTAGTTTGTTTAGAAATACAAAGTAACATATCATCTGAACGGTAAAATTCTCTATTCCACATTGGATAAGGTAAGTCATCCCAAATAGTATAAAAAATTAATGGACATTGTTGTCTGATTTCATTTTCCATATTATATAACCATACCCAATAACGTGGATCTGTAAAATGTACTATTGCATCTGGTTTTTCTTGATTTATAACTGCTCTTAAAATATTTTGGTCACCATAACCATCAGTTGCTATAACTTTAACACTTGAATCAGTTAAACCTGTTATTTGATTAACTTCAGGTGATATATCCATCCCTTTACCAGCTTCTGGATGTTTAACTGCACCCCCTATATTAACCCAATTATAATGGTGAGCAGAATTTAATATAATTTCTCTTGCCATCCCACCTACACCTGAATGTGTACGGATATCATCGGAAAGCATTAGTATTGTTTTTCGTTGGTCCCTAGGGATATAACCTTCTTTCATATAACCTTTTTTTTAATTTTATAAACTACCGCTTACTGTTAAGTCGGTATGATTGTGTAATTTTTTTCTAAAATCTTCGTCTGTTAAATATAAGTGTACTGCTCTATTTGCTAACTTTTGAAGATTAAATTTATATCTAATAGATGAAACTTTAAAATCTTCAAATAAATGGTCTACAATTTTTACACTTGTAAGTTTTAAACTACCTTTTGCCATATTTGTATATTTTTATATTCGAATATACATATATAATAATATTAAAAACCTAAAAATCTCCTGCTCTCTTTGTATGTTTTATTGCTTCTTGTATTCTTGGATGTTTTAGTTTTTTTTCTAAATTTTTTATTATTTCTTCTTGTGTTTTAATTTCCGAGTGTATTTCTTCTTGTTTTTGTGGGGGCTCGGTGTTTTCATCGCTTCCAACCACTCCCTCGTTGTTAATTCCACTTCCTTCAGTTTTTTGTTCTCTTTTTTCATTTTTATCTGTATATAAAGAAGGTTTATAAACCTCGTAATCTTTAGGATCTCTTGCAACTCCTTTTATATTAGCAAAAGCCATATTGGCTGCTACAACCATTGCAATAGCTAGTGGGTCAAAAACAAATATAATTAATAACATAAACCAGTTAACTATTGTTTCCATTGGTTGACCTGTTAATGTAGACATGTATTTAAGTGGGCCTAATTCACGCGCAGATTCGTTGCCTATTTGCGCATCTAACACGCGTATATCCAATACCGATATTGAGTCAGTGACTACGTCCAAG
>Ga0181419_1000120_pt1 | contig 26352 bp, 24 predicted proteins | sample 42SPOviralmetaG_FD_130144 | JGI IMG/M metagenome (GOLD analysis project Ga0181419, IMG submission 130144) | Marine viral communities from the oligotrophic San Pedro Time Series (SPOT) site, San Pedro Channel, CA, USA - 42 SPOT_SRF_2013-04-24 | ecosystem: Environmental > Aquatic > Marine > Strait...
AAATAATCTTTGCATTTATCTGCAAGTTCGTAACTAGTAAGGTATCCTACAATACCATCGGGAGATGGTTTATTTGTTATATTCCAGTGTATATTTGTAGTAACTAGTGGTCCTTTATATTTAGAATAAGGATCAACACATTCAATGAATTCTATATCATTGTCGTCGAATAGTTCTTTTGGAGTTATTGGTAGAGTTATATCTAGGTCTATATAGCAACCGTTTAAGGCAGACATAATTAACCCATAACAAAACCAAGTGGAGAATTACCTTCTTCCATATCATGGATTCCGGATATCAACTGCTCTAGTTCTGTTAATGCCTCAGCCTTTAATGCATCACCGTTAAGTTGTATTGCTCCGCCTGGTCCAGGTAATCCGCCTGTAAACTTACTTCTTGCTTCACCTAACATCATTTTGCTCTGTGCTAAAGAATAAGCAGATAACCAATCACTTGCATATACATCTTTTATTAATACACTTTCTGGTATAAAATTATTAACTCCTACAGCAATATCTTCTGCGTGATTTACATTTCTTAATATAGTAAGTTTTTTACTATTCCTATTAAATGTAAAATTATATTCACTACCAAACACACGACCTATAGTTTCTTTGTATTGTGCAAATGCATCAAATACTGCTAAACCGCCTACTTGCCCTGCTTGTAACATGTACATATTGTTGAATGCAACATCAAATGGATCAAAGTTAGTACCGCCACCGCTGTTTGTACCTATACCTCTTCTGTATAGTCTTTTAACATCGATAACTTCATCAGGAAGTGTATATTCTACAATACCTGCTTGAGTTTGTATAAAAATAATTGCTTCTTCAACACTACCGCTACTTAATTGACGATATTTTTGAATTGCTTTATTAATTGCTATGTCGTAATGGTCTCTATCTAATTCAACATCTACCATTCCATCAGCAAGACGTAACTGAATTTCTTCAATTATTTCTTCTCTATTGTTGTACCCAACTTGGTCTATTCTAGTTGCCATACAACTATTTATCACATTTTGTATTTAAAATGCTTTAAGAATGATTGTTGTGTCGTTTAATCTACCATTTAATTTGGTTTCTACTGCTTTTACTTCTTCGAATGCTTTTGCAAATCGTGTTTTAGCATTTCCAGTCCAATTTTTGATTTGTTCTGCTGGTTTACGCAATGTTTTTTGAAAACTTTGTTCGGTGTCGTAGTCTTTTATTGTTGTGCCTTTAATTGTAAGTCCTGTACCTGGTCTACTTAATCCTCTAGGGTCCTTATTTTTAGCATGGTATACTCCAACCTTTCTAGTTTTAGTATTGTATACCCACACCTCATTAGCATACGCAACTTCTTCTGGTCTAATACTTGCTATGCCTAATGAACTTTCATTGACTTGAAACTTTAATTTAGCAACCATTTTTTCTTTACTTACAACACGTTTTTTTCTAGGCTTGCGTTGAGACTTACCTGTTTCAATTATAGTATCACATGCTGTATGTATTTTTTCAAACCACGTTAAATATTCTTTACGCATTTTAGGAGTCATAAATGAATACCCTTCTTTGATTTGGTCACATTCCCAAGCAATAATTTCTTTTGCTTCTACTATTTGGTTAGCATAAGCATCTTTAATTAATTTTGCATGATTGGGTTTTATACATCCACCATCAAATGCTCTCATATCGTTATAAGGATCGAAATCTTTAAGAGACATTTTGCCATCTAAATAGTCATCTATATAGCCTTCCCATTCGCCTAATAAAGGATCAATTTGTTCGTGCATTCGTTGTTGTATAGATATTTTTGGTTTACTTGCTTTTTCCTCTGCTTTGGCTTCTGCTTCTTCAACGACAGTATGACCACGTTTCAACCATTCTTCAGATCTGTTATCAATATGACTTCTAGTATTTTCTGGCATCCAGCCTAATTTGTCTTCCATAAAGAATACAGTGGCACTAGAAGAAAATACCCAGTCTGGATTTTTTAGAATAATTTTAATTTTATTTTTATCCCAACCGGACTTGTCTTTTATCCATTTTCGAGTAAGTGCAATTTTTGGCTTGTCGCTTATTTCTGTTCTTCCAAAATACTGACAATCCTGAAAAATCTTTTCTCGTTTTTCATTGTCTGTTTCTTCGCGAAGTGCTTTCCAATCCGGTTCCGGAGTAAAGTAAACATTCTTTGCTCTTGGTTTGCGTTTTGCCATTAAATGTATCCTATTCTGATTCCATTAAAACCTTTTCTGGATCTTCCAATACTTGTTTTACTGGAAGAGGTAATGCATCATAGTTATGTATTGCATTTTTATTTTTTAATATATTGTGATCCTTAAGCATTGATACTAATCCAACTATACCTAAAAATTGTCCTTCTTTCATTCCTGCCCTGTAACTAAAAACTGTGTTACATATAACAAAAACAAGGAATATTAAGCCGATTTCAAAAGTCATTATTCATCTCCATGTTAATTGGTAGTTAGTATAACTTCAAAAAAAAGTAATGTCAATAGGTATTTTTTGATTCAAAATGCAAAAAACTAAAGTTTTTTAGCAGTTAAACCAATATTTGCTGATGCAACACGTTTTTCATTACAAAATACTTCACAATCATAAAATATATTGTTCATTTTTCTCGTCTTTAACGTTGCTTTGAGTGTTAAAACATTTCCAGGAAATACTGGAGTTCTAAATTTGCAGTTGTCTACTCTTGTTACAAAAGTAACATATTCGCTATGCTCTACAATGCCAACATCTTGTTCTGCTAGATGTAATGCATGTATGCCAGCACACTGATTCATGCCCTCTATTAAATAGACTCCGGGCCAGATTTTAACGTGGGGGAAGTGTCCTTCTAGGACAGGATGGTCTGCTTGGACTTCATATGTAGCAACAATATTTTTATCATCTATAATTTCATGACTGTCTATTAGTGCTATGGGGTGTCTATGTGGTAGTTCCATAGTAAGTAATTATACTTTACTTGGAGTAGTGTTTGCAACTTGTGGTAAAAAGATTATAAAAATAATCATTAACTTTACAATACTCATGATAATTAAAATTAAAATTATCTAGGTCATTATATAAATTACCGTCTAGTGCTAGACGTTCGTCTTTATAAGGCAATCCATGTGCTTTAAATAACGGACTAGATGCATGTTTGCCTGACGTGGCTAATCTGGCATTCCAGCTCATTGTAAATTTAATTGTATCATAGAATGTTAACCCATTTCTATTTTGCCAAGAAATATTTGTTTTATACATATCAGTGTCTATGTCCGGGATAGGTTTCCCTCTCATATCCGTTCTTGTTTCTATGTAACCATGTTCTTTCCAATTTTTACTAAACTCACTTTCGCTTAGGTCAGTATAATAGTGTGAATGGTCATCTATACGTCTAATGTATAAAGGATTTAAATTTATAGTATGTAACGGATTTTCTTTTGATAATAAAAATGCACCCATCTTTTTAATAGTGTTCTTATCGTCACTAGGTAATCCAGCAATCATGCCACTCATAAAGGTCATATCCTTCCAATGTGTTTCACTTAGTTCTCTCAAATAATCAAACTGTATGTTTGGATTTAAACCCTTACCTATATCTTTTGCACATTCAGGATCAGTTGTTTCAATACCCAAATTCATTAACCTTGCACCGCTATCTGCAATTAATTTTGCTTGTGGTACTTCATGTTTTCTATTAAGATATACTAAATCTAATCTAATATACGAACTCCATTTTAATTTGAACGGTAAACTCTGAGACATTTCATACCAGTCAACCATCTTTTGATGGTCATCATTAAATGTATCGTCTGTTAACCAATAATCTTCTATACCATAAAGTTCATAATTTTCAATAAGTTCATCTCGAATATAACTAAAGTCTCTTATTGCTTCGCCTTTGCCTTTACCATTTAAAGGAAAAGAACAGAAATTACATTTAAATATACAACCTCTTGCTACTTCTAACGGTAATATCTCTCCTTCTTGTACTAAGTCTTCTGGTCTCCAGTTCATAGTAGAATGTTTTATATCTAATTCGCTAACACCGTCTTGGGTAACTTTTAATCCTGTTTTATTTGTAGGCAGGTGATTAGGATCTCCGCCTTCTTTTAAATGTTGCAAAATTTGAGGCAATGTTACATCTCCAAATCCTAGATTTATATAATCCATTAAATTTGTTTCTGTTTTAGGAAATTGAGATGTTATATGTGCTCCGCCTACAATATACTTTACATCTGGGTTTATGTTATGAATATATTTTCCTAATATTTGGTCACCTTTGTGTCCTGTAGAAAAGAAATGTAATCTTGTGTTGTTATCTCCCCTCACAAACATTTGTTCCATATGGTAATTTTTTTCTTCATCTGTAAATCCTTCAAAAGGATCAAAATTACTTATGGATGAACGCATTGGTAATAATTGGAAACTTCTAAATGTACTGCTAACACCCAACAACAATGTTTCTTTTCCTACAAACTTATCTATAATACGTTTAGTTGTTTCAATATCTAAATGCATCATGTTATCTATAACTTGGCATGTAAAACCGTGTTCCCTAACTTCGTGGGCAAGTTTATAGGCTCCCATTGCTCTACTAGTATTAAAGTTTAAGTGATTATATCTTCCGTCTTTCCACTTATCTGCTGATAAAACTCGACTAGGATTAGTAGATATGTTATGGAGTTTTATACCACGTTCATCTTGATGGTTTTCTTGTGTGCTTGATAAAGGATGTTGGTTGCCCCAGCCTGGTGAATCTGTAAATAATAAGAATTGTACAGGTGTTTTTTCAACCGAAATATTTTTAAAAGGATTTACTAACTCTTCTTGCTTATGGAATTGTTTATACAATTCAAAATCAAAGTTTTTTTTATTTACATCGTTCTGCATGACTAGTATTTATAACTAAATTAGTCTACAAATGCACGTTCAAGAACAAAGTCTCCGGCTTCTCCTAAATTGCCTTCTGCAAAACCATTTTCTTCAAAAAAATCTCTGCATTGATAATTCATATCCGGGCCACCGCATACCATAATTCTATCTGTATCTTTGTTAAAACCGTTTTCTGTGAAATTATTTATGTGGTCCCAAAATCTTCCTTCCCTATCATATGTTTCTTGTGTGCAAGTATCATAATATTTTAAAGGAAAGTTTTCTGTTATTTCGTTTATAGTGTCTGTATATGTGTGTTCTGAGTGTGTTCTAGTGGTATGTACTAATATAACATTTTTAAATTTATCATATGTAGCAGGGTCTCTAATTATACTCATAAACGGTGCAATGCCTGTACCTGTTGACAGCAAATATAGATTATCTGCTACAGTTAAGTTATCAATCGTTAAAGTGCCCGTTGTTTTAGGCATACATATTACTTCATCTCCAACTTTTAAATGCTGTAGACGGCTTGTAAGAGGTCCGTCAGGTACCTTAATACTAAGGAACTCTAAGTGGTCTTCGTAATTAGCACTTGCAATACTATATGCTCTGAGTATTGGTCTAGCACCCTCTTCTTCAGATGTTAATCCAATCATAGCAAATTCTCCGTTTACAAAACGGAATGTTTGGCTTCGTGTTGTTTTAAAACTAAATGTTTTGTCTGTCCAATGATGGACCCATGTAACAGTTTCTTTGTTCAATGTTTTGTTGCCTTTATCGATTCTATCATCGCTTTTCTAACTTCTGGATCGTTTAATTTATCCAAAAATTTGTCATTAATCTCAAATTCTATGCCTCGTTCAAACTTTGTCATTAAAGAAACATCGTCTACACCTAACATACTACAAATTTCTTCAAAACTTAGAGTATTTAAACCGTTTTCTTTAGCAGTTAATAGCAAATCTAAAATTGCTTCGGTTATTAAATCTTCTAAATTGTTGTCTTTCATAATAAAGTGGTGGAGCGAAGAGGGATCGAACCTCCGACCTACTGGTTGCAAACCAGTCGCTCTCCCAACTGAGCTACCGCCCCTGCCTGTCTTTGTGCTACTTACTTAAATTTCTATTTAGGTATGCTTTCATATTGTCGCCAACTCTTTGTGAATTTGCTTGAATATTAGCACTAATTTGCTCTGCATTTTTCCTAATGTTTGCACTAATCTCTTCTGCGTTTCTCATTACGTTGTCGCCAACATCTTGAAACCACCAGTCATTCTTAGTTGCTTTTTTAGATACTTTTGCTTTTGCTTTTGCTTTTACCATTTTGTAATTCTCTCTGTGTTTCCACGTTTGCCTAATAATTCTTTATTACTAGGTAGAACATATTTACCACTATTTTTTAAAACTAGTTTTAATTACTGGCGGAGAGTGAGAGATTCGAACTCTCGGTACAGTTACCCGTACTCTTCCTTAGCAGGGAAGTGCTTTAAGCCACTCAGCCAACTCTCCAGTACATTAATTATAATATGTATCATACTATTTGTCAAGAAGTTTGTAAAGTGATAAATAGTACATTATGCCAAGACTAAGTTTATGGAACAAGAACAAAACCAACGACTATGATTTTCAAGATAAAATTATAGCCGAAAACATCAATGCGGGTGGAACAGGGGTTTATGTACACAAATACATAGGCACATATACTGACGACTCTGCAAATACTAGTATTGGTACTGGTGATTTATATATACAAGATGTTTTGTTTTTAGAAAATAGAGATAGAAAGTACGATACAGACATTTATGAACTGAGAGGTACTTATAATGTAAGTGAACCAGATTTCGATTTAACACAATTTGGTATGTTTGTAAACAATAACGACTTACAAATGACGTTCCATATGAACACTCTAGCAAGTTTGCTAGGTAGAAGGTTAATGGCAGGTGATGTTTTAGAACTTCCGCATTTAAGAGACGATTTATTACTTGGTGGTGGTGAAGCAGTAAACAGATTTTTTGTAGTTAGTGATGCTGGACGTCCGGCAGAAGGATATGATGCTAGATGGTGGCCCCATTTATGGAAAGTTAAACTAACTAATATTACAGACAGTCCAGAATACAGAGATATTCTTGGAACTGGAGAACAAGCAGATGACCTTAGAAACATTCTAAGTACATACAGTACTGAGATAGCAATATCAGATAAAGTAATGGAAATGGCGGCATCAGATATGCCATATGACAGTGGCTATGCTAAAGGTGGTCATTTATACGTTGATGTAAATGCACCTGATAAGCCTGGAGTTTATTTTCCTGCAGATGGTACACCGCCAAACGGTGCTACTATTGTTGGTAGTGGAACAAGTTTCCCAACTGATTGTGTTAACGGAGATTATTTCTTGAGAACAGACTTTAATCCGAATAGATTATTTGTTAAAAACTTATCAGTTTGGCATAAAGTTAGTGATGATAAAAAAGAAGCCTGGTCCGCGGCAAACAAATTGCTTACATCATTTGTTAATAATGATGCATCAAGAACTAATACAGATGGTACTACAGGTACAGAAAAAACATCTCTTAGTAAAATTATAAAACCAAAGGCAGATTAATATGGCAAATATGGATTACTTTTATGACGCTCAACTGAGAAGATATCTTCTCCAGTTTATGAGAATATTCAGCGAATTTAAAGTCAGTGAAGGTAAAAGAAATGGTGTTACTTATTTTAATAAAACACCAGTAAGATATGCAGATATGCAAAGAATGGTAGCACATATAATCAAACAAGGTAGTGAGAATATGGTTAATAGCACACCATTTATGGCTGTAAGTATTCAAAGTTTATTAATTGCTAGAGATAGAACACAAGATCCTATGTTAGTAGCAACGGACCAAATTGCAGAAAGAGAGTATGACACAGGTACTGCTTCTTATAAATCCGGGCAAGGAAATTTATATTCAACTAAGAAAATTATGCCTGTTCCTTATAACTTAACATTAAATGTAGATTGCTGGACAGCAAACACAGACCAAAAAATGCAACTGCTAGAACAAATACTAATACTTTTTAATCCTAGTTTACAGTTACAACAAAACAGTAATCCGTTAGATTGGACACAAATCTTTGAAGTTGAACTAACTGATATTCAATGGAGTAATAGAAGTATTCCTGCTGGAGTTGATGAAACCATTGACGTTGCCACCCTAACATTTACTTTGCCAATATGGTTAAGTCCGCCAGCACAGGTCAAAAGACAAAAAATTATTAATACAATTACTACCAATGTTTACAACACAAATAGTTTAGAAGATTTAGGATACGATGATGACATATATGACTTCTTTAGAACTATTGACGGTGATATGGAAATTAATTCCATAACACCTAACAACTATTGGGTTGATGTAAGTGGCACTGAAGCAATTTTATATAAAAGTGCTCCAACAGAAGACGGTAGTACTTATGACGATGGAACCACAGTAAAAGCAAATTGGAATGACTTGCTTGAAGTATTATCACCACAAAGTGCATCAGGTACTGTAAGTGGTTCTGGTGTTAGTATTGCAGATATACCATTAACAACTGGAAGTACTTTACAACTTAACATTACAAATGAAATAGAAAGCACATCACTAATAACAGGTACAGTAACTAGAAATGTTATTGATTCTGGTAAATTAATATTTACTGTTGACGCTGATACATTACCTGCTAACACAGAAACAAATGTAACTAGGATAGTTGATCCATTAAATAACCACCCAGGCGATGGTACATTAGATGCTGTTGCATCTGGACAACGTTACTTACTAACTAACGAAATTGTCGGTGATGTTTGGGGGATAACTGCAGATATAAATGATATTATTCAATATGATGGTTCTAAATGGTCCGTGGTTTTTGATGCTAGTACTATAAGTATAAACAAGTATGTTACAAACACTTACACAAACAAACAATACAAATGGAACGGCGAAACATGGTCAAGCACACACGAGGGAACGTACAACCCGGGTTATTGGAAACTGAACATATAAGTATAATTGAAAAATTAAATCCTTTAACTAATGTAAACAAACACAAAGGCGTTGCTGGTGCAGGTGTTATCTTCTTATGTAAACACACAGGTCGGTGCTTATTTCAATTAAGAAATGCAGATAAAAGACAAAAAAACACTTGGGGTTTTTGGGGAGGTATGGTTGACGACGGAGAAACTCCTTACGAATGTATAAAAAGAGAACTTGGCGAAGAAATAGGGTTCGTTCCAGAACTGCAAAAATTAAATCCAATAGATGTATATCAAAGTAAAAATAAAAACTTTATGTATTACAGTTTTGTTGCTGTAGTAGAGGAAGAATTTATACCAACATTAAACGACGAAAGTGCCGGATATGCTTGGGTCAATATAGGACAATGGCCCAAACCATTACATGATGGCGCACGAGTTACACTAGGAAGGAATAAAGGGACCAGTAAACTGTCCACTATATTGTCTATACATTCTAGATAAGTAAGTGTATGTCAAAAGATATTATAAATTTTGATGCCGTACGACTAACTACAGAACTTAATAAATTTCAACGTCATAAGGCTATTCCGAATTCTTTTTTCGATGGAACGTTTACAATTCCACAAGTATTAGAATTATACGAGTCCTTATCCAAAAGACACAAAAGAATAGCAGACAAACTTATTAAACAGTATAAGGTTGACTTAAATGCTAGTGAAGAAGGATTAGTTAAAAGTTTAAGAAGTGAGTATACAGCATTTTTAGAAAATCAGCACACTCGTAATGACAAGTGGTGGTATCCTGCTGTCATGAATAAGTATAGATATAATATTAATCCAGTAAGAGCAATAACTTACGAAGTAAGAGAAATGGCATATTCATATAACTCGCATAATGAACATCATCATTGGCTTACAGAATTAATTACAGAGCCAAATTTTTATCATAGAGTAATACAAGATATTATTAAAGATAGAAATAAAGTAGATAAAATTTTAAATTATTATCATCCTTTAATTGTAGAAGCAGGCATAAATGAACCTATTGAAATGCGACATTTAAGAGTTTTAAGAACTGATTTGTTAGAGTATGCAAATTTATTTACAACGTTTAGAAACTGGACTCCAGACGAATAATTATTTAGAAGTAGCAATAAACACACCGTCCCAATCTTTAGGAAGTTTTTGAGTCTTTTGAAATTCACAACGTTCAATCCACATATCATAATAACCTTTCATCTTACCCTCAAAGGCATCATGTAGTTGCTCACATAATTTAATTGCTTTATCAAAATTTTGTTTACGATATTGCATGTGCATATCTTCATGCATCTGTTTGGCTTTTGCATACTTGCTTACTTTGATATCAAGTACAGTATATATTTCAATGCCCACAGTCTTTCCTTTTACTGCTAGGTCATCTACTTTAAGATAAAAGAATTTATTCTTTGTGTGTTTATAAGTGTCACCGCCTACAAGTAACAAGCAACCATATTCTTTACACTTGCTCTCTATTCTTGCCGCAGTACTTACAGCATCGCCAAGAATATCATAACTGTGTCTTGCAGTTGAACCCATCTCACCTATATAACCTAACCCTGTGTTTATACCAGCACCCATGCCTACCGGAGGTCTGCCCTCTGCTACAATTTTATCATTAAATGTTTCTACTGCTCTAAGCATTAGTAATCCTGTCTTCACAGCACTTGCAGGATGATCTGGATCTTCCATTGGAGCATTGTGTATATGCATACTTGCATCGCCTATATATTTAATAACCATTCCGTCAGCATCAAGTATAGGTTGTGTAATAGCATCCATATAACCATTCATTATTTTTGTAAGTCCTTTTACATCATCTCCAAAACTTTCTCCTAGTGGAGTAAAGCCACGTAGGTCAGAAAAGCATATACTTACTTCACGTTTCATACCTTCTTTAATTAGTGCAGGGTTTTCTTGCAACATTCTCACCACAGTAGGGGAGGCATAACCGGCAAATTGTTTTTCTATCTCTTGTCTTAGTTTAAATTGTATCCAAAAATTGTTAAATGTGCTATGTGTGAACACTAAAAATCCTGATAAAACAGGAAAAGTTGCATCAAATAATACCAAATTTGCTGTATAAGAGTGTATACTATAGTATATAATTCCACCTAAAATACTAAATGTTAGAGGTATATTAGCCCATAATGGTGCTCTATACACAACTAAACCTATCAAAATCATAGTCAGTAGCCCACACAGAAGCTCGTATAAAGCACTTAACTGACTTCGTGTTATGTTACTACCATCTATAAAATTTTGTAGCATATGAGCTTGTATTTGCTGTGGATATATGTTACCACGTGGAGTTGGGACAGGGTTTGCAATACCTTCTGCTGTAACACCTACTATAACCCATTTGCCTTTTAAGTCAGGAATACTATCTGCACCCTCATATTCTATTTGTTCGAAGTTATTATTGAAACGTACATAAGCAGTACCGTCTGGTTGTGTTACTATAGGATCAAATGGAGGAACAGCAACTTCTTGTATTCCTATCTCACTTGTTTTAATCATATAACTAGGTTTGCCTGTATGTACTCTTAACATTTCAACTGCAAAACTAGGATATATTTTATCGCCTACAGTAATAGCAAGTGGATATGTTCTTGTTTGATTATCTGGTTGTGGTGCAGAAGCATTGACTCCTTTACCGTTTGCAACAACTTCTAACATAGGCACGTTTGTTACAAGGTTAGGCCATGTAAGTAAATAGTCTTTTGCAGGAACAGGACCTATTGTGCCTGTACCTATATGTGGTCCTGTTGACTTTACGCCTTTAACACTTGGTGTTTGACTTAACACATTATAATTTACAGGATTCTTTCTTGCTCCTGGAACATTCATTACATTCTGTTGCATCATACCTGCAAAACTTTCATCACCCTGAAATCTATCTGTTTCTGGAAACATAATGGTCCAGCCCAAAACACCGCCATTCTTCATAGCAACGTCTATTACTAATTGGGCATAGTATTGTCTTGGGAAAGGATACTGTCCGTATTTGGCTAAACTTTTTTCACCAATGTTAATCAATACAACATTGTCGCTTTGTTTAATTTCATCTAATTGCTGATAACTGTCAAAAACCTGACTACGGAAACTTTGAAGTGCCGTAGGGTCTGCTACTCTTAATCCGAGTAGTAATAGTATTGTTACTGCTACTGCATAACCGCTATATATCCATTTCATAGTGATATTTATCGTATTTTTTATCAAAAAAAAGCACACTCTAGGTGTGCTTTTTTATTTAACATTCTTTAGGATTCTTAGAGCAGTATTCTTCTAACTTTTTTTGATTATCATTAAAAAGTTGTATAAGTTCTTCTGCTGTATATTCCTTTTCTCTTTTATTTTTGAATAGAGAAAAGGTACTTACTTTCCCTCGGTTTTGTCGTCTTTTTGTAGTTCGTCGGTCTGTTTGTCTACATTATCTGCAACTGTTTTAACTACACCTTGTGCTGTATCAATTGTTACATCTGCAATGTTTCTAGCATCATCAGTAATAGCGACTGCCATTGTAGCGGCTCCGCCAACTACTGAGTCTACTGTTCCTGTGACAATTTCTGTTCCGGCGTTCCAAGCACCTCCAACTGAGGCACAACTTGTTATTCCAAAACAAACAATAAGTCCGAGAAACATAAATAAATTCTTCATCTACTTTCTCCTTATATATAAGTGTTATAAAACCATCTGTTATTATAACATATATATTTATCGGAAAAGTGTTGTAATTATGTTACAATTAGTAACATTTTAAATTCCGTGTCCGTTAAAAGTACGGTCACCTGCAATGCTATTTTGGTCATGTAAATATAATTCATAACACAAGATAGATCTGGTCTGCTCGTTATTACATGTTTGAATTAACTCTAATAAGTGATTTCTATTTGATTCTTCTATTTCGTGGACTAAATTACACCAACAAAAAAAGAAATAAAATGTTATTGTAACGAATACTGTATAAAATACAACTACAGGGAAAAAATATGTGAATAGCAAAAAGTGTGTAAAAGCAACCGATAGGCAATAAGTTCTATATGATGATAGCCAACTAGTTATCACTGTTCTTAAATTGTTCTATATAGGCATTCGAATGCCAATAGGTATCTAACACAATATCCGCAACTAAGGCTATTAGAACCAGTGTCATTATTACGGATAGATATAAATTTATACCAGCGGTTATTTTTAACCACTTAATCATATGTTTCATTACCTTGCATTATAGTACGATTTGTACTGAATGTCAACCTTTTATGCTATTCTTGAGTTACAGATATAGAACATCCGCCTGATGTATGACATGTTTGGTTAATGCTATAACTTTGTGCTGTACTACCTTGTTGTAATAAATCTAGTGTTGTAGGTTGGCTACCATATAATAAAACAGTAGCAGTATGCTCTGCATTATTCTTCTGTACAATACTAACAACATTAGCATCGTTGTATGCTTTTACTGTGAGATTTTTTGACATATCGTTTTGTTGTTTTGCCCAAAAGTCATTATCATCTGCGTATATCCATAAGTTAGCAGTATGTCCGTCTGGACTATTAGTATTACCATTAGTTTGATATCCTACAATTTTGTTGTTGTCCCCATGAAAGTCTGCTATTATTTTATGACCACCATATTCACCGCCATCATCGGTACCAAATGTTGTGTCATTTTTATTAGCAAGTGCAACACCTTGGCCCCATCTAAGCAAATTACTATCACCCCAAACGTGAAATCCTACTTCACTATCTTGACAATTAGCACCTGCTGTACAAACTTGATGAACAAATACATCATTGTTTATTCCATCAACATCGCCACAGAATGTAGCATTGTTACAATTTACTTTACCCCATGTGCTAGTAAAACCCGCAAAGTTTTTTCTGCCTTCTTGTAGTATTTTTACTGTATTACCGTCGCCTGATACAGAAAACTCTACTTCATTGTCTTCGCCTAATTGCCCAATCCACATAGTAAGATTATCAACATTTCCATATTGTAATCCTAAATCTAAGTCTATGTGTTGGTCTTTACCAGACTGTAATATATCTAATACTAAATTATCACCTTCTTGGTCTATATGTACATGATTATGTTCGTCTCCTGCATTAGCATTAGCAGGTGCAAGTAATAGTATCATGCCTAATAACATGTATCCTAATACTAATAGAGGTGTGTCTTTAGGTTTCATATTTTTTAATTTTTCATCTATATTCATATTAATCTTCCTGTCTAATAATAATAGTAGTCCCTTCGCAATCATTTAAACATATAATAGTGTCTTTAAGATTATTGTCGTATAATTCTAATCTAGCACTTATTCCTGATGCTTGTCTAACACTGATAGTATTTGTAACTTGCCTAAAGAAAAATATTTTTCCGTCTAGTGCCAGGGTATTAACTTGTGTTTGTGGGTCTAACCCTAGTGCTGTACCTTCAATTTTATCAATGCCTAATGATGTATCTTTACTACTACTGCTACTACTTTTATCTAAAGTATTTGTTTCCTCTATTATTTCTAGTAGGTCCTGTAAAAAATCTACTGCTAATAAATCAAAATCTAACTCTGTGTATTCTAAATCCTCTGTGGTATCTTCTAATACATCTTGCTCGATGGCGTTTGCATCCAATCCGTCAAAATCTAACAATCCGCCGTCGCCTTTTAATTCTTGTTGCTGTTCTTCTTCTGCTTCTACAATTTCTGTAGGCTTACTTACAATAAACATGTTATCAATTTGATTTAAATCTAAATCTACTATAACAACAGGATTAGTCGGAATTGTTTCAAAAGTGCTTACCATAACAGCCTGATAGGCCTCTGTTAATATTTGTGTTCCGCCGGCATTAGTAACTGTTATACTTCCGGACGGTCCACAACCTTCCTCTAATCTTACTGTGTCTGTACAATTTTCATCTGGTAATAATATTACCAAACTTCTACCCAGTTCATCTACTGTGGTAGTAAAATCTGTTCCCCTAATACCTATCGTGGCAGTAGGAGTATCAATGACGATATTTTCTTTAGGTACTAATCCTAACCCGCCTGTGGCAAATCTTGCCGTTCCTTGCACAAAATTAAGAGCCATCTTACTTTTGCTTGGATCAGGATCATATACATATTCATTTATTTCCATATATGTATGTTCTGTCAAACTAACCTGTGTATCGTCTATAAATTTTAGTTTTAATCTACCATTGGTAGTTTCAACTTCGTCTAAACTTTGTATGTCTGTGTCTAACTTCGCAATCAAATTTTCACCAGACGTTCTATTAATTGTTCCTGGTGCACCACTTTGTTCGAATACTCCGCCGATACTGTCATTTGCATCGGCGGAAATACTATAAGTCGTGCTTAACAATAAAAATGTATATAAACAAACCTTAGTCAGTTTGTCTAATACTAACTGATGCATTTTCACTGTCTAAATCAACGTCAATTTTACCAGGACATACAGGACTACATGTAGCCGCATTGCTTTGTAAAAATTGGAAATCACCATCTGATCCTACTAAAACAAATTTTAAGTAGTGGTCAGAGTTACCAGTTTGATTTGATGTAATTGCATTATCGTCACCAGTAATGTTCATTTCCCAAGTTGCGGAACCGGCATCTACTTTAACACCGCTTTGTGAAAAAGCAGTAGTACCGTTCCAACCTGATCCTGGAGTACCACCCCAAGTTCTTGAGTTAGCAACTGCACTTCTAAAGTCGTTCCTGTCACCTAGTATTGTTAAATCCATATTAAGGTTGTCTGAGGCAAAGTTGGCGCCGATATCAACATCAAATATGTTAGTATCACCCTGGATGTTCCAAAGCATATCAACACTATCTGCACTACCTGTAGCACCGATGTTCATATCTAGTGAATTACTATTTCCGTAGAAATACATATCCCAAACAGTTGATCCAGAACCGTCACCAGTCCATGCACCAAATATTTCGTTGGCATTACCGTCTTGAATGATATCAATAATCAAATTTGCACCTGTAATAACTAAATCGCTACCGTCAGAAGCATCGCCTGATATTTTGTTACCATTACCAGCCTGTAATATGGTTAATGTTAAATTGTCTCCTTGTTGGTCTAGCAACACTTCATTATCGTCAGCCGCTAATGATCCTGATGCTAAAGCAAAGATTAAAGTAACACTTGCGAAGACATTGATTGCAAATTTTTCCATAAAATTTCTAGTCTCCATTCTTCTCTCCATTAGAATTGTTCTTTAGGAATATTTTTTCCCAAAGTTTTCTCTCGGCTTCGAATTCTTCATCTGGAACATCTAACTTCATCCATGTTGCTGATTCGCCAGGTTCTAATTCCTGTACGTCCCAATTCTCTGGATAAACAATTTCCCAATATCCTCTTTCGTCGCCTTGTTGTATAAGTGCCAAAACAGCCGCCTCTATAGCCGAGCGTACTGCCCATGTAACACTTTCGTTCTCTGTCATACCACTCTCAAGTTCAAGTAATTTAGTATCCATATCTAAAAATTTAAATACATCTCCTGCCTGACCTGTGCTTAATATGGTTTTGTATGTCTGTACGTTGAGTATAACCTCACCAGTTAGAGTACTAACTGCTCTAAGTGATACTACAACTGAATCTCTTCTAAATTGATTGGTTGTGCCAATACCGAGATACCTTGCACCATTACCGCCTGTTTCTATATTAGAGTCATATCCTACGATACCACCTTCTAATATCATTCCAGCAAATAGCAATGGTTGTACTTGTTGTGCTGGATCTGTTTCTGTTGCATATTGTTCTCTTGTACTCCGAACAATCTGTCTTTCCCGCACTAAATTATCAAGTCCTAAACCTCTTTCAACAACTCTGAACCAAGTACCTTTTGGGTTATCTTTGGCTCCAGCCGCCTTTAAGGAATCTATTAATAAATCTTTAGCACCTTGTGTTACGGCGGTGCTAAAACTTGCCGATCCATCCGAACTTAACCGTTGTCCTGTTAAGTCATCGAATTTGTAAACTGCTACCACAGGCATGGCTTCTGCTGGTGGCAACTGTCGTAATTTTTTATATGTTGGTAATTCTACAAATTTAGGTTCTTCTACACATTCTAAAAAGTCTGTCATACAGGCTTCATCGCCAGGGATTGATATGCTGGCGCATCCACTAATTAACAAAGCAAATACTACTGCTAAAATTGTATTCTTCAAAATATTACCCGCCTAATGTTCCAATACCAATTGGAATTTCTATTTCAGTAATAGTACCATCAGCATCAACAATCGTTAATCTAATGTAGTCTATACCGTCTATATTAACAACTTGGTATGATACATTACTATCTTCAATAGTAAATGCACCTTGAGTCGAATTTGTACAAGTTACATCTTCTCCGGGATTACAAAACATACTATCAACGAGGCCCTTAGAAATTTGACTGTAAATTCTGCTTTCTAAATTTCTAATGAACTTGTTTATAGTTGAATTGTCTTCTGCTCGTTCTGCCGCCCTTAGAGCCGATTCAATCTCATCTTTAATCTTATCCTTTCTGCTTTTTTCTTGGTTTTCAATCGTAAGATAATGTGCACCAGTGCCTACGCCGCTGAAACTTGGATTTTTAAATTTTTGTACGAGTTGGTCTGCCATTACTGTGTGTGCAGTAAAAAAACCAACAATAACAAAAATACCTAAATGAGTTCCTGTTATTTTCATGTTTTTTCTTTTTCCTCTATCAGTTGAGCAAGTGCATCTTTTTCTTTAGCATCGTCTAACACTTCTTGTCTTGCTCTATATTCTAACACTACATCAACTTTTTGTTGAAGTCTAATTAAATCTTGGTCTAGTCTACGCATTTTATCAATAACTCTAATTAATGCTATGTGCATATCTGCTAAAGCAGGGTCTATTTTTTCGCCAATAAACCACCAAACATAATATATAAAATAACCCATGCCTACTGACATTATAATAGGAAATCCGTAATCACTAACTGCTTGAGTCAAGTCCATTAGTCTCTCCTAGTGTCAACCTTACCGTCTTCAACAAAGTTATCTGCCCTTGCAACTCTATCTATATCCGGACGAAGGTCTAATGCACTACTAACTAATAAGTCAATCTTTAGCATTTCGTTACTCATTGTACTGGCTCTGGCTTCTAGGGCTGAACAGAATCCAGTCAATGTTTTTAACTGATCTACTATGCCTTCAAGTATTTGCTTAACCACCATGTAAATGAAAAATCCCATTACAAGACTTCCGGCGATTGGAGCACCTACCTCGGCGATTAAACTAAAGATATCTTCCATATAATTTATTTCGCACACTTCTGTTATTTTAATATTAGTGTGTATGTGTTACTCTACACTTGTATTTATGCATTTCAGGGGCCGAAGTGTTACTACTGGCTTGGGTATTTTTGATAAATAAGTTTGTAACATGATTGTAACATAAGACGTTGCAGAACAATTTTGTAATACTCATTAGAGTTAATACAATAACAATGTTTATGAGAATCATCTACATCAATCGGAGAAAAAAATGGCGAAATCCTTAGGAATAGTAGCCAATGCAACTCAACGTTTTGCTTTGGACTACTTTAAAAAATTTGACACGATGATGAAAGCCGGCTCTATAGAAAGAGTTTTGGCAGAAAATTTCTAGTCAGTCATAAAAAAAGGGAGCAAATTGCTCCCTTTTTATTGTTTGTAAAGTTTACATCATATTAACTAAAACTTCAATTACACCTTCGCCTGCATCGTTTGAACCAACTGCTTTACCAATGATTCTACCTGCCTGTGCATTGTTATCTGTTTTAGCATGACCTTTAACATCTGAACTTACCATTAAGTCACCTTTAGCAACTGGACCAGTAACCTTAGTAGGTACTCTTCCTGTTAATGCTACATATTGTCCATCTCCGCCTGCATTCATCATGTATGCTGGATCAGTACTTATAACACCTGCAACTCTATGGTCATTAGCAGTTCCACATGCTGTAACTTCTTTGTCTCCTGCGAAACACACAACTGTACCTGCTTCAAGTTCTTCATTACTTTCATATTTCTCAGCCAAATCCGCATATTGTGCCGATGTTGCTGTACCTTGGAAAGTAACTGCATAAACTTCGTTATATCTTAATGAACTAGTACCTAAATCAACTGCATTATCACTACTTGGTGTAATATCACCTGAGTGTGAATCATTAGCATCTGCTCTTAGGAAACTTGCACTACTAATACCGTCTAATGTATCTGCATCAACATTTAATGCGTCAACAAAAGAATTAGTAACTCTTGCATCAATAAGTGTATTAACTCTTGCCGCAGTATGGTATTCGTTTGTGCCTTCTGATAAGTTTGACGTACTAAAGTCGCCCATATCTACAGCAATATCATTTGTATTAACTGTAATACCTGTACCAGCACCAACTGTTAAAGTTGCTCCGCCACTACTTGCACCACCTGTTAAACCATTACCTGCTGTTACGGATGTAATATCACCTGTTGTAGTTGAGTATCCATAACTTAGAATTTTATCTTCAATAGCCGCTGATGTCATTAATGATGTGTCATCATTACCAAAAGATTCACCACTTGTTTGTAATGAGCCCGCCGCTAATTCTGAAACTGTTATACCTGAAACATTAAGTGTAACCGTACCCGAAGTGCCGCCGCCACTTAAACCTGTTCCTGCTGTAACACCCGTTACATAACCAGTGTCTGTTAAACTAATAGCACCTGTGCCACTGTCATATGAAATACCAGTGCCACCGCTTAAGGCATTTCTTGCTCTTGAATCGGTGTAGTATAAGTTTGTATTCTCAGATAAATTTGCAGTTGTAAATCCTGCAAGACTAACTGTAAAGTCTAATGTATTATCTGCATCATCATAAGCAACTGTAATACCACTTTCAGTATTTGATGTTACCATAGCACCTACAGTATCTGCTACCCGTTCTGCTGTAAAGTATAAATTACTTGATCCCTCTGAAACATCGTCAGTATCACCACTTAGTTCGCTTAATGCATCTTTTGTGGCTACCTGAGCGTCAACGTATGCTTTTACTGATTGCTGTGATGGAAGTTTAGTAGCACTATTAGATGCCATATTATCTTCATCAACTAATGCATTTGTTATCCTTGCATCTGCTCTCGCATTTGTAAAGTATAAGTTAGTTGAACCTTCTGATAAACTATCAGAATCTTTTGCACTAAAGCCTGCATCTACTCTAGCATCTGCTCTAGCATTTGTAAAGTATAAGTTACTAGAACCTTCTGATAAATCATCAGTATCTTTACTACCTAAGTTTAAATTGGCTCCTGTTGCCGCCGCCACTCTGGCGTCTGCTCTAGCATCAGTATAATAAAGGTTAGTATTTTCTGATAAATCTGCAGTTGTTCTTGCTATTGTATATGTTGACGAACCATCATTAAATACCCATGCATCTGAACTTTCTTTCCAATGTAAATATGCATTAGTTGATGTTCCTCTTTCAATTTCAATACCAGAATCTTCACTTGGAGTTCCTGATTCGTTATTGTTAAGAATAATAATGTTATCATCTACTGTTAGTGTTTCAGTATTAACAATAGTTTGTGTACCATTAACTGTTAAGTTACCACTTAGGATCATATCATCACTAAATGTTTTAGCACCACCAATACTTTGTGTACCAGTAGTTCTAACAACTGTACTATCTGCTGTAATACTGCCTGAACTAATATCAATACCTGAACCACCACTAAAGTGAGCTCTTACTTCACTAGCACTTGGGCCTGTATATGTAATTGTTCCGCCACTGTAAGCAAGACTTCCGTCTCCGCCTGCGTCTGTTACTGTAATGGCTCCTTGAGCATCTGAATCTGCATATTGAGTTATGCTTGTTGCAATAGCACCATCAGTAATTGTAATACCAGTTCCTGCTGTAATATGAGCTCTTACTTCACTAGCACTTGGGCCTGTGTAAGTAATAACACCTGTTGTGCTGTTGTATGCAAGTGAGCCATCTCCACCAGCATCTGTGACTGATATGTCTCCTCTTGATAGAGCTTCTGTATATTGAGTAATTGTTGTTGCAATAACACCGTCTGTTACAGTAATACCTGTTCCACCACTAATATGAGCTCTTGTTTCTGCCGCACTAGGACCTGTGTAAGTTAATACACCTGAACTATAACCTAAACTTCCGTCTCCGCCTGCATCTGTAACACTAATTGCCGCTCTGGCTCTTGTGTTATTAAAGAACAAGTTACTTGAACCTTCTGTAATATCATCTGTATCACCACTTAGTTCGCTTAATGCATCTGCTGTATCAACTTGTGCATCTACATAAGTTTTAACTGCTAACTGTGAAGGTACTAAACTATTTGACGCACTACCAAAGGCGACATCTGTATCAATTGCGTTTGCAATTCTGGCATCTGCTCTTGCGTTTGTAAAATACAAGTTAGTTGAACCTTCTGTCATTTCATCTGTATTATCTTTTGTTAAAATTTGTGCATCAACGTATGCCTTAGTTGCTCCATCCTGAGCCTCTACTGGATCATCTAGATTGTTGATACTGTTGCTGTTGAAATTAATGTTTGAACCCATTGTCAAACCGCTAGTACCTGTAAGTACTTGACCTGCGTCTACTGTAATTCCACTTTGTAAATTAATTACACCAGTTCCTGCGGCGTTAAGTTCAACGTCACCTGATCCTGTTGTTTTAATAGATAAGTTTTGGTTAGCATCTGCAGTAACAGTAATAGTACCTGAATCATCTTCAAGAACTTTTTGTCCGTTAACATACAAAGATCCTGGACCAATGTATACATCTCTCCAAACTTTTGAAGTAGAACCTAAGTCATATGTATTAGTTGTTGCAGGTATAACATGTCCTGCAAGTGTTCCTGCCGCTAAGAAAGTTTGTACACCACCTGTAAAGGTTGCTGATGTAGTATCTAAGTTAAGTGTGGCGTCTCCTGTTGTGGCGCCTCCTGATAATCCATTACCTGCTACTATACTACTAATATCACCTGCCGCGGCTGATGTTACTTCTGTATGTTTTGCAAGTCTGTGTCCGCCTGCTGTTGAACCGTCGTGGACAATAACGGTATTTAAATCTGTATCGATAGTAATCTCACCAACTAATCCAGTAAATGAACTATGTTGGGAAGTAGTACCTCGTCTCCATTGAATTGCTGTGGCCATCGTTTTATTCCTATTTGTCTATAATTGTTATAGTCTATCACCCGTCGATGATAGTCAATAAGGTTTTCCCTATTGCGTATATTTATCGTTTTTTATAGGATTATGTGAGTTAACGGTTTTTAAATTAAGACTTCAACAACACCTTCAGCAATATGGTCTTTGCTGGATATTGCTTTACCAATAATGCATGCCGCTCCAATAAAGTGAGGATCACTTCCTACTTTTGCAACACCTGGTGTGTCACTAGTAACGAGGACGTCACCTTTAGCAACAACACCCTCTACTCTCACAGGTACTCGACCTCTAAGTGCAACTGAAACTACATAGTGTCCTGATTGACCTGCGTTCATCAAGTATGCTGGATCTGTGGAAACAACTCCTGCAACTTTTGTACTGTTTGGAACGTTTGTTACTGTAACTTCTTCTTCTCCGCCTAATACTAGTACTGTTCCTACCGGATACTCAGAGTCTGCTACATAGTTCTCTGCCAAGTCAGCATATTGAGCCTGTGTTGCTGTACCCTGGAAAGTAACTGCATGTACTTCATTATATCTCAATGAAGTTGAACCTAAATCTATTGAATTATCTGCACTTGGTGTAATAGTATGAGTATGTGAATCTGCCGCATCGCTTCTAAGGAAACTTCCACTCGATAAACTATCTAGTGTATCTGCATCTACATTCAAGGCATCGATTGCCGTTTTGGTAATTCTTGCATCTGCTCTAGCATTTGTGTAATATAAATTCGTGCCTTCACTTAAATCACTAGTACTAAATGCACTCATGTCTACAGCAACATCATTTGCATTTACAGTAATACCTGTACCTGCTCCAACGGCTAGGTCGCCTGTTGTGGTTACTGTGCCAGTTAAACCAGCACCGCCGCCAACACTAGTAACTGTACCAGTTGTTTGTGAATAACCTTTACTTTCTATTTGGTCATTTATTGCCGCTGATGTCATTAATGATGTATCATTGTCTACAAAACTTTCACCACTTGTTTGTAGTGAACCAGCCGCTAGTTCTGAAACTGTTAATCCGCTAACATTTAAAGTAACTGCACCTGAAGTACCACCACCTGTTAGTCCAGTACCTGCACCAACACTTTCAATATCACCTGCATCATTAGTAAAACTAATTACACCTGTTGAAGAATCATATGCAATATCGCCACTGGCACTGATTGCCGCTCTGGCTCTTGCTGTTGTATGATATAAATTTGTACCTTCTGATAAATCACTAGTACTTGCCGCCGCTATCCTGGCATCTGCTCTTGCGTTTGTATAATATAAATTAGTACCTTCTGATAAATCACTAGTTGACTTAGCAGTAAATCCTGCGTCTACTCTAGCATCTGCTCTTGCGTTTGTATAATATAAATTTGTTGAACCTTCTGCTGTTTCGTCTGTTGTTTGTGCATCTACATAGGCTTTTACTGATTGCTGTGATGGAAGTTTAGTAGCACTATTAGATGACATATTATCTTCATCAACTAATGCATTTGTTATTCTTGCATCTGCTCTAGCATTTGTATAATATAAATTTGTTCCTTCTACTAAGTCGCCTGTATTAAAATCGGTCATTGCTACTTGAATGTTGTTAGCATTTACAGTTATACCTGTTCCGCCTACAACATCAAGTGTTATTGCTCCTGCACTACCGCCACCTGTTAAACCATCTCCAGCATTAACCTGTGTAATTAGTCCACTTAGTGAACTTGGATTGCTGAATCCTAAATTACCTGCACCGTCTGTTGTAAGTACTTGGTTAGCACTACCATCTGCTGTAGGTAAATCATAATTACCTGCAATACTTAATGCGTCTAATCTTGTGTTACCACTAAATGTTTTATTACCTGCAATAGTTTGGTTGCCACTTGTTCTAACAACTGTGGAATCTACAGCAATATCATTTGCATTGGATGTAATACCATCTCCGCCTATGACGTTTACAGTTATATCACCTGTTGTGCCGCCACCGGTCATACCAGTACCTGCTACAACACCAGTAACATCTGCATTTGTGGCTATTGTAATTGTGTTACCACTATGGGTAACATCCATGTTAGTGCCGCCGACGAAAGTAACTAGTTCTGCACTACTTACTGCTTCGTTTCCTGCGGTGTCCGTTGTAAAACTCCAACTGCCAAAATTGTCATAACTTATTGATGTTGCACTTGCATTTGTTACTCTACCAGTTGCATCAACTGTAACTGTTGGTATTTGTGTGCTTGTACCATATGTACCTGCACTAACACCTGAAGCCGATAATGAAATAGCACCAGGACTTGATGTAATACCTGTACCACCAACTACATTAAGTGTAACATCTCCTGATGTTCCACCACCTGTCATACCGTCACCTGCTACAACACTTGTCATATCTCCTGCCAAGTCTGCATCAATTGTTAATGTGCCTGCGGTATCATCATATGTTGCTGATACGTTTGCACCACCAACAATAAGAGCACCAACTCTGTCGTCTACTCTTTCATCTGTATAAAATAATTTTGAACCTTCTGCAATATCTGTTGTTGTTAAAGAAGCAATACTACTTGTAATAACACCTGTTGCACTATCGTAAGATAAATTTGCACCAGTGGTACTAATATTGCCTCTAGCAGTATCTCTTACTAAATCTAAGTTAGCAGAAAGTGTTGTAACATTAGCAGAAATATTTCCTGCTGTTGAAATACTAATACTGTTTACAGCATCTGGTCCTAGTGCAGGAAAATAATAATCTCCGCCTACTTCTTTACCAACTTCTACTCTGTTAGTACCTGTTGCTGTAAAGAATAAATCAGATGTTGAAGATGTTGTAACTTGCTTAATTACACCGCCTTCAATAACTTTAAATACACCTGCGTCAAAGAATATAGTACCGTTAACAAGTAATTCATCATCACCTGTTCTTGGTCCCATAATAACACCACCATCAACTGTTAATCGTTCTAATGGTCTTGTTCCTGTAGTATATGTACTACCTCCATAACTTACGTTTGTGTAATTAGAAATATGTGCAATGTTACCAATAAACATTGTGCTGTTTCCAAATGTTTGGAAATGAGCTCTATCGACACCTAAACTTTTTGCTTGTAAAGTTGTATTACTTGTATCAGAAGCATGTTGTCCTATAGTGCCTGCGCCTGATGTTTCGCTAACGATGTAAGTGTCTATTTCAGTTGCTTTAGTTTGGTAGAATAAATTTCCACCCAATACAAACAATGCACTCTCGCCTGTACCAATAGTATGTTTGAAGAATCCGTGATTCATATTACTTAATACTGTTTTTGTAGGTTGTGTAACTACACCGTTACCTGTGCCTACACTTGATGCCATAAAACTAGTTCCTACATTACTGTCTGCCGCACCATGATTTGTATAATCTGTTGTACCTGCTGTTTTAATTGTATATGTTTTACCAACAACCATTGCTGTTGCATTAATATCAACTTCTTTGTTTTCCGACACAAATGTTGTATTACCACCAACAGTTAAAGAACCACTGCCTCTTTGGTCTGCAGGAGCACTTGTATTGTTTTCAATTCCTGGTTGTATTACAAGGTCACCTGTAATTGTTAATTGTCCGTGTCTTTTTTGAGTAAAATCTGCAGTTTGGTTACCTTGAACAAGTATTGCTGAAGCAGTACCACTTAATATAGGTGTAAATTTAATTCCACCTGTTGCACTATAATCTATAGATGTATCTGTACCAAATGCACTACTTGTTGGTGCAAAGTAAAAACTTGTTGAAGCAATAGTTTCTGTTTTGTCTACTTTAGTATCGTCTCTGCTATTAACAAATGCTAACATGTTTGCATTTGCAGTTCCAACTTGACTAACTGTTGCGGCATCTTGTGGATCTACACCATTAGCAAGACTAGTAATTTTATTACTACTCATTGCCAATGCGCCGGTCATTGTGTCGCCTGCTTTAGAAACTTTTGTTGCTATGCTGTTTGTTAATGTTGTATAAGCATTATCATCATCGTTGACTGCCGCGGCAATCTCATTTAATGTATTGAGTGTTCCAGGTGCTCCATCTACTAAGGAATCAATAGCCGCTTCTACATATCTTGTTGTTGCCGCTAATTCATTATTACCTGTGCCCGGAACATAATTTCCACCACTTGATGTAGGCAATATGCTTGATTGATTTTGTAAAAATACGTCACCAGTAAAAGTGTCGCCTGTGCTTCTTGCTACTGTAGAATCTACATCTAAAGTATAAGTGTTAGAAGCATCAATATAAGTTTTTGTTATTCCGTCGCCGTCTACT
>Ga0181419_1000122_pt1 | contig 26225 bp, 9 predicted proteins | sample 42SPOviralmetaG_FD_130144 | JGI IMG/M metagenome (GOLD analysis project Ga0181419, IMG submission 130144) | Marine viral communities from the oligotrophic San Pedro Time Series (SPOT) site, San Pedro Channel, CA, USA - 42 SPOT_SRF_2013-04-24 | ecosystem: Environmental > Aquatic > Marine > Strait...
GAATAGAAGCATCCGCAACAGCAGATCAAACAGGTAGTGAAATTAAGACTGCTTATGAAAATAATGATGATACTAACTGTTTAACTGATGCTTTACTTACTAAATTAATTGGAATAGAAGCATCCGCAACAGCAGATCAAACAGGTAGTGAAATTAAGACTGCTTATGAAAATAATGATGATACTAACTGTTTAACTGATGCTTTACTTACTAAACTAAATGGAGCTGTCATGGAAAGTACTATTAATGCTAAAGGAGATATATTAGTAGGAACAGCAAATGATACTATTACAAGATTACCAGTAGGTGAAGATAATTATGTATTAACAGCAGATAGTAATGAGGGTAATGGTGTAAAATGGGCTACTTCTTCTGGTGGTGGTACTTCGGATTCTTTTAAGTATATTAATGTTGATGGACAAGGAGTTATTGATGCACAAAGTTCTACTGATATTTTAACATTGGTTGCTGGTAATAATATGGATATAACTACAGACCCAAATACTGATAAAATAACTTTTAGTTCTACTGGTAGTGGTGGTAGTGGTGGTACTTCAGTATCACTTGCAATAGTAACAGATAATTATTTAGATTTAAGTAATCAAGAAATAACTGCAGGTACAGTACCTGCATCTTTAGGTGGAACTGGGAAAACTTCATATGCAAAGGGTGATATTCTAGTTGCTGAAGATTCAAATACACTAACTAAATTAGCTGTTGGTACAAATAACTATGTATTAACAGCAGATAGTACTAAGACAAGTGGTGTAAAATGGGCAGCTTCTTCTGGTGGAGGTGGAGGTGGTAGTGGTAGTGGAAGTAGTAATGATAGTTCTGGTATTGCGACTTTAGATTCAACAACTTCCTCAGCATCTGACAAGATAGTATTAGATGCTGGAAGTGATTATGAAAATTATAAATATTTTTCATTAGTGTGTATTGATGCTGTGGGTAATGTTGATGGATATTTAGGTTGGGAAGCAATTCTTGCAGATGGAAATTTACCCGGAGATGTATCAGTTGATACTAAATGGGAAACTACAAATTTAACAGACCAAATATCTAATAATTTATCTCATAAGTTACAAAATTTCCATATTTTAGGTTATAATACACAAGGTAAACAAAATATTAAAACTAAAATATTTGGATTAAATCAAGATGATAAGAAATATTCTATTTTTGAGAATGTAGGATTACACGCAAGTGGATCTGAAACAAATTCACAGCAAGGTAATTCATCACAAATATCTAGTGAAAAATGTAGAAAAATCAGAATTAAAAGTTATGACACAAATGGAAACTCAACAGGAACTAATATATCGGGTACATTTATTTTATATGGTTATAAATCTACTCCCATTATTACACCAACCACAAATTTAAGTAGTAATGGTTCAGAATTATTAGAAGTTAAGAATATAACATCATCAGAATCTGATATAATTATTGATGCTGGTGCAAATTTTTATGATTACGAGTATTTTGAGCTATCATTAATAGGTATAAAAGGTAATACAAATGGTTATATTTCTTGGCAATCATATGATTCTGATGGCGCAGTTACAGATTCTACAAATTCCAAATGGGAATTAATGAGTTTAACAGATGATACACCAAATAATATTACAAATTTAAATAAAGACTTCCATATTCTAGGTTATAATACACAGGCGGAACAAAATATAAAAGTGGAAATTTATAATTTAAATAAAACTACTGGTAAATTTAGTACCTTTAGAAATGTAGGTTATCACTCAACATCTGGTAATACTATATCACAAACAGGTAGCACATCCTCAACTACTAATACAAATAAATATAGAAAAATAGTAATAAATAATTATGATGAAAATGGTGAAAAAAAAAATTTAGTATCAGGTAAAGTATTATTATATGGTATTAAAAGTGATACAATATTATCTTCTGCTACCAATAATTTCTATTTGGGTGATGGTTCTGGTATGAAAGTTATAGAAAAACAAAGGTTTGATAATAATACAAAAAAAATAAATGGACATTTAACATAAGTAATCAAAATGATTATGACTATTTTAAACTAGTTGGCATTAATGTCAAATGTGATACAGCAGGGCAACTTTACTGGAAAGGTATTAAACCGGATAATTATGATAATGATGTACATTCTGAATTTAGTTACTTATTTTCTAATATTGGTTCTGGTGATACTGGAAGAGGGTTTGGTGAGAATCCTGGTGTTGGAAATGGAGGACACTTAATTGCTGATAATATTAATACAAGTGGACCTATTAATTTTGAGGTAACAATATATGGTTTAAATAAACAAGAACCAAAATATTCTACATTTAATACAAGTTGTAGAAATTCTACTGATTATGACCAAAATTCTTCATATTTCTTAACAGGTTCTACATTCCAATATAGTACTACTTCCTCAGAAGATTCTATTTGCAATGGTATTAAAATTTATAATAATGATGCAGAAACTAATAGCAAATTTGAAGGTACAATAGTATTATATGGTTACAAATCTAATGATACTATGGTATCCAAAGTAACTATGGAAAGTTTAGTTACTGATACAATAGATATTAATAATACACTAAATGTAAAGGGTGATGCTGTAATTGGTGAAGATGCAAATGATTATTTAGTTGTAAACAGTGAAACCAGATTTTTAAATGATGTAAATATTGGTGGTAGTTCTATTAAATTAAGATCTACGGATGATACAAATGCTAACAACTTTATAGAAATTATGGGTGAAAGATTACATAGTACACATGTTAAAACAATTAGAAGTATAAATAATAATAAAATAGAAGGAGATTTAACAATTGGTGAAGATACCACAGATTCTTTTGTAGTTAATAGTAATGCAGTTTTTACAGGAACACTAACTGCTAATGGAGGCTTAGTAGGAGGTGGTGGCGGTGGTGGTTCTTCTGGTATTAAAATATTAGCTAATGAAACTATAACAGAACCAACTGATGAAATAGATTTAACAATAAGTGATGATTTAGAATCTTATGAATTTTTTTCACTTGAAATTAGTAATTTAACTGCTGATGAAAATGGATATATTATTTTCCAAACTTTTACTGAAACTGGTGGTAATCTTGATACAAATAATATTAATTCAAAATGGGAAACATCAAATATTACAGATAGCGATAGTAGTTTAATTACAAGTAAAACATTACAAAGTAATCACTTATTAGGATTTTATACAAAAGGATTACAACATTTTGAGAGTAAAATTTATTCATTAAATAAAGCAAGTTCAAAGATATTTAGTACATTTAAAACTATTGGTATTCATACAAATTCTGGGAATGAAACATTCTCTCAAACAGGCAATACAACTTCCAATGGAACAACTGTTGTATGTAATAAAATTAAAATTAAGAATTTAAAATTAGATGAATCTACTTTTGGTCAAATAACCGCAGGTACATTTATATTGTATGGTCATGCTAAGGTTGCTACATCAAGTATAACTACAACTGATTTACCAACCCCTACTACAAATAGTAGAGGTAAAACATTACAAGTTAATTCATCTGGAAATGGTTATGTATTTAGTAATGGCGCTTCGTTAGATGGTTCTATTATATTAGGTTCTCAAACAGCTGCATCATCCTCATATATAGAATTAGACGCAGGGGCTTCATATAGCGATTATGAATATTTTACAATTATTGGAATAGATATTGTGTGTAGTAATAATGGCTATATTGCATGGAAAGGTGTAAAAGCATCTGATGATAGTGTATTATCTACAACTACTAACAATAAATGGCAGGTTACAAATTTAACAGATAGTGATGAAGAAGGTACATTTCATACTCAACAGGATTTTCATGTATTAGGATATCATACAAAGGGTTCTCAAAACATTAAGGTTAAAATATTTGGATTACATAATGGTGGTGGAACACAAAAAAAATACTCAATGTTTAAAAATATAGGAACCCATCAAATTGGGGGAACAGAAACTAACTATCAAGAAGGCACTTCTTCACAGAATAAAAATGATAATGGTGATAATTGTAGAAAAATAAGAATATATAATTATGATTTAACAGGAAGTGCTGGAACAATTACATCTGGTAAATTTATATTATATGGACATAGAGAAGCAGCAATAACAAATAATACTATAATACCACTTCCTTCATCGACAAATGCTGGACAAATAATGAAAGTAAATAACACCGGTACTGCTTATACATTTGCAGATCATAATATAGTAACAATAAATTTTAGCGAGGGGGATAATAATGCATTTAAAATCCCTTTAGTAGCACATGATGCTGGTGATACTATTGATACCTTATATTATCCTGCTACGGATGGTTTAAGAGTGAATGCAAGTAATGGTAATGTAAGTATAGGTTCAACCCAAGCAAATAGTCCACATAAATTATTTGTTAATGGTGATACGAAATTAGGAAATACACCAAGTGATACAACTACAATTACAAAAGCAAATATTACAGATGCTACTATTACAGATGCTACTATTATAAATTTTACAGTAAACGGTGGTTCACCTGGTCAAATACTATCAAAATCAAGTAGTGGTAAATTAGAATATAGTAATCTAGTACAAAAATCAATTGACTTCACTGCATTTACAGAAACTGCTATACGCACCACTAACACTACCGATTGGTGGGAGGTATTTGGCCCTACCAGCAGTGCACTTGCTGTATGTTCTGGAATCATACCACAGAGTTTAACTAGCAAGATGCATATAATGGTTGTGGTTCATCTATCAGGTCACGACACTGATCCTTATTTTCAAGGCATTCTTTATCGTAACGTTCATGTTGGTACAAATTCAAGTTCACTTCGTAGCAGTACAGAAATAGGAATAAACACGGACACCACGGACACCCCTAACGCCGCGAAAGTGTCATTTACACAGAAGGCAGATTATCGTCAGGCATCCCTTCATCAAGAAAATATCTCGTTTTCTTTCGTAGATGATTTAACATCGAGTGGGATACAGAGTGGTGACAAGGTGACTTACTCTGTTAAAGTACGCAACCGTGGAGCAGACACTGGACAAAACACCATTCGCATAAATAGATATGGAGCAATTAACAATCATAACTATTCAACATCTGTTTCTACCTTAACAGTAGTAGAGTATTGATTTAATTTTTGTGAATCATCAACAATAATAATAATAGTATAATTTGTTCCATATAGAGTTAAAATACTTTAAATTAATTTTTTGACATTTAAATAGTATTAATTATTTAAATATAATATTTAATTAAATTAAAATGGATTTATCTGGAGCTATATTAAAAATTATACCTAATGCAGAATATACTATTATAGGTAATGATTATAATAGATTAAAATGGAGTGAAAATAATACACAACCAAAACCTACATTAGCTGAATGTGAAGCTGCTTGGCAAGAAATTATTAGTGAAGCACCTATGAAAAAATTAAGAGAAGAAAGAGATAATAAATTATTAGAAACTGATAAATATACAAGTATTCCAGATTGGCCTCACCCATCTGAAGAAGTTAAACAAGCTTGGATAACTTATCGTCAAGAACTTCGTGATTTACCAGCAACAGCTACACCACAATTAGATGAAAATGGAAATTTAACAAATGTAAGTTGGTCAACTCCACCTTCTTAAATTTATAATATTGTTGATATATTATAGGATATTGTAGTTCTGGAATTATATATTGGTAATACAAAATGATTTAATAAAGATGAAAATATTATAACTGTTCCTTCTCCAATATCTTCTACTTTAGATGTATTAAATTTAGAATCTTCATTAATATTTATAAATGGTAAAGGACCATCCAATTTAAAAACTGTATTATTTCTTTCTTCCGCACTATCTATTATATATATCACTGAATATGTCTGATAATATTTAGCATTATTATGATATATATATGACCCTCTATGATTATGTGTTTCTTGAAATTGATTTTGTTTATAAGTGTTATACCAAGCATCATTTATTATAGATGCTTTATGGTCAATAGTAAATAAATTTTTTTTATTATGTTCATTAATCATATTCATTAATGGGTCCCATACAACATTTTTAGTTATAGTATCTTCATGTAAAAATTTATTTAATTCTTTTAGACGAAAACTAGTATTTACATCACATAGTGGGAAAGGATTATTAAACATAGTATTGTTTTCATTGTCTTTAATAACTGGTAAATATTTTGCCTTTATATCTTGATGATTCTCAACTTTAGTCCAGTATACAAAATGATGAGGAAAATGAAAAAAAGACATAATATAAATTAATTATTTTAAATAAATTTTAAATAATTAAATTTAATTAAATTTAAATAAATTTAAATAATTAATATTTTAACAAATTTAAAATTATATTAAATTATATAATTTTAAATTAAATAAATGAATAAAAAAATACATACAGTAAATTTAGATTCAAATAAAATAGTCTCTACATCTGATAGTGATATTATTATAAATAATGATTCAGATAGTATTTTTAATATTGGAGATTTCGAAACTTCATTTAATAATATTGATATTAATGTAGATGGAGAAGTTAAAATTAATAGTGTAAATAGAATTATACCAAATTCTATTACAAATAGACAAAAACAAAATTTAATTAAAATTGATTCTACATTTAAAAATACTGAATTTATGAGTTTAGAAGGAAGTGTTATTCAAACACAATTTTTTAATTATCGTGATGTATTTAGTTCTAGTGGAAATAGTTGGAGAGAAACACCATTAGAAATTTCTATAACTCCTATTAGACCAAACTCAAAAATATTATTAACTACTACATTTCATTTTAGCTCATTCACTGAAACAATAGATACAAATGATGGTAAATGGGGTGGTAGATTATATAGAAAAATAGGCAGTGAAAATTATTCTGAATTGTCAGACGCAAATAATAAGAGTCATAATACTTTCAGAAGATGTTTTATATCTTCAAATTGGGGTATGGATGAAACTTACGAGTATGATGAATATATAAAAAATGTAAATGCAAAATACATAGATGTTCCAAATACAACTAAAAAAGTATCATATAAAATTTATATTAATGCCAGAACTGGAAATTCTAGCGATGGAACACAATTCTTTATAAATCGTGTTGCAACAAATTATAATAGTGGTCCCCGGGTTTCACCAATTCCAGTAAGTTTTATGAAATTACAAGAAATTTATGTAGATGAAGATGTTAGTAATGCGATAGTTACAGAATATACAATTAGTAATAAATATACAATTAGTAATCAATATACAATTAGTAATCAATCATATAAAGTATTTACATATTTAGAATCTGGAACATTTACTATTGAACAGGATACAGAAGTTGATTTTTTAGTTGTAGGTGGTGGAGGTGGTGGAAGTGGGGGTGCCAGTGGAAGTAATGAAGGTGGAGGAGGAGGTGCTGGAGGTTTAATTTATCAAGAAGGTATTACATTTAAAGCAGGAACATATACTATTACTGTGGGTGAAGGAGGTGTTGAAGCCTCAAATGGTGAAGATTCAATTATATCAAATATGGCATTAGCTTATGGAGGAGGTGGTGGTGGATTAGAACTAGATAATAGTTTATATAATGATAATGGTAAATCTGGTGGTTCCGGTGGTGGTGCAAGAGATATGAATGGTTTAGGAGGTCAACCATCTGGAGGAATATTATATTATAATAGAGGTATTACAGTTACTACAAATTTTCCAGATTTTCCAGATCGTCTAAATCATACTGGTATATTTGGAAATAGAGGGGGAAATTCTGGAGATGATGTTGGCTCAAAATCAGGTGGTGGTGGAGGTGCAGGAGAAAGAGGAGGAGATTCAGTTGAGTCAAGTTCTGGTTATATTGTTGGTAAAGGTGGTGAAGGCAAATCATATACAATTCGGGATGGTGTTACTCGTATATATTATGCAGGAGGAGGTGGTGGTTCAAACTCTAGCGTAGCAGTTGGGGGACTAGGAGGAGGAGGCGATGGTTCAGTTAATATTAATATTATTGGACAATCTGGTGAAAATAATACTGGTGGTGGTGGTGGTGGTACACATAGTGATAACCCTGAAGTTGGTTCCTCGAATGGAGGAAGTGGAATTGTAATAATAAGATATAAAATATAATTTATTTTTTTATTAAATTTAATATTAATTTAACTATAAAATTAAAATAGTTATAATAAAATATATAATTTAATAAAATGTCAAAATATAATTATGTAGATTTAAATTCATCAAAAATGCTTACTAATCTTAATTCATTAAATATTGGAATGGAATCTGATGAATTATTTATTAATAATGAATTAAACTTTACAAAAAATATTAATATTAATACTATTAATAATAAAAATATTTTATTGCCTAGAAAACCAGAAATCTATGATGCTAATAAATTAGTTTTAACAAATTCAACTTATAATGATTTTGAGTATTTACAATTTAATAATAGAATAATACAGACACAATTTACTCAATACAGAACAGACTTTATATCTTCTGGTACAGGTTGGAGAGAATTACCATTTAGTGTAACTATTACTCCTAAAAATATCCATTCACAAATTTTAATATCAACTGCTGTATATTATGGAGGATCAAATACAAGTGCTGATTTTGGATTTAGATTATATAAAAAAGTTGGGAGTGGTTCATTTACAGAAATACCACTAGCTCAAAATCTAGATAATGATAATAAAGGTTCAGGAGTATTTATGTCAAATAATAGTGGTGCTGATAATGAAAATGATAATTACTACCAATATCAGACTGCTTGTGTTACAAATGAATTTTTAGATTATCCTTGTACTACTGATACTATTAAATATAAATTATATTGTAGTCCAGATTTGAGTGATTCAAATAATACAGATGTATTTTATATAAATCGTCCAGCTAATAGCACTAGCACGGATAATGATAGATTACATTCATCATCTTATATAAAAGCACAAGAATTAGAAATTTACAAATATACTGATTATGAAGCTCCAATTGTAACTGAATATTTTATGAATAATCAATTATATAAAATTTTTACATTTTTAAAAGATGGTAAATTAGTATTACCAATAGATACTATTTGTGACTACTTAATAGTTGCTGCTGGAGGTGGTGGCGGTAGTTCTACTAATAGTTCATCTATTGAAGGAGGAGGAGGAGGTGCAGGAGGATTAATTTATAGAGAAAATATATCATTGGCTACTGGAACTTACAATATAAAGGTTGGTGATGGAGGTGATGCTGAAACAAATGGTGAAGATTCATATATTGAGTCAGAACTAGTACCACTTGTTGGTTATGGTGTAGCAGATAATAACCTTAATGCATATACATCTAGTTTTAGTTCTTATGCAAATAATACATATGATAATAATATACATGATAATGGAACTATTCCTCGTTTTACATCATGGGTTAGTGGTGCTTATATAGAATATGATTTTGGGAGTAATACACCTGTTAGAGTAATACATTATAAAATTTTTTCTTTGGGTGATAATAAAAATGCTATGCCGTCAAGTTGGACATTTCAAGCAAGAAATAGTACATCAGATTCTTGGGTTATATTAGATACACAGACAAATATAACTGATTGGGATGATGAAACTATTATGCATAATAAAAATATTAATGCTACAAATAATAAGGCATCATCAAATCCAAATTGTGCAAAAAGTTATAATGTATCAAATATTAATAAGTATAGATATTACAAAATTGTATTTAATGCAAATGGTGGACATGGAGCTTCATTATGGATTAATGAATTAGCATTATTTGGAGGTTCAGATTCTTTATTTGAAGGAGCAAAAGGAGGTGGAGGTGGTTCAAATATTGGTAATGGAAATTCTGGTGGGTCTGGTTCTGGTGGAAGACATCCAGATAATTCTATTGGTGGTAATGCAATTAGTTATAATAATGGTTCAGTGTCAACTAATCAAGGTTATAGTCAGGGTATTAATCAAGTTGGTATATTTGGAAATCAAGGTGGTAGTGGAACCGCAATTTTTAGTGATTATTTTACTGAAAATACATTATCAACTTATACAATTGATGGACGACCAGGTTGGACACATACTGAAACTCATAATTCATCTGATAATACTATAACAATAATAACAGCAAATGATTCTTACAGTTCATTAGACTATAAATTTACAAATACTCCAATTACATCCGGTATAATTAGAATTAGATTAATGAAAACAGAAGATTATCCAGATGATAATTCAAATTTTATATATATGTATAATTCTTCTGATGGTATTCATACTGGATATCATCCTAATGATCGCAGGATTATTGGTGATAATCATTATTTTACTGAAATTACAGGTTCTTCTTATTCAACGATAATAGGTAAAAGATATGGTGGTATAGATGATGTAGATAATACTTTAACATATGATTTTGATATAGAAGATCAATATTTTATATTTGAATTAATATTTAATCCAATATCAATTGAACTTAGAGTTGATGGAGTTTCAAAAGGTATTCATAATTTTTCAAATAAAGATATATTACCAATTGATTCATTCCAATTAAGAAATGATCAATTTGATGGAAAATTAGATTTTATTGAGATAAATAATACATCAGGGGGAGGTGGTGGTGCAGGAGCACCAGGTAATAATGGTGGAGATTCATCAAATTTTGGTCACGGTGGAATTGGAAAACGATATAATATTAGAGATGGTAAAACAGCAGTATATTATGCTGGAGGTGGTGCTGCTGGTAGAACAAGTTTAATAGGTATTCGGTCTGGTGGTGGTTTAGGTGGTGGTGGTGATGGAGCTCCTTATAGTTATACACCTCTGACAGATGCCAATCATGGAGGTAATGGGAAAGCTAATACTGGAGGAGGAGGGGGTGGTTCTTACTCAACACATACTGATGCTTATAGAGGAGGTAAAGGAGGTAGTGGAATAGTAATAGTAAGAGTTCCTCAAAATTTAAAAAATACATTAAATATTCCAAAAGCAACTGGTGGAAATATTAGTTATTATACATCAGGTAATAAAAAATATCATGTCCATAAATTTACATATGATAGTAATGCTCAAAATGGTATATTTAATTTTACTATAAATTCTAGTAATATTATTTGTGATATTTTAATAGTGGCAGGTGGTGGAGGTGGTGGTGAAGATTTATCTAATATTTATGGAGGAGGAGGAGGTGCAGGAGGATTAATCTATAGAAATAATGTATTACTTAACAATGGAATTTATGAAATAAGTGTTGGGAAAGGTGGGAATAGTGGTGCATCTATAATTCAAGGTGGGAATGGTAATGATTCTTACATAAAAAATAATGTAGATAAAATAATATATGTAACAAAAGGTGGTGGAGGTGGGGGTTATGGTTATGGAGCAGATGGTCTATCAGGAGGTTCTGGAGGAGGTGGTGGAGGAACTAGTGTAGCAAGTCATGGTCAAGATACTCCTAAAAGTGGAGGAAGTAGAATAAACTATTACGGAAATACTGATTCATATATTGTTTCACAATCATATTCAGTTGTTGGCAATCAGTATGGTGAATTTGGACACGATGGAGGAAATGGAAGTGATATTGGAGGTGGAACTCCAGGAGGAGGTGGAGGTGGTGGGGCTGGAAGTGCTGGAGATAGTTCTGGAGCAGGTGGTTCAGGTAAACAATATAACATTACTGGTTCACTAGAATATTATGCTGAAGGTGGTGCTTCTACTGGTTCTCCAACAAATAGTAATAATGGCAGTGGTGATGGTGGCGATTCAGTAAAATCAGGAGGAGATGGTGTAGTTATAGTAAGATTCGCAGAATATTTAAAAAATACATTAAATATTCCAAAAGCAACTGGTGGAATTATTAGTTATTATACATTAGGTAATATCAATTATTGTGTTCATACATTTTTAGATAGTGGTAGTTTTATTCCAGAATCTTCATTACAAGTAGATTATTTAATAGTTGCTGGAGGAGGTAGTGGTGGTAGTGGAGGAGATCAGGCTAATGAAGGTGCTGGAGGTGGTGCCGGAGGTATAATATATAAAACAAGTGTAACATTTACTAATAGTACTTATAATGTAGTTATTGGTAAAGGAGGTAGTGAAAACTCAAATGGTGAAAATTCTAGCATAACTGGTACTGGATTAACTTCTAATCGTATAGCTTTAGGAGGAGGTAGAGGAGGACATGGTGATTATCCAAACCAACATTCTAATAATTCTATATCTAATGGATCAAATGGAGGTTCAGGTGGAGGTGGTGGTATCGGTGGTGGCGGTGGCGGGACTGCGATAGTAGATAGTGGAGATACATTAACTGAAAGGTCTTTTACACCTAATGAAGTTGGAGTATTTGGAAATAATGGTGGCGATGATGTAAACGATACGCATAATACTGGCGGAGGAGGTGGTGGTGCTGGTGGGCCCGGTCAAAATGGTTCATTAGAAATAGGTTCAAGTAATCTCTCAGGTTCAGGTTTTGGAGGTGTTGGAAAACAATATTCTATAAGAACTGGTTCACTAGAATATTATGCAGGTGGAGGTGGTGCATCAAGTGGTAATAATGTAAATGCTATTGGTGCACTAGGAGGTTTAGGTGGGGGTGGAAAAGGTGGTGGAGGTTCAAAAATTAATCAAGGAACAGGTAATTTAATTGGCGAAGATGGTAAACCAAATACAGGTGGTGGAGGTGGTGGAACACTAAGTGGTCGGTCAGTTAAAGGAGGGGATGGTGGTTCAGGCATTGTTGTAATTCGTTATCAATTATAGAAATAATTATTAATAATAAATATATAATTAAAATAAATGATTAATAAAAAAAGAATAGTAAATTTTAGTAATAATAAATTAGTAGATGATAATAAAGATATTATATTAGACACAGCATCTGATGACAATTTATTAGTTTCATCAAATACACATATTACAGAAAATATAAATATAAATGCAGATGGAAATATGTTAATTAATAATACTCCTAAAGTTTTTCCAATTAAACCCAATAATGTTAATTCTGGTCATTATTTAAAAGTAAACTCAACAGGAACTGATTTAGAATTTGATAATTTATCAGGACATCTTATACAAACTAAATTTACATTTTTTAATAAAAGTTTTGTAGGAAATAGTTTAGCAAATACTGTAAATGAAATACCTTTACCATTTAGCATTACTATTAAACCAAATAGTGTGAATTCTAAAATATTAATCTCAACTGCTGTTAATTATAGTTCAAATTATAATGGTAGATTCTATAAATTTTTATTATATAGAAGTGATAATAATGGTTCAACATATAATGTAATAAATGAATCAATGAATGACCATCATAATTATTTTAAAAAAAGTTTTATGACATCAAATTGGGGTGGTGATGATAATAATTTTCATTATTCTCAATTATCAAATAATGTAAATGAATACTTAGATATAGCAAATACTACAAATCCAATAACTTATAAAATATATTGTCATTCTGAATCTGATAATATTGATAATACTAGAATTTTCACTATTAATGTTCCTTATAACAATCTTGATAATTATAGACCAGAACCAACTTCTTATATTATGGCACAAGAAATATTTTATCCTAATCCAATGACATATATTAAAAATTCTATTAATTATAGAACTTATACATTTACAGAATCTTCCACATTTACATTAGATAAAGCATCATATTGTGATTATTTAATTGTTGCCGGTGGAGGAGCTGGTGCTGGTCCAAATAATGAAGGAGGAGGAGGAGGAGCAGGTGGTGTAGTTTATAGGGAAAATGTGTTATTTAATAGTGGGACTTATAATATTACAGTAGGTTCTGGAGGTATTGCAACAAATGGTACTACTGCTACATCTGGTGGTAACTCTATTATTTCAAATTTATCTAGTAATAATCAAGCAAGAGGTGGTGGAAGTGGAGATATTAATGAAACTGGTGGTGGAGTTGATGGTGGAAGTGGTGGTGGTGGTAGTAATAGTGTTCATAATTTATTTTATGATAGTAACTTTAAATTTATGTGGAGGGCTGGAGAAACATCTACAATTATGAATCAATATACAGTTACTGCAGTTGGAGGTATAAGTGCATCACAAGATTCTGATGGCTACAACTATGTTTCTCCACAGGAAGGTCAGTACTATTCTATTTCAGATTCAAGTGCCAGAATTGCAAGAGATAAAAAAGATATTACAGTTGCTTTTGCCATAGATTATAATGATAGTTCAAATACCAGCAGTAGACACATATTTCAACAAGACGAAGGTGGAGACGGATTTAATCGTAATCATCAAGTTATGTTGACTCCAAATGGTTCAATGTTTTATGATAATTATCGGCCACGTTTTAACGGACTTGCAACAGATCATCAAATAGAAACTGGTAAAAAGGTAGTGGTTTTCACTATCAGTGAAACTATTCTTACCCTTTATGATCATGGAATTTTTAAAGGAGATACTACAAAAGTATACGAAATATATAGTGGTAATAATCCAACTGCGATAATTATTGGTGGTAGTGTTTATAATTCTAGTGCGTATAGCTTTGGTAGTGATAGATTATATTCAGTAGCTGTATGGGACCGAGTTCTGTCCGAAAGTGAAGTAAACTCTATTACTTTTGATAATTTAATTATACCATTAAATACTATTAGAAGTAGTGGTCTAAAGATAGATAGTACCTCTGCAGATAAAATCACATATCAAACATTAGCATCAGGAGGTATTATAACTACTTATACTGATAATAATATATTTTATGTTACTCATACATTTACATCATCTGGTACATTTACTGCAAATTCAAATATTACAAATATTGATTATTTAATTGTCGGGGGAGGTGGTGCTGGTTCAGGAGGTCAAGGTGGAAGTTATGAAGGGGCCGGTGGTGGTGCCGGTGGTTTAGTATATAGAACTAATCAAACATTTACAGCTGGTACTTATTCTATTACAATTGGTAACGGAGGAAGTGGTGCAAATAGAGGTAATGAAGATGATGGAGATGATTCAGTAATTACTGGTAAAGATACTGCAAAAGGCGGAGGTAAAGGTGCCCAATATGCAACCGATGATGGTAATAATGGTGGTTCAGGTGGTGGTGGACGACATCATGGAGGACGGGGTGGTACTCCTATATCACATAATAGTAGTGAAACTATAATTCAGAACTCAACTATTCCTAATCAAGTTGGTGTATTTGGTAATGCTGGCGGAGATAATGGTGATGATTCAGGTGGTAATCAAGGTGGAGGTGGTGGTGGAGCAGGTGGCAAAGGTAAAGAAGAACAAGATGGTATTTTTGCTGGTTTTGGAGGAATTGGTAAAGAATATAGCATAAGAGATGGAACTTTTTATTATTATGCTGGTGGTGGAGGTGGTGGCAAAGCTCCTGCGAATAGTGGAGGTGGAGGTGGAGGGGGTGATGGTTCAATTAATTTTGGAAATGGTGGAAATGCCATACCTAATACAGGCGGAGGTGGAGGTGGAGGATATGGTGATGATTCAGGCAATGGTGGTAATGGAGGAAGTGGTATAGTAATTATTAGATATTCAACAACACCTATAAATTTAATAAATAATGTTGGAGAATTTGGGAATGATGGTGGTTGTAAAAACTTTTGGTCAGGTGGTAGTGAAATTGATAATTCTACTGTTGGTGGTGGTGGTGGTGGTGCTGGTGAAATTGGTTATGATGGTAATGGTACAGATCATAGTACAAATTCTACTAATATTATATTAGGGTCAGAAAAATTACGGGGTAAAGGAGGAGATGGTAAAATTTATAATATTAGAGATGGAGAAACAGAATTATATTATGGTGGTGGGGGTGGGGGTGGCCGTAGTTATGGAGGTGGTGCTGGTGGAAAGGGTGGTGGTGGTCATGGAGCTAATCCAGAAGAAAACGAAGCAAGAGAAGGTAAATCAGCAACTAGAAATACTGGTGGTGGAGGAGGTGGAGGTTGTAATGCTATAGGTGGGAATGGTGGTAGTGGAATAGTTATTATTGGAGTTAGAGAATAAATAAGTTATTTATCTGTATAAAAAATAATTTATTAAATTAAATATGAGTAGTCTCGGAGATATTATGATAGCACTAAGACCTAGAAATAATTGGAGTGTTGATGGAAATACATTAATTTGGCAAGATGATATAGTATTAAAACCAACACCGGAAGAAATTGAACAAAAAAAACAAGAATTAATAGCAGGATTACCTATGAAAAGATTAAGATATGAAAGAGATTTATTACTAAGAGGATGTGATAAATACTCTTTACCAGATTGGCCTCATTCTGATTCTTCTAAAAGACAAGAATGGTTAGATTATAGACAGGCTTTAAGAGATTTACCAAACAATACTACTCCACAATTTGATTCAAATAGTAATTTAATAAATGTAACTTGGCCAACAAAGCCAGATACTGAAACTACACCAGAAACTACTACAGAAGCTGAAACTACTACTGAACCCACAGAAGCTGAAACTACTACTGAACCCACAGAAGCTGAAACTACTACTGAAACCACAGAAGCTGAAACTACTACTGAAACCACAGAAGCTGAAACTACTACAAATACCGAAGAAACAACTAATTAAATAAATTTAATATTATTTTTGTAAATTAAATATTCCATTAAAATATATTTAATAATTTTAAATATGACATCAAAAGAAAATTATGTAACAATAAATTCTAATAAGATTGTTAGTAAGTTAAATGATGTATTTATTGGCGAAGATAGAAAAGATATATTAAATATTAATAGTAAATTATTAGTGAAAGGTGTTGAAAATATATTATTACCTAAACCAAATAAGAATGATAAAGGCAAATTAGTTAAATTAAATAATACAGGAGATGACTATGATTTAGTAGAATTAAAAGAGAATAATACTAGAGTGCACAAAATATGTAATATGGTCCCAGGTGAAGATATTAGTGGAGGAAATACTTCTGCACAATTAGATTTTTGGACTGGAATTAAACCAGTTGATGGAGATTTAATATTAAAAAAAAATGAAGAAGTTATATATTTTATTAATATATCAGGATTTCAGTATTTAGATAATGATACATTAGTAACATGGAAACTAAGTTACAAAATAAAAGGAGATACTAATTATACAGATTTTACAGATAGTAATAGAGATTCTGATGGAACATTTAGTCATAATTTTGATTCAACTGGTGACCATCAACATAGAGCTTTTCAAATATATTATAAAGCAGATAATGATATAATTATAGATGCCTTTAAAGTTACAGTTTTAACAAGTGAAGTTTCAGGTGATTCTAGTGATTTTTTATCAATAAATGCACTAATATTATCAGATGGTAATTCTATATCAAAATACATAACAGAATATCCACTTGCTGGTGCTGGTGGTACGGCTGCTTTTACGGTTTATCACTCAACCACACATAGCTCTTATACTGACAGCGCAAAACTAACAAATAATATAATAAGTGAAAATCCAGATGATTATTTAGTACTTAATGGAATACCTGGATATGTATCATTTGAATTTACAACACCACAAATAATTACAAAATATAGAATATGGGGTCGTTTCGAATCTTACGACAATGGACAAAATCCTAAAAATTGGGAATTAAGAGCAGCAACTGATAGTGCATCATATGATACAGCAGATTCATCAACATATACATTATTGGATTCACAATTGAATGCATCTTTTACATCATATAGTGCTTCAAATTTAGTAGCATCAGATAATTTGAGTATGGCGAATGAATATAATTTATCTACAATAGGTGCTTATAAATATTATTATTTTCATTTTACAGATAATAATACTAGTTCAAATAATTACATAACTATGAGTGAATTGGCACTTTATTCTAGTTATACATTACCTTCGCAAATTGGAAATTCTGGAAAACAATTAATAACTGATGGTGTCAATTTAGGTTGGGGAGGCCCTATATCAAATCTTAATACTACAATAACAGCGGATGATAAATATAAATTAGTAAAATTAAATGAAGAAGGTACTTTAGAATATTGTAGTACAGATGCTATACAATTACCTTCTGGTAATAATTTACAAAGACCCTTAGGTATAAATGGTATGATTAGATATAATAATGAAAGTGATAATATGGAAGTAGTAGAAAATGGTTCATGGAAAATTGTAAATACTAATAATTTCAATGAAGCATCAATGGGACTAATAAATAGAGCTATAACTGATACAAGTTATGATGACCATTATAATAATAGTTTTGGATATTATTATCATAATAGAACTTTATGTCCATTATATTCAGAAAAATTAGTTTATAATGTTTGGCATCAATTGAATTTTGATAAAGTATTTTATGATCATAGTCCAAATACTAATATGATTAATTTATTATATAATAAAATATATGTTAGAGAAACTGGTGAATATTTATTAACTTATAGTTCTGCATTTAAATCAACTGGTGGTACAGATTTAAATACTAAATTTAAATATAGAATTTATAAAAATGAAAACTCCTTAGTTAATAGCGGGGATATACATTATGAAAGCGATGAATTACAAGCAATACAAACACAAATAATAACTAATTATGGTAAGTTTCCATTAGCAGGAGCAGGAATTAGTACTGGATTTACTGCATCTGCTCTACATCCATTAAATTCTTCTGGAAGTTATTCTATATCAAAATTATATGATAATAGTACTGCAGAAACAGGAACTGGAATATTCGCAACATCAGCTACTAACATGTTAGGTGGAGGAAGTATAACATTTACAGAAGTAGCATATGAATTTGATATACCAAGAGAAGTTACTAAATATAGACTTTGGCCTAGAAGAGGTGCAGGTGGTAGTCCTATACAAAATATAAGAATTTGGGAATTTAGGGGAGCAATTAATAGTACAGTATATGATGCGAATGATGATACTACATATACTGTACTTCATACACATAATGAAAATACATATTTACCTGCAGGTAAATATACTTTAAGTCTAGCTTCAAGTACTCAAACTTATGTTGGAAATAGAATACATCCATATTATCCAGATTGGTTTATAATAAATAGTAATCAACAAATAATTAGTAGGTCTACTGATAGTGGTTCTACAAATTTAACAGCAGTAACATTTTCATCTGACTTAACATCATTTTCAGCAACACTTACTAGTCAATTTATGTATGGAACATCAACATATTTTACACAACAAAATAATACAAATGTATATAGAGCAGTACAAAATGGATACAGTTTTTATTATACAAGAGAAGATGATTACTCATCAGTATGGAAAACAACTGAATTAAATGCTGCACAGAATGCTGGTAATACTACTGCTTCTTCATTATTACATTTATCAAATGAATATACAATTGACATTCCAGGAAAATTTAAGTATTATGTTTTACATATTACTTCTACTTTCTTTACAACGCCAAATCATGTAGCAATTGGAGAATTTGCATTATATGGAAATGAAACAAAAAATCATTATTTTATACCTGAATTTAACCATGTATTAAATTTACAACAAAATGATTGTATTACTTTATATTTAAATCATAATAATAATGGAAGTAACTCAATATTATTAAGTTATGATTATCTTGGGGGTCAACTAAGAGGATTAAATTATAGTAGGTCAAATTTGTATAATTATGAATACATAAAAACTATAGCATCAAAATTATGTATTAAAAAAATTTTAAATAATTAATTAAATTTATATTTTTATTATATTCAAATTTAATTAAATTTAATTTTTATAATTATAAAATTAAATAATATAAAATATTTAATTTTATAAAATGGCAAATAATGAGCAATTTTTAACAATAAACTCAAATAAAATAGTATCAAAAAAAAAAGATATAATTATTGGTGAAGATAATACTGATATTTTAAATATTAATAGTAAATTATCATTTAGTGGTAGAGATAATATAATATTACCTACACCAGTATCAAGTGAATCAAATAAACTTTTAAAAATTGATAATAGTGGAAATAATTTAGAATTAGATAATAATGGTGTTGGTAATAATAGCAGGGCATATATTGTTTGTAGTGAATTATCAAGTAATAATTGGGGAGATATAACACCAGTAGACGGTGAGTTAACTGTATTCCCAGGACAAGAGATTATGTTTTATATAAATTCTTCTGGTTCAAGGAACCCTAATGGTTTATCTACATGGACATTTAAATATAAAATTGATAGTGATTCTTCATTTACAACTTTTAATTATCCAACTAATTCGCAATTTAAACATTGGTTTAATTATTCAAATGATAATCAACATCGCTCAGCCACATTTTATTATAAAAATAATAAATCAATAAATGTTGTGTTTAAGAAATTTGAATTAACATTTAATGGTGTTTTAGATAATTCTGAAGATTTTGTTACTATAACAGGAATAGTATTAAATTCAAATTCAATAGATTATCCTCTTGCTGGGGCGGGCGGGACTGCTGGTGGTACACCAAGTGTAACAAATAGTATATCCCCATTAACAAGAGGAGCAGATAAAATTTTCGATGGTAAAATAGGTGGCGGTGACAATGATCAATGGGTTACAAATAATACAGTTGATTTAACTACAGTTGAAATAGCATATGAATTTAATACTCCACAAATTGTTACAAAATATAGATTATGGCCTCGTAATTCATCAACTGCTACTTCTCAATCACCATCAGCCTGGGAACTAAGAGCAGCAATCGATAGTTCAACATATATTAGTGGAACTTCAAGTACATATACATTATTAGATGTACAATCTGGTTTAACATCTTCAGACTGGAACAATACAATCTCAAATTCAGGTTTAATAAATGCAGTGGATAATTTAGCAAAAGCAAATGAATATAATTTATCAACAATTGGCGCTTATAAATATTATGTAATTAAGTTTACAGCAGGAGTTGTAACAAATCCTTCTGATACTACTAATCATTTAGCATTGTCTGAAGTAGCACTTTATAGTGATATAAGTTTACATAAACAAGTATCATCATTCAAACCAGATATACCATTGGCAGGTGGAGGTGGAAACTTATTTCAAAATGTTACTAGTTCTGCATTACATAATGCAAGTGCATATCCACTAAGACCCCTAATATATAATAACATACTTAATATTGATGCGACTGGGGTTAATAGTGCTTGGACTAGTTTGGCATTTCATTCACATGGTAGTACTCCTGTAGCAAATCCTTTTCTTGCTTATGAATTTAGAGACCCTCAAATAGTTACAAGTTATCGTATTTGGCCAATGGGAAATATAATTGGTCAAGCTCCAAAAGGATGGGAATTAAGAGCATCTGCTGATAGTGCAACATATAATTCAGGTTCTGGAACATGGACAGTCCTTGATACACAATTAAATCAAAGTTTTAAGACATGGAGTACAACAGGTGATTTAATGGCAAGTTTAAATTTTGATAAAGGAAATCTATATAATATAGAAACTTCAAATTACTATAAATTTTATGTTTTACATTTTATATCTGGGTATCATTCAGAAGTTATTACTTTATCTGAATGGGCACTATATGGTGATGGTTTAATATTACCTGATCAAACTAATAATGCTAATAAAAAACTTATAACAAATGGAATTAATTTAGAATGGAGTAATGATGTTGAACCTATTTTAACTGGTTCTGGAAGTTCTCATGATATTATTAAAGTTAATCCTAATTCTAATGGTTTGGAATATGGTGGCACAGATGCCGTTAAGATTCCTTGTGCTAATAATTCATTTAGACCACATCAATCAAAAAATGGAATGATGAGATATAACAATGAAAGTAATTATTATGAAGTTTATGATAATGGTTGGCATAAAATAATAACAAAAGATATGTATGAAACAAGCATAGGTTTATTAAATAGAGATTTTATAGAAAATAAATTTAATGATAAAATTAATAATAGTTATGGTTATTATGTTCATGGTAGAAATAATCCACCATTGTACTCTGGTAGTAAACTTGGTTATAATATATATCATTCTTTAACATTTGATACAGTATTATATGATAATAGTCCATTACAAAATATGGCAGATATATCTAATAATAGAATTAACATTAAAAAAACTGGTGATTATTTAATTAATTATAAGAGTAGTTTTGGTTTAACCAATCACATTGATATGAGTAATCTTGAAGTAGTTGCAGGAGCTGGTATTTCAACTGGTTTTGATTCTTATGGATTATATGGTAATAATGCAACATCTGTTATAGCGACAAGTACTTATAATCAATTGGGATATTATGAAAATTCATCAAGTACAAATACTAAATTATATGACAATATTTTATTAAATACAGAAAATTGTTCTATTAAAAATGAACAAAATCCAGTTGGATTAGCATATGAATTTAATGAAATTAAATTTATTAAAAATTATAAGATATGGATTACAGATGTTACAACATCGCCAACAGGATGGGAATTAAGAGCTTCAAAAGTGGATAAATCAACTTATGATTCTAATGATGAATCAACTTATGATGTATTAGATACTCGTATAAATACAATATTAACATTTAATAGTTTTATTAATTCAGGTGTAGCATCTAATTCTTTAAATTACTCAAATAGTTTTGATATACCTATTGATGATACAGGACATAAATATTATATATTGCATATGACTGCATTTAATAATAATAATTATGTTAAATTAAATGAGTTTGCATTATATTGTAACAAAAAATATATTAAAGTATCAACACCACTCGCGGGAGCAAATGGAACTGAAAGTTTTACTTCTTATGGTTTGTATGGAAATGGAGCAACAAGTGTTATACCATCAAGTAATTACAATCAAGTGGGATACTATTACCAAGAATCAACCACAAATGTTATAGCACATAATAATGTGATGTCTGGTAATCCTCAGGACCATTTTGCTGTAAAAAACTCAGGTAATCCTGTGGGCCTTGCTTATGAATTTGATAAACCACAGATTGTTAAGAACTATAAAATTTGGGGGACTCATAATGTACAGCCTCCTAATGCTTTTCAGTTGAGAGCATCAAAGGTAGATAAAACAACATACAACGCTCAAGACCCTGACACATATGATGTATTAGACACACAATCGGGTGTTTCATATCCAGCACCTAATCTTGGAAGTAGTGTCATTGCTCCATCAAATAATTTTGATTATTCTGTCAGTTATGATATATCAAATACAAATGCTTATCAATATTACATATTACATATGACTGGTTTTATAGGTAGTGGCTATGTTGATTTTGATGAGTTTGCCTTATATGGTGATAAAACTGGTAAAATATGTGTTGCTGGAGCAGAAACAAATAATATATTAGGAAACTTTACTGCTCACGCTTCTGCTAGCACTTGGCACGGAGCACAAAGCATTTCTAATATGTATAATAATAGTTTAGCAAATTCATATATATTCCAAGCCCCGCATTTAAATGTTTTTGTTGGATACGAATTTACAACACCACAAAATGTTAATAAATACAGAATATGGACTCATCCTTTAGCATCAAATGCTGCTGAAAGACCTACTGCTTGGGAATTACGAGGAGCAGTAGATAAAGCAACATATGTTGCTGGTGGAACAAATGCTTATGAAGTATTAGACACGCAGACTAATGCTACTTTTCCAAGTTATACAACAGGTGTTGCGAGCAATCAATTAAACGATGGTAATGAATATACTTTCACAAACACTAATCAAATTAAATATGGATACTATGTATTATATATTACTGCTAATGGAGGTCATAGCGTCACGACTTTATATCAATTCGCATTATACAAAGATGATATTTATGAACCAGTTGCAGGTAATGAAGCAGGTGCAACTAACATATCACAATATATAGGTCAAACTGCTGTGAGTAGTCCTTATTGGGATTTAGAAAATTTATTTAATAATGTTGTATCTTCATCGGCAGCTAGTGAAGGTTATTTTACAAGTGTTAATGGTTTTAGTGGTGGTAATTCTACAACTCACATATATGTAGGTTGTAAATTGAGTAGTCCAGAAATAATTACAAAATATAATGTATGTCCTATTAATGAAAATAATGTTAATAGAGAGGCAAATGCTCGTGGTTGGGATTTTGTTGCTTGTAATGATGTTAATGATTTAATTAATAATACCTCTAATTTAGTAGTGTTACATTCTGTTAATTTACCTGGATATGTGGACCAAGCAGGAGCATCACAAGGATATCCAAACATAGAAATAATAAATAATTCTAATACATCTGGCAATACTATATCAAATTTGTTTAATAATTATGAAATATCAAATACAACTGCATACAGAGTTTATGGAATTATTCCAAATAAAAATTATGGAAGTAATAATTTTGGTATGGTAGAACTTGGACTTTATAAAACAGTAGAAACACCAACTGAAAATGAATATAATAATTTAGCCGATGCTACACAGCAATTAAGCACTAATTTTAAAATTAAAATAAATAGAAATGATAATTTATTATATGAAAGTAATTTAATTAAAGCATCATCTGGATTAATTAATAATAAAATCCATTATTTAATAGATGATTTTAATTATATTACTAGCTTAGCAGAAGGTGATTATATAAGTATTCTATTACAACATCAAACTAGTAGTAATAATTTAATGTTAAGTTATGATTATGTCGGCGGATATTCTGATACTACTGGTTATAACATTGATGAAAATTATAATTATGAATATATGAAATATATTGCGTCTCAACTTATAGTTAAAAAATTATTAATAGTTTAAATTTATTTATGAAATATATCAATTTAATATAAATGAATAATACGGAATTATTTAGTGATGAAAATTCTAGCAAATTAGTACAGAAATTAGATAATTTAACTATTAATTTAGGAGAAGATAATCAAGATGTATTAAATATAGATAGTAGTGTTTATGTAAATAATATAGAAAGACAAATACCAGATGAATTTAAAACAACAGATAAAAATAAATATTTAATTGTTAATACAAAAAATAATAATAAATATGTAGATTTAAATTTAGATAATAGTAAATTTAGATTTCATAAAATATGTAGTGAAAAAGGAGATTATGATGCTTCAAGTGGTGTAGTAACTCCAATAGATGGAGATATACATTTAAAAATGAATGAAACTATGTTAATATTTTTAAATTTTGCAGCTTATAGAAGTAGTGCTGGATTAGTAACATGGACTTTTAAATATAGAATTAAAGGAACTGGTACATATTTAGCATTTGATTATCCAGAACAAGGTCAATTTAAACATTATTACAATACAGCTAATGATCATCAACATCGTTCAGGACAAATTGTATTTAATTCTTCTTCACAAGATATTATAATAGATTCTTTTGATGTTGATTTTACAAATGCAGTTATTAATACTGATGATTTTTTATCTATGAATGCCTTAATTATACCAAATAATTATTTAAAATCTTTTACATTAAATCCAGATAAACCATTAGCAGGTGCTGGTGGGACTGAGACATTCACAGCTTATGGATCTGCTTCTGGTGCTAGTGGTCAAAATGTATCTCATATATATGATAATTCTTTAACCACAAGATATGTTTTTAATAGTCCAAGAAATGGAGTATTCACCGCAGTTGATTTTTCAACACCACAAATTGTAAATAAATACAGAATGTGGGGCTATCATAGTAGCAATATAGAACCTTGGCCTGCTAATTGGGAATTTAGAGCATCAAAAGTAAATAGAGCATCATATAACGAAAATGACCCATCTACTTATGATATATTAGATAGCCAAACATTAGAATCAGCACCATACTTTACAGATTCTGGTAATGCTAGTAATAAATTTGAAGGTGCTTACACATCAAGTTTTATAAATAATACTTCTTATAGCTATTATGTTTTACATATAATTAATAATGGAGGAGATATTACTAACACAACCCTATATCAATTTGCATTATATATTGATAATCATTATTTATCTATACCAAATCAATATAATAATGCTGGTTCTGAATTAATTACAACTGGAACTTTAAAAAAATGGAATAAACCAACAACTAATAATTTAATAGGAATTGATAATGATTCAGCTTATAATGCTGTAACCATTAATAAGGATAATACAGCATTAACTTCTATGTCAAATAATGAAGTAATACAATTACCTTCTGGTAGTACAAGACAGCGGCCTAATATCACAAAAAATGGTCAAATAAGATATA
>Ga0181419_1000123_pt1 | contig 26145 bp, 32 predicted proteins | sample 42SPOviralmetaG_FD_130144 | JGI IMG/M metagenome (GOLD analysis project Ga0181419, IMG submission 130144) | Marine viral communities from the oligotrophic San Pedro Time Series (SPOT) site, San Pedro Channel, CA, USA - 42 SPOT_SRF_2013-04-24 | ecosystem: Environmental > Aquatic > Marine > Strait...
CTATTGCAACACTTGAGCGTGAATTGGCAGACGGCGGTGTAACCGTTGCACACTGGCGATGCACTGAAGAAGAAACCGTAGGTACTGGCGACGACGCTGTTACTTACTCTGCATCATCTTACGGTACTGTCGGCTTTACACCAGACCCTACTGCATCTGACTACATTGCCTATGATAGCCTGACTGAGGCTAATGTCTTAGGTTGGGTATGGGAGTCTGTGGGTCAAGACACCGTTGAAGCGGCACTGACTGCTAAGATCGAAGCAGACAAGAATCCTGTCACCGCTGACGGCGTGCCTTGGTAAATGATTGACCCTGTTACTGCTATTGCTGGAGCCTCTAAAGCATTTGCTATGGCAAAGGCAATGGTAGAAGCAGGGAGAGCTGCTGAAGACACCATGATGCAGATAAGTACTTGGTACGGACACGCGTCTGATGTCATCTACGCAGACAACAAGGCAAAAAGAACATCACCTTTTAAAAAGGTTGTATTTAGGAAAAGTGTTGAAGCAGAGGCTATACAGGCTTTTGCTGCAAAGAAGAAGATAGAAGCACAGCAAAGAGACTTGATAACCATGTTGAACTACGCATACGGCAGTCAAGGACTTTTAGAGTTTCGTGAACTAAAAAAGAACATAGCAAGAGAAAGAGAAGAAACGGTTTATAGACAACAAGAACTAAAGGAAGCACTTGTTAGTTCTTTTGCTATAGTGACGATGACAGGGCTTTTAGCTGGGTTGTTAATGTTTATTATAACAGGTGGTAAGTAATGAGTAAAACAGAAGAATTGCTGGCTAGGCTCGAAGGACACGAGAAGGAATGCCTTGTTCGTTATGAAATGATTCAGCGCCAACTTGATTTGGCGGGTAAAGACATTACTGTTAACCGCCAAGCTGTTTTTGCTTTGTATCCTTTTATTCTGGGTGCGTTAGTCTTTGCTGAGTATATAAGATGATAGAAGCTCTTATAGGGCCAGTTACAGGGCTTCTAGACAAGTTTGTAGAAGACAAAGACCAAAAAGCAAAGTTAGCCCACGAAGTCGCTACAATGGCTCAGAGACACGCTCAAGAGCTTGCTACAGCACAAATAGAAGTCAACAAGGTAGAGGCAGCACACAAGTCTTTATTTGTTTCTGGTTGGAGACCTGCTGTTGGTTGGTGTTGTGTGTTGGGTATGACAGGTAACTTTATGGTTATACCATTTACTAATTTTATTCTGGCATTGTTAGCTATTGAAGTAACTATACCACTTATTGATTTAGAAACTATGATGCCAGTTCTCATGGGCATGTTAGGATTAGGCGCTATGCGTTCTTATGAAAAAACAAAGGGCGTATCAAGGGAGAAGTAAGAAATGTCGAAAAAAAGACAAAACAGAAATACTAGTAAGTTTAAAAAAGCAGCGGCTTCTCAACGTGCGCGTGTTCCATTCCGTACCGGCGGTCCTTCAGATCGAAGGCGTCCTACAGCAGAAGAAAGGAAAGGGAAAACTACTAAAGAGACTACTGATAATAAAATTACTGGGGGTGTAAAAACTACCGGTTCTACTAAAAGTACGTCTACTAAAGCAACAGCTGGTATTAAACCTACTAAAGAAACAGGAACAGCTTCAACTACAAAGCAAGAAACTCCTGATAATTCTCCAGCACAACAAGCTGCCGGACAACAAGCTGAAGCAGCTAAAGCAGCTGAAGCAGCAAGGCAAGCTGAAGCAGCTAAAGCAGCTGAAGCAGCAAGGCAAGCTGCTGCAACAAAAGCAGCACAAGAAGCTGCTGCAACAAAAGCAGCGGAAGCAGCAAGGCAAGCTGAAGCAGCAAAAGCAGCGGAAGCCGTAAGGCAAGCTGAAGCAGCTAAAGAAGCTGAAGCAACAAGACAAGCCGAAGCAACAAAAAAAGCACAAGAAACTACGGCTACAACTCAAGAAAAAACAAAAAAATTGCAAGAAGAAACAAGAAAAAAGCAAGCAGAAACAACTGCTCGTCAAGAGGCTGCAGAAGCTAGTGGTTTTGAAGAAGAAGCTCAGGCTACTCAAGCCGAAACAACAAAAAAAGCACAAGAAAATACGGCTCGTCAAGAGGCTGCAGCAAATAGCGGTGTTGAACAAGAATCTAAAAATCAACAAGCCGAAACAGAAAAGCAAAGAACAGCAGCTGATAGTGCGGCACTGCCTCCTGACAGTAGTGAACTAACAGAAGGATCACCAGATAGTTCTACTTCTAGTTATGAAGAAGGCAGGCGTCGGCAAGAAGACGCAAGGGCAGCAGCAGAAGAAACAACAACAGCAGCAACTGAAACAGCAGACAATCAATCTTCAATGCCTGTGCGAGAAAATTTTGAGTCAGATCAAGAATATAATATTGCTTTAGCTCAGTTTTATACAAATAATTTAACGACTTCTTATACAAACACTTCTGTTCCTATGCCTACAGAAGCTCCTATAAACCTACAAACAACTCGGCCAGACCTTCCTGTACTAGAAAAAGTAGTGGCAGAAAAAGTAGAGGAGGGAGATCCTTCTGTTGTAGAGCAAATGGATGATACTGGAGATGCAGAAGTTACAGAAGCTGAAGCAACTGAAGCAGTATCTGTTGGTGAAGCAGAAACAACCACAGCCGGTGCGCCTCTTGAAACTGAAGCATCAACAATGCAAGCAGCAATTGCAGAAGGCGTAGCACCCGGAGAAGCAGTAACGGGCGAAGTTAGTGACGAAGCTCTTGCAAAAGTCGAAGAAGGTACAATAACGCAACCGGCTGTTGCTGCTACAAGAGATTCAGCGGCTGAAGAAGCAGCAAAGGCTGTTGCGGCACAACGACCAGAAGAACAAAAGTATGTTCAAGCCATTACATCTGATGAGCGATATAAAGTTATTGAGGCTGAAGATCCTGAAGTAGCTACTCGTGTTGCACAAACTATTTCAAAACGTGCAGAAAAAGATTTAATGGATATTGTCACGGGTGAAGGTGTTAATCTTGATGATATCCCAGAATTTAAACTTGCTGAAAAACGAACAGCGCAAGTTGCTGAAGCTCAACAAGGTATTGCACAAGAACTAGGTGATGCACCTTCTGTAGATCTTAAAGGTCGTCAAGCTATTCTTGGAGAAGCTCCTAAAGGCGATGCTGCTCAGATTGGCGGTATTCCTACTATGGAAGCGGCCTCTCGTCAGGCCATAACGGGCGAGGCTCGTAAAGCAGCTGCAGCAGACATGAATGCTGTTGTTGGTAATCTTCCTCCTGAAATTACAGCGGCAGTACTTGAAGATCCTCAAACTGTTGAAGCTCAGTTAGATACTGCGCCTGTAAGAGTAAAGGCGGCTGTAGCGGCTCTTCCACAAGAAGCTCTTGTTTCTACTCAGATGGAAGGTCTTCTTGCAGGAATGGAAGATGGTAAAATACCATTATGGGCTAAACCTGCTGTTGATGCAATGAACTCTCAAATGGCTTCTAGAGGCCTCAGTACGTCCACTGTAGGGCGAGATGCACTTTTTAATGCTATCATACAGAGTGCGCTTCCAATCGCTCAGAGCAACGCTCAAGCGCTTCAGCAACGTGCTTCACAAAACCTTAGTAATGAACAACAGGCAAATCTTCAACAGGCGTCTCAGGTCATGCAACAACGCATGGCAAACCTTTCTAATCGTCAAACCGCTGCATCTCAAACAGCACAAATGGCGCAAGAAATAACTATTCGCCAAGGTGAGTTTGAGCAACAAGCTATACTAACAAGCGAGCAACAAGAACAACAAGTTCGTATGCAGAACATTCAGAATGCTCAACAACAAGCATCACAAGAGTCTGCACAACGCCAACAAGTAGCAATAGCTAATTTAGATGCTGGCACTAAAATGGATCTTGCAAATTTAGAAGCTTTAAATTTAGCAAGCTCACAAAACTTAAACGCAGAACAACAGGCTCGATTAACAAACTATAATGCTACAGTTGCTAGAACTATGCGTCAAGCAGAACTTGACCAAGACATGGAAAAAGCTAACTTATCAGCAGAGCTTCAAATAGAGTTAAAAAATCTAACCGAAGAAAATGCTGCTTCTCGTGATACGATGACCGCAGAAAATCAAGAGCGATTAGCAAACTTAAATGTTTTAGTAGACTTTAAAAAGACTAATGCTGCACTTGCACAGCAGATGGATCTTGCAAACATGAATGCTGCACAGCAAACAGAACTTGCAAACTTAGCTGAAAGAGCAGCAACAGACTCAGCAAACTTTTCTGAGGCCAATCGTTTTAGGCTACAAGAGCTATCTACTGCGGCTAATGTTCTTTCACAAAATGCACAGCTTCGTCAGAATGCAGAAATGGCAAAGCTTTCAGCATCTGAAAAAGTTACACTTGCAAATTTATCAGCTAAGAATCAAGCAGATTCAGAATCTATGACAGCTGAAAATGTTGCGGCGTTACAGGTTTATGAAAAGAAAATGCAAGCGGGGCAAGTTAACGCACAACTAGCACAGCAAATGGGACTTGCAAACCTTAACAACCAACAAGAATCTGCAATGTTTAATGCACAGATTGATGCTAATCTTGATATGGCTCAGTTCAACGCTGACCAACAAGCGGCTATGGCTAATAGTCAGTTCATGCAATCAATGACCATGAAAAACTATGATGCTAAACAACAAAGCATTATGCAAAATGCATCAGCTATGGCTTCTATGGACATGGCAAATCTTGATGCTCGTACAAAAATTGCAGCACAGAATGCACAAGCATTTTTACAAATGGACATGGCTAACCTAAATAACGAACAGCAAATGGCCGTTATGAATCAACAACAGGCACAGCAAACCATGTTGTCAAATCAATCGGCTGAAAATGCATCACGCCAGTTTAATGCAGCTAACGAACAACAAGCTGACCAGTTCATGGCTAGTTTAGCAGCTCAAGTAGATCAGTTCAATGCATCTCAAAGCAATAGCATGGAACAGTTTAATGTATCTGAAGGTAATCGCATTGCAGCTCAAAATGCTCAGAACCAAACACAAGTATCTCTTGCTAACGCTCAAATGTCAACAGATATTAGTAAATTAAATGCTCAGATGGATCAACAACGTGAACAGTTTAATACTGCAAACAAACAAGCAATTGAGCAAGCAGACATTGCATGGCGACGACAGGCTAACACAATTAACACTGCTGCGGCTAATGCGGCTAATCAACAAAATGTTATGAATTCGTTTAACCTAGACATGACAGAGCTTCAATATGTTTGGCAAGAACTTAGAGATAATGCAGCATATACTCGACAAGCTTATGAAGGCCAGCAGGATAGAGAAACTCGACTAATAGCTACAGCTCTTGGCAATGAATCAGCAGCCAGTGGAGATAAAAATTCAAGCACAACATCCGCTCTTATGCGATTAATTCAGGGATATATCTAGTAAACATTTTAAATATAGTGTATACTAGAAAAAAATAGAATGGAGAAATAAATGGGAATTATATCTAAAATCGGTAAGGGCATAAAAAGCGCTTTTAAAAAAATAGGTAAAGGAATTAAACGGGGAATAAAATCTGTTGGTAAATTTATGGACAAGATTGGCATTGTAGGACAAATTGGTCTTGCTATTTTGTTACCGGGAATAGGAGGTATGCTTGCAAAAGGCTTTAGTACTGCTTTTAGTGCAGTAACAGGCGCAATGACAGGATATGCTGGAATTGGCTCTAGCGTAATAAACGCTGCAGGGGGTTTTTTAAACGCTGCGGGAACAGTAGTAGGAAGGATGGGCAACGCTTTTAATTCTGTTACAGGAGCTATAAAAAATGTTGTGGGTGAAACCCTTAAGTTTGGTGCAAACAAACTAGGTCTCGGTGAGGTTGCTAGTAGTTTAGGAAGTACTTTTGGATCTCAAGGACTTACAGATCTTGGAACTAGTATTTCTAAAGGTTCTTTTGATAACATTACAAGTGCTTTTGGAGAAGGATTGACAAACATTACTGATAGTTTTAGTAATGTTTTTAATACTGAGTCTTCAATAGCAAAAAATCTTAATATGGAATTTGATCCTTCAAATGTAGACGCTGCCGGAAAACCTATTAGTACAGCTTCTAGTGGTGTTTCTTTAGAAGACATGTCAACAGAAATACAAGGTATTGATCCTAGTAAGTCTTTAGATCGTATGGTAGAAGGATATGAAGCACCTTCATTATTAGATAATAAACCTATTAGGACAGTAGCACAAGAAGTTGAAGCCAGTGCTTTTGCATCCGCAAGAGAACAGGCACTAAAGACGCCAAAGGCAGTGGGCGATAAAAACTTTGTTTTAGAGACAACCCAAGAAGTTCAAAAAGGCCTAGCAGAACAACTTCGTAAAAAGGCAGCCGATGTTAGGGGAGGGTTCACAGCATTCAAAGAAGATCCTTTAGGAGTTACTGTAGGTTATGGAGTAGACCAAATAAAAGAAGGTGTAGACGCTGGACTTCAGCAAGTTGGAATGTATGGAATAACAAACGCTGCAGGAGTTGATTTAGTACCCGATCAAATTCAACAAAACATAAGTACTTATATTGCTCCGGGTGAAGCAGTACAGGTTCGACCAGCGGCACAAATAACACCAGAATACTTCACTGCAAATCAGTCTATATTTAATCAATACCCTTGGGGAGCGTCTTCAGCAGTTATAGATAGTAATTACTATCAAGATTTAAACACAACTATGCAGCGAATGGGGTAAGTAAATATGGATATGAAATACGCTCAAGAAGCTTTAACGGGTGGAAGACCTATTCCGGGCCAGAGCCTAACTACCGATCCTTCAAATCCTACGCCTTATGAAAAAGCTCCAAAGTACACTTCTGTTCATGAAGCTACTCGAAGTATTTTTGAGCATTTTATAGACGCAGAAAACTATGTAGCTGTTATGGAAGTTTTGTCAGACGACGTTCCAATCATGGATGTTGTTCAAGCTTTTCTATTTGGAGGGTTTCAAGAAGGAAAATGGAATCCTGATTTAATGCTTATGTTAGCAGAGCCTGTTGCTTATATTTTACTTGCTTTAGCAGAAAGAGCCAATATTGATCCTGTTATTTATAATGGTGAAAAGTTAGATGAGGCTGAAGAGCTTGCAATGATGGGAACAACTTTTCAAAAAGAAAGACTTAAAAATATGGAAGAGTTTTCTAAAGAGAAAATAGCTTTGCCTGAAGGTGTACTGCCCAGAGAAATTACAGAGCAAATTAAAACTATTCAACCTCCAGAAAGTTTATTAGCTAGACAGCCAGAAGAAAACACAGAAACAGGTGAAGAAAGCCTGTTAGCAGAGCCTGTTGTAGAGGAGCAAGTATAATGGCTATTCAAGAATTTGGACAATCTTTACTTTCTGATGCCCGTGAAAGAAATGAAAGAGAAAGACGACGAGAAAGAAAGCGGGAAGAAAAAGATCTTCTTTTAGGCATAGGAATGAAGGTTGCGGATTCAGCACTGACTAGTTATCAAAATAGAAAAACAAACGAATTTCTTAGAGATGAAGCGCTTTTAGCTCGTAATTTAAATTATAAAATGCGAGTAAAAAGATCTAGTGAAGATGTCATGGATATTGATGGTAATGCACAAGACCCTGATTATTTATACAATAAATTTTTACCAGAAACTTTAGCAGATGCCCAAGCAGGCACAGGTCAGTTAGCCAGTAGCCGACTTGTTATTAGTCTGGCTGAAATTGAAGCTCGTCGAAGGTCGGAAGAAAGACTAAAGGAACTAACCGAAGATAGGGTTAAAGCCGCCAGATCCCTTGTATCTTCTTCAGATGGAAGTGAAACAGCTTATAGAGATGCTGTAATAGCTTCAAGACCTAGTGGAGGAATAAAGGGTGCAGTTAACTTTTTCGGAAATTTACTTACAGGAGGAACTGCTCACGACGTTGCGCTTACAACCGACATGTATAGAAAGTCTGAGGAGTATCAGTCTGAATTCAGACAAAATCCTACAGAAGCTCTTACTTCTACGCAACGAAGAGAAAGAGTAAAACAAAATGGGCATCTCCTTGCAAAAGGAAAAGTAGTTTATGATGATACGCCTGTATCAATAACCGCAACAGATCCTAATGATCCAACTAAAACCAAGACTGTATCAGCTTTTGTAGGTAAAATAAATGGTGTTAATGTAGGATATAGAACCGTAGACGGCGAGGTTGTTAATCTTCTTTCGCCTGAACAAACAAAACGAAGAAATACAATTTCAAACATTGTGACTTCAGAACAAGCGAATCAAATTCGAGCAACAGCTTTAAGTATATTAAGCGAACAGCAAAACAAAGAGCTAAAAGATGTTTTTGTTTCTCTTTATGGAACAGAACAAGACGACTCTTCAGACAAGGTCGCTATTAGGCGACAATTTTATGGTAATTTAGGGCAAAATGCAGGAATGCTATTAAGAGATTTTCAGATTCCAAACGCTGTATCGTATTCCCTTGCTGCTGAAATGGAAATACTTAGACACCAAATGTTAGCAGGCGGTAAAGAAGCAGCAAGATACAGCTTTGGAAGCCTTCCTGCTAAGAATACTGTAGTGGGTCTTGAGCTTGAAACAAACGCTGAATCTATTAGTCCTATACTAGCCTTAGCAGCTTTAGATTCTTTAGAAGAAAAAAATACTTTAGGTAGAAGCAAAGAGGCTTACGAGTCTTTTAGAACTTCTTTAGAAAATAATTTTGCAGGAGAAAGTGAAAACACCAAAAAATTCATAAGTACTTTTATGTTTTTAGATGCTCCTACACAGTCTGACTTGTTAAAATGGATGGAAGGATATAAAACTTTTAATCAACCAAGAAACTACTTAGAAGGTAATCTTTCTATCATAGACACACTAATACAAAGCAGCAATGGCTTAAGTCGTTCCCCAACCCGACAAGATAATCGTTACAAAAGATAAGGAAAAACAATGACTACTAAAATGATTAATCTTTTTGGAGAAGAGGCAGGAGTGCCATATTCTGATTTTTTTTCAGACGAAAAAGAAAAAAATGTTGTTAGTCCTCTTAGAAAAACTGTTCCTGACTATGTTAACCCCTTTAATTACGAACGCGTTACTCCTAAAGAGCAGCAATCTATAACAGAATTAGATACTGATCCCGTGCTTCTTGAAAAATTTAATAGAGTTATGGAATACTTAGGGGATAACAGTGCTTTTACTAATAGTGTTTTTGACCCTACAAGCACTATCTCTGAAACAATGCGCGACGACAACATAAGCATTGCAAAGCTTATTGATAAAACAGTAGCGTTTAAAGATGCTCCCGATAGTATAAAACAAGATTATGCTGATATTAAAAACAGCTGGGATGATGCAGGAAAAAAAGGCTTTACAGAATGGATGGATATGTTTCAAGACTACACTGTAGATATTGCAACTGATCCTGCCGTATTAGCAGGCATAGCAGGAACTTTTTTTACTGGCACAGCTAGCGCAGTTGCTGCTGGAGGCACTCAGCTTACTGCTCGGGCAGCTTTGGCTAATACACTTCGTCGTGCAGCAGCAGGGGCTGTAAAAACAACAGGTGGTTCTGGATACAAAGGAACTGCTGTTAGAAGTGCCGCTGCAAGTGGAATATATGACATTGCAGGACAACACTTAGATTTAGCAATCAAACGTCAAAAAGAGTATAGTCCCACACAAACAGCAATTACAGCAGCAATAGGTGGAGTAGCTGGACCTGCACTTGAAGCAGGAGTAAGAGCAAGCGCCCCTCATTTTAAAAGGTTTCTTTTTGGAAAATCAAAAGTAAACCAACAAGCAAGCGAAGGAGTCTTTGAAGAAACTATAGATTTTAAAACAAGAGAAGATAGGGCTAGAGAAGCTTTTGAGGCCGCAGCAGAACAAGCTGAAAAAGGCGAAATGGGGTACTATACTCCTACGGGTCAAACTAAAGATTCTTTTCCAGCATTAATAGGTTTGCCCGGACGAGCAGCAAAAGTAGCGAAAGATCTTGAGACAAGAGTTATTGAAGGTCGTATTATTGATTTAGAAGAAGAAAACTATTCAATACTTGATGATCTTGTAGATGATCTTGGAGGTGGTCAAGCTACTAAAGAGTTTGTTGTAGACGCTGTTAATGTAGCACAGAACCAACCAGATCCTGAAAAAGTAGCCGTTACGTTTTTTAATAAACTACACAGGTTTTCTGCAGGAGCGTCTTCAACCATGTTTTTTGGAAAAGCTTCTGGCATTTTATCTCCTTATCGTAAATATTCTGAAACAGCCAAGCAGCTTCAAGGTAAATTTTCAAGAGAGTTTAACAAAGTGTGGCGTGGTAATCAATTTAAAATTGAAGGAGATTTTGCTGAAGTACAACAAAGATATAATGGTGAATTCTACACTACATATATTGATATTGTTGAACCCCTTTCCTATGACAAAGTTAAAGGTAAATTAAAAGATAATGTTAATGCTTCTTTAAGCATGGCAATGCGGGGTGTAGATTCTGATGTTGCAGGATTAGAGCCTGTATATGAAGCCGCTAGAAAAATGCAAGAATTATATTCTGATATTGGTGATCGACTTGTTGCAGCTGGAGTTATTGATAAAAAAGTAGATAACTATATTCCTCGTATGTGGAATAGAACGGCTATTGAAAAAAATCCAGATCGTTTTGCACAGCTTCTTGTAGATCAAGGAGAAGCAAATAATATAGCGGACGGTCGTAGAATTATGGAAGACTTATTAGAAAAACGCAACCAGCTCGACTCTGGAACTGACGGACATTTTTTCTCAGCTAAACGAAAGTTTAATAATATTCAAGATGATTTTGTTTTTGAAGAGTTTTTAAATACAGATGTGTTAGGAACTTTACATAACTATACGCACCATGCAGCTAAGTCACTTGCTAAAAAAGAAGTGTTTGGTGTTAATAATATTAAAGAATTTGAAGCCAAGTGGATTAATCCTATTGCAGAAGATCACTATAATTCTACAGGAAAAAGCTTATCAAAAATTGAAAAATCGCTTATCATGAACTTGTATCGCAGCGCTACTGGTGAGGGTCAACAAAACTTTGAATATATACAGACAGGCATGGACACGTATGGTTTAATGAATCGACTAGCTTACTTAGGAGGAGCAACTATTTCAAGTCTTACGGAAGTTTTTGTTAATATAGCTGATGCGGGATTTGTAAAGAGTGTTAAAGGTTTTAATGATGCTCTTGAAACATCTTTTAAACTAGTAACAAAAGATACAGAAACAAAATTAAAAAATCAAATGGGTCTTACCGCTGCAGAAATTAAAAAAGAAATGTTTGAATTTAGTATTGCAGTAGATCAAGGAGTTTCTCAAATGGGAAACAGGCTTGCAGGAAATGATTTACAGTCCGATAGACTACAAGGAGTTAGCAACGGTTATTTTAAATTTATTGGCCTTGACCTTTGGACAAAGTTTGCACAAACCGTAACTTTTGCAACCGGCAAGCGTTTAATCATGGGGAATTTAGAAGAAGTTTCTGAATACCTTTCATCAGGAGCTAAAATTTCAAGTCGTATTCAAAATAAAATAGATGAATTAAATGAGTTAGGAATTGATATTGAGGAAGGAACGTCTTGGCTTGGTTCAGGAGCAAACTTGCAAGACTCTTATTACAAGGAAATAAAACAAGCCGCTGCTCGTTATACTAATGATGTAGTGCTAATGCCTGATTCTATGGCATCAACACGACCTATGATGTATTCACACCCAAAAACTCAACTGGCATTTCAGCTTCTTTCATATCCAGCAGCCTTTACTAATGTTATTTTAAAAGGAGCAGCTAAAAAACTAACTAGAAACCCAAAACAAAATACAGCTAATGTTTTATTGTCTGGTCTTTTTATGATGGAGGGTCAACGAATAGTACAGTACCTTAAAACTGGAGGAAAAAGCGAAGAGGACAAAACTCCTTCTGAAGCTCGTATAGAAGCTATGAAAAGGGTAGGCGCACCCGGTTTATTATTTCAACAAATTGACAGAGCTACAGAAACTGCTGGGTACACAGGAACAGTAACTCCGTTTTTAATTGCCCCGTTTGGTCCAGCAGGCTCTGATATAGCAGGCGTTGCTCAAGGAAGACCAGTGCAGACTTTAGGTACTAAGGCTCCTTTCTATTCTTTGTATGGTAATGTTGCAAAAATAACAGGGAACGAAGACGAGTATGAAGACTATAAACAATACTTTAAAGATTTAGACAGGACCGGCAGCGAAATTCTGCGAACTGATAAACCTATTATGACTAGAGATTTATTTTCAAAGGGGGGTGTAGTGGAAGTACCTAATGCTCCAGAAGAGCCTGATGAGCGTATAGATAAAATGACAGGTCAGCCTTACAACGAACAAGCTGGCCTTGCTTTTATTGACGAAGAAGATCCTAAGCCTGTATCACTGTTGTCTAAGGTATAAATATGATAGGACCATTTGTAAGATCTATTGCAAAAGCAACAAATAATTCTTTGCGAGATGATTACGTAGAAGCAACCGCTGAAAAACTTAATACGGTTGTTCGTGATTTTGAAGGCTCACAAAATCCTTCAGATGAAATGCTTTATGATTTTGAAGACTATGTTGACGTGCTTACTCAATACACTGTTAAAAAAGATAATGCAGATTTAGAAGACGTGTTAGAGTTTGAAAGACTTAAAAGACTTGTAGATCCTAATCAAAGTTATCGTAATCAAATTTCATCTTCTTTATCAGACGTTAGGTCTTTAGTTAAAATTACAGACAAGTTTACAAAAGAAAGTAAGGCTCTTCCTGAAGAAGTAGCTCCTTTAGCTAAAGTGGCTGGAGATGCTTTGTTAGATGAAAGGAGTAAAGCACTTTCTCCGTTTGTGACAAAGGAAGCTAAACAAAAAATTGGCTCTAATGTCTTAAACGAACTATTAGAAGTAGATACATACAAACCTATTATTGAAGCTATTGCTAGGCGAATGCCAGAAAACCAAACAGTTGATGAGCTACAAGCAAGTGCAAAAGAACGGGCGCAGAATAAAGTAGATTTTACTAGAAACAGTGTTGAAAAGAAACCACAGTTTAGAGCTACTACAAGTCACCATGACCTACCATACGACATTTCATTTGCTTACCCACGAGAGTTAGGGACGCATGTAGGGACGCTAGGACAAGCAACATCTATTGCTGTTCAAGGCGTAAACCCTTATAGCGATATAGGGCGATACTTAGATTCTCGTCTAGCACCAACACAAAAAGCTGATGTAGATAGGTTTTTTTCTTCTCAAGAGATGGTTGAAATTAAAGACGTAGTAGATAAACCCATGAAAGCTTCAAGACCTTCTGCCATGAGTAAAGGTTATATCAATGTAAAGAACCCTTTAAAGATTGATTATGACGTTAAGGAATGGAGTGCTGAATATTTTTTAGTAGACCAAGGTCAGAAAATTTATGATTCAATTGTAAAACAAGCAGGTAATCTTGCCAGCCCTCAACTTAAAAAAGATTTTACAGATCTTATAAAAACTGCCCAAGAAATAACGGATACTGAATGGAAAAAAAGTTTAGGTTTAGATTCAGCAATGCGTATAAGCCTACAAAAAGTAGAGCTAAATTTTAAATTTCAAAAACTTCTGCAGCGTAATGGCTTTGATTCTGTCCGATATAAGAATGAAGTTGAAGCATCTCTGAAGGGGGAGCCTAAGTATTCTTATATTCTTTTTAAACCTGAGCAGTTCAAGTCTACAACCGCTAAGTCTTATGATAAGGGAGATCCACGCTTTACATTTAATGAGGGCGGTCCTGTAGAGCGTAGCGAAAGTGTAATACCATTAAACATTAAAGCTTTTATTGGGGATCTGTTAGGTTACGACACACCTATCACTGAAAAACATTTAGACGAAGAAGAATATCAAAGCCTAGTAGAAATTGCTCGTCGTGCTAAAGAAGCAGGAAAAAGCGCTATTGAATATTCAGACTATCAAACTCAATCAAAAGGTCAATCTCAGTATGCAGATGTTGGGGGCGGTGGCGGAAACCTTGATTTCTTTAAGAAAATATTTGATCCAAAGTATAGTTTAAAAACTACTTTAGGACAAGCTCAAATTGAAGAAGACAGTGAGGGAAATACAATTATTAAAGATCGTTATAATTTTAACAATGCTTCTGGTGATATGGACGCTATTGATTTTATAAAAGGCGTTAAAAGTGCAGGGACTAACATATACGCACAAGCAAGAAATGTAGCCACTGCGTTTGGAAGTGCGCCCGGAGAAGGCAGCGAGGTTAAAATTAATTTAGGAAGATTAGACTCTTAAGGAAAATAATAATGCAAAGACTTATAGAAACTCTTAAAAAACACGAAGGTGTTAAATACTATGTGTACAAAGACCATCTGGGTTATGAAACAATAGGCGTAGGACGCTGTATAAAGCGTGGTGTGGGCTTAGGACTAACACATGATGAAGTAGACTACCTCCTAATGAATGACGTACAGCGGTGTTTAGAAGAGCTTGACGGGGCGTTTGCTTGGTTCAAAGACTTGACTGAAGTTAGGCGGGAAGCAATGGTAAACTTGTGTTTTAATCTAGGGCTTACGCGACTCAAAAAGTTTGAAAATGCTTTAGCAGCAATGTCAATCCACAATTACGAAGAAGCAGCAGATGAGTTTTTAGACAGTCGATGGGCTACACAAGTTGGTCAACGTGCAGTAGAGGTAACAGAAATGATTCGTACTGGAGATATGTATGACTAAGAAAAAAGACCCTAGACTAGAAAGAGCAGGAGTAAGTGGATATAACAAACCAAAGCGTACACCCAATCATAAAACAAAATCACATATCGTGGTGGCAAAAGAAGGCGACAAAATTAAAACAATTCGCTTTGGTCAAAAAGGTGCGAAGACTGCAGGCAAACCAAAGGCAGGTGAGTCAGCCGCAATGAAAGCAAAAAGGAAATCGTTCAAGGCTCGACACGCTAAGAACATAAAGAAGGGCAAAATGTCAGCGGCTTATTGGGCTGATAAGGCAAAATGGTGAAGACTATGAAAAATATATTTACAGCACATCCTAATGCAGCTGATGAAACATACTTACAACATTTAAAAAGGGCAGGCGTGTTCGCAGGTTGGATGCTTCTAGGAAGCCTTGCATGTCTAGTACATGCGGTATTCCCTTTTCTATTTACAGAAACTGCAAGTAAAATAGTTTCTAAACTATACATCAGTTACTAGGGGGAATACTTTGGCCGCTAAAAAAACAAAATCAAAAGTAAACGAAGCAGGTAATTATACTAAACCTACTATGCGTAAACGCCTCTTCAATAAAATAAAGGCAGGCTCAAAGGGTGGCAAAGCTGGTCAATGGTCAGCTCGCAAAGCTCAAATGCTTGCTAAAGAGTATAAAGCTGCCGGAGGCGGCTACAAATAGAACGCTGTTTGAGCCACAGTAATAAAAATAAAAGTATAAGCGCTGGTTGAAGCACTACAAAAATTAAAAGGTTAGCCAGCGCATAACCCATCCCCGTTACATCTCCTATTACTTGGAGAATGTACACACAATAGTTAAAGAGTTCATTTATCATGGCTTTAAAAAAATCCCAAAAATCGTTAAAGGCTTGGACAAAGCAAAAGTGGCGTACTAAGTCCGGTAAAAAATCTAGTGAAACAGGAGAGCGTTACCTCCCCGCTAAAGCTATCAAGTCTTTGTCAGCTAAAGAGTATGCTGCAACAACCAAAAAGAAAAGAGAAGATACAAAAAAGGGCAAGCAACACAGCAAACAGCCGAAGAAGGTTGCCCAGAAAACTAGGAAGTATAGATCTAAACGATCCTAGTATTTAGTGCGTTAAGCTCTTTTTCAAGATCTTCGTGTAAGCCAGCAAGCGTTTTGTAAGCTTCTTGAATAACAGTCTTTACAATTTGTTTTTCCTCCGTTGTTTTAAAAACTGTATCAATATCCTTAATTGGAAGTTGGCTTAACTCAGACATCATAACTCCTTTAGAGTTAAAAAATATTTTAAATCCAATAAGATTCCCATCAGACATCACGAGTCTCCATCTCAATCCTAACGATGTCTAACCCTTCAAGATAATCTTTAGACTCCATTAATAATTTTAGTTGAGACTCGATAGCTTCATAGAAAGCATCGTGGTCGTGAAAGGCCATTGGGTTACTTATAATAACCTCAACAGCCATCGCATGTTTCTTGATATCAGCTTCGTAGTAGCTACGCATAGTCTTTAGTATTTGATGTGGCTTCAGCATGATACCTCCTATATTTCACAGTTGTTGCCAACGCAAGCCAGTGTTTGTGAGCCTTCTGTCATGTCACTGTCTTCGACAATATCCCAAGACATTTCCGTAGGGAAATCAGAAGCAAAAGTCTTATACTCTTCTTCAGTAATTGGCTCATACGGTGCTTGTTGATAAGTATGCTCTGAGTAAGGGAGGAACGATACACCACTGATCTTATCGAACTTGTTATACAGCCACTGACCTACTTCGAGGAACTCATCATCACGATAGTAACACGTCATAGACGGCTTATGCTCGCACCAAAAGTCTTGATAAATCTCCCATAGTTCTAACTGCTCCATAGCACCCATCTCAGAGGCCACCACAGCCCCGTCAGGAGACTTTATAGGGAAGGAGAATACCTTGGTAGAGGGTGACATTACGTCGTCTTCTACGGGGATTCCAGCCTCTTCAAGGACGGTGCAGAGGGGGTCTCGTGAGTCCGCTCTAACTCGTCTAATGTATTGATCTGAGTATCGAGGGTGAATACCACTAGCAGAATCAACCAACTGGCTAACAGTACCGGAAGGCTTAACAGCAGTAATGGCAGTGCTAATATTAATATCAAGGCGTTTAGCCCACTCTGCGTTAGTTTTAACAGCTTCTTCTTTGAGTTCAGTGAGCCAAGTTTTAAGAACACCTTTATCTCTCCTTCCTGATAATGTTTTGTGGTCCATAATGCCTGTTAATGACACGCCCAACAACGCTTCTTCCTCTGTGTTCTTCTGCCACACTTTTCTCAGGTATCTAAAGTTGGTAAGGGTAGCTTGTAAAGTTCCAAGGATAGTCGCAACACGTACTTTTCGTTTGAGGTCTGACAAAGTATCGGTCGGCCTGACGACAACCTCTGACAAATTACAGAACTGATAGGGTCGGAGAATGATTTCTGAGCATGGATTAGTTCCAAAGTCATAGGTAGCATCTCGTCGCTCGTTTTTTGCAGCTTGCTTTTGACTTGCAACCCTAGAGAACATTCCTCGCTCTCCTGATCGTGATTCGTATAGGCTTGTCCACTCATTTAAAAATGCCTCGAAGTCTGGCTTCTCTGTATAGCACGCACTGTTGTTGGCTAGTCCTCGCTGTGGGTTATCGTTCCACCACTGTCCTGACTTGGCCCGACGAATTCTGTCGTCAGTGAGGTTACTAAGACTGATGAGAGCGCTTCGCCTAACTCCCCCGACGACAACGATTTGTGCAATCTTACAGCAGATATCGTGACATTCGATGGAGGAAAGCTTGCGTCCAGCAGCCTCCCTAAAGATTTCTGTGGTAAATTTAAAGAGATCAACAAGAGGCTCTGCACCAGACGCTCGACCTCCAAAAGTTTTAAGGGCTGCCCCTGCAGGTCGTATTCCACTGACGTCCCACTTTGGAAGTTGACCTGTATAGAGCAAGCTGACAAGTTCTCTGTAAGCTTTAGCCCATCCAATTTTAGAGTCGGCGACGTGTATAACGGTATCTGTTTCATGAAATTCTTCTGCTACCTCCGGTAATTTAGTTACGTATTGTCGTTCTACGCTGAACCCAGCGCCTGTCCCACACATTAGGACGTACATCATTTCATCAAATGCTTTTGGGTGATCTATTGGCATGTAGCTACAGTTAAACCCTGCAACATTATCACGATCAAGAGCCTCACCAGCAGTCATCAAAGCTCTCATGCTGGGCATAACACCCATGTCATGAATGTCTGAGAAAATACCGTTGGCCTCTTCAAGTGTTAGCTTACCCTTTTCAATCCAAAAGTTTAAATATCTGTCGATTGTTTCTTCCCAAGTCTCACGTCGCTGTTCCTCTGGCAGGTAACGAGCGTATCGTGACTTGTGTATGTACTGTTGATATAAATCCATTAGTTTTCCTTTTCTCCATGATAAATAATTATTACTGCTTCACATTCTGAACAGGTTAAGTTTGTTTCAATCAACTCGTTGCCATCCATATCTTCAACATCAAGATCACCTCCCCATATTAAATCCGAACTACACACGTAACATTTCATCTTTGTGCCTCTGAGGATTTTTTTTCTTTGGCGGTGATTCACCCTTCTGTTTAAACTTTTTCTTTCGGTTGAACTTATCAGATCGTTCTTGTTTTCGGTCTATCATAGTCCTTCTTCTTTATGTTTTATATTAATCCAATCATCGGGCAAGGTCTGTTCACTATACCACCTAAAGCCTCGTGAGGTTGCCCACTCACCGTGAGATCTTTTTGTTCCGTCTTTACGTCGCTTTGCCTGTGGCATCGGGGCGCTAGGATCAGAAAACAAAAAGACTAGCTCGTGGTTTTTAGGTAGTGACTTGCTTATCCAAACGTATTTAGAGTATTCGGGAGCGTCCCAAAACCTCCCCTTAGCTTCGAGAAGGATTGTCTTGCCTTTAATAACCTTAACGAAGTCTGCATGATACGTGTGATCTACAGTGTAGTCAACCTTTGTGGTGTGGATATCCCAGTTAGATAACGGTCCAGAGTGTAGTTTGTATTCCCACTGTGAGTCGTAACCGGGAGTCAAGTCTTTTTCTACAGGACGCACAACTCTTTTTTTACGATAACCTTTTCGTATCTTTGGTTGTTTATTCAATGTAATACCGCTCCTCTTTTTTCTATCTCTAGCTCAAGAGCAGTGTGAAGATCGTAAAGTGCTTCATCTTCAATGGTACTGACATCGTTGCCGCTAGTAAGGTGTGCAGCAAACCCAATGATAATTATTTCAAAAGGCACTAAAAGTCCCTGTTTATCATTTTCCATGTTTGCATCTCAGCCTTAATATCTTCTAAAGTAAATGAATTTATAGGCCTGTCAGGGTTAGCAACCACAAGACCCTTTAGCTTTTTGCGTACCCACCGTGGAGAAAAGGTACTAAGAAAAAACTTGTTGTTGGAAAACACATGCGTCTGATCGGGGAGAAGTTCTTTATAATTATTTAAAGTTATCATCTTGGCTTCTTCTTCAGAGACTAGTGTGTGCAACCAAGCAACAAGAATATGTGGAACTTGCTTGTTGATTTGTTTAATTATTTTTCTATTCATAGCAAGATCTCGTCAACTCGTGGGGGTGCCACGACTTTAGTAAAGTATGTTGGTCCGTTTGAATATGCGTATGCTTTAAGCCCCTCACCATTATTAGAGTCTGAGTAACATTCAAACTTGTAAGGGCAGTACGCACAACCAGAAGGAAGTTTCATGTTTCCTTTCTTACCTTCAGGTATAGGAGCATAACATCGTGAGGGTGGCGTGTCAACAGAAATCGCAGCTCTAACCTTCTTTATTTTGTCTTTTACATTCGGCTTCTCAAGATCGTCGGGACGATACAAACACAACTCACCGCTCTCTTTGTTGATAACAAGAAAGCCTCCTTCGTTTGTGTTCTCTGCCGTCTCATATCCTGAGAGCTGTGCTAGATATCCAAAGGGGTCGTTGTCAGCAAGAGTTCCGTTCCTAAACTTATTAAATGCAAACTTAGAAGCTGTCTTAACGTCCACTACCTCACCGTTAATCTTACAATCCATATGGCCTTTGATGCCAGACACGTCTATTTCTTTTTGTTCTGATGTAACCTCGTGTCCCGTCATGCGGACTAACATCAAGACAATCTCCTCTAGAAGATGTCCATAAAGAAATTTGATTTGTGTTGCACCGCTAATGGATCGGGCGGTAGAAGGCGTTTTACTTTCATACCACAACTGTCGTAGGGGTCTTCCGATGTTAGACATCCGCAGGGTAAACTCTGCTTGAGGATCTCGTGGTGTAGCCCAAGACAAGATGCTTTCTTTAATACGGACAAGAGTATCATCCAGCTCTGTCTCATCAATATTAAGTGGCTCACCGGCTGACAAGCCTTCAAGCCTTCCATATATATCCTGTATTAATGTATCTAAAGTATTCATTCTGATTCCAATTTAACTTGATTTATAATATTACGAGCTTCTTCTGTTGAGCATTGAAACCACTCGCCTTTTTGTTCGAACCTTTCAGCTAAGATTGTATGTGCCTTAGCTTCTGAAGCTCGACGGTTACTAACTTTACAATAAGACACTAACTCAAAATCACGAAAAGGGCTAGAAGTTTGATAGTTTTTTAATCTATCTGTTGCATCTACAGCCATTCCAACCTTTACCCACCCCTCAAATGCAGGGTTGGTTATAACATAAACCTGTCCTTCACTGGACTTTTTGTAATTCTTTAGTGAGCTAAAAGCTGCAGCCTCAAAACTTTTATACCGTCCGGGCTTGTGTAGGGGGTGTGAAGTAGGAATGTACTTACTGTCAACCCACATTCGATTTGTGTTTTTATTTATGTGAGCCTTTAAAGTTCTTTTCCCACCGTCTTTTGCGCCAACATAAAAATATTTTCCGTCTTCTTCAATAATATTTTTACAGTAATTCATTGTTAGTTCTTTAATATATTCTTCAGTGTGTTTCATACCAGTTGTTTCCGACATTATATTCTCCCGTTAAACTGCACTTTAAGTTAAAGTCATTACCGGCCTTCTCGATTGCAGCAATACCCAGCTCACCAACTCTATCTGCTACATCCTTGTGTGCTTCGATCTGCCACTCATCGTGGACGTTAGCTACAAAGTGTGCATCAAGATCCTTGATAGATTCTTGAAGGTTAATCACTGCTTGCTTCATAACAATAGCACCAGCACCTTGCAGCAAAGTATTTAACGCTGCGTGTTCCGACCGAACAAATAACTTACGTTTGTCCAGTCCCTTGAGGTATCCTCTTCGAGCCGCTCCCGCAACTCTGTCTTTAAGATTTTTAAATGCAGGGAGATTATCGAAGAAAGATTGTCTAAGTCTTCCACCATCTTTTGCGTCTCCTCCAACCACTGAACCAAGTTTAGCATCTCCTGCTCCGTACAAGAGTGCATAGATGAAAGTTTTTGCCTGAGGTCTTGATTCAAGTCCCGCAGCATTTTGATTTGCTGTGTGTATGTCTCCGTTGAGAAGTTCATAAGTAAAGCCCTCGTCGTTCATGTAGTGTGCTAACATTCTTAGTTCAAGTCCACTGGCATCAATACCTACCAAGCGATACCCGTCGTCTACAACCCAACACTGCCGACACTCTTTACCGTATGGGCTACTTGTACTTGGAACCTGTGCCATGTTAGGACTTCTGTGTGTCATCCGTCCTGTCACTGCACCATTAGTATTTACAAAACCGTGAATGCGTCCGTCGTCTCCAAGCTCTTTGAACCAAGAGTTTATTTGTGCAATACGCTTTTGAAGCATGAGATACTCAGCAATGATTGCAGCCTCAGGTATGTTTTTTACTTGCGATAAGACTTTCTCATCAACAATTGGCTGTCCCGTAGGCGTAAACTTTTTAGGCTTCCAGCCAAACTCCAAGAGATATTCTCCAATTTGTTTCCTAGAGCCAAGATTAAAAGGTTCAGAATCACAGCGAATAAGACGCTTGTCTGGATCTTTACTCGCCTTCTCATACTCTTCATCAGATAGCCGGACCTTCCTTGTTTCTTTGTGGACTTGCGCCATCTTAGAAAGCTTACCTGCTTTGGTAAAAGTAGGGACAAGTTCCATAGATGTCTCACGGGGCTTGAATGTTTTATGTACTTCTTTTTCTGCTTGAGAAAGCTTGCCTGTCAGTTCCGCTAGTAGCTCCATTGCATGTTGTTGATTAAGCTTGAAGCCTTTATCTCGCTGTGCATTTAAGATTCGATACACGCTATGTTCTAAAGTAACTGAGGCAGGACCAAAGCCCGGAAGCTCTGCTGTTGTTAGATGTCTATAAACTTTATAGTTGAGAGATACATCTTGCTTACAATACTTCATCATCTCTGGTGTATAGTATTCAAAGTTATCATACTCAATCTTGCGATGTCGTAGCCTGTATCCCCACCCCTCTAGAGCATGACCACCCTCACGAGCAGGATTGAACAGTCGAGAAAGAACAAGTGTATCTACAATTTTAATACTACCGTTGTCCAGATTAACGCCTGTTAGTTTCTCGATGACGGGAATGTCATAACCAAGAATGTTGTGGCCGATAAGTTTGGTTGCATTTTGTAGAAGACTTATTCCTTTGTCAATACATTCGGGACCATACTCGTAAAACTTTCCGGTCTCTGTATCCATAGCAACTATACAAAACATCTTGGTCGGCTTAAGGCCGTCAGCTTCTATATCAAAAACATAAGATGTCATATTTCATCTCCAAGTTCATCAATCATTGTATCAATATCTACTTCGTTGAGGCGTCCTGTTTCTTGGTCGTAGTGGAGGTGTGTGGCTAAACCAACGTCACCAGTATATCTAGACTTAAGGACACGTACTTTAGTAGTTGAGGCAACCATAACATCGTCTGACTGTTGGTTACGCTCTAAGCTTATCACACAATCACTAAGTTGTGCAATAGATTGTGAGCCACGTAAATGATTTAATGCAGTCTCAATACCGTTCTCATGACCTCGATCACCTTGGGTGCGTCGAAGGTGTGACACAAGAATCATACCACAGCCGGTCTCTTCTACGAGAGTTCTAAGCCTGTGCATAATCATATCAATAGCTTTGCGTTCATCAGGATCATCAGATAAAAGAACAAGCATGTGGAGGTGATCAAGAACAATCCACTTACAATCACAGCCGATAATCATGTAGCGTAGTTTACTGAATACACTTTCAAGATCATTCATGCCGAGGTGTCCATAAACCCAGACACGATCTGTGTTCTCGCCGCCGAACATTTCTTGGTGCATTTCTCTTAGGTTGTCATCATCAAAAAGATTACGAACACTGTCAAGGTGGAGTCGGGCATCGGCCTCGATAGATAAGATACCATCAATAGTTCTTTGCCAATTCTCTTCGAGAGCCATAACTCCTACATTATCTTTAGTCTTCTTGATGAGCCAATGCTCTAGCTCACGGGTGACGCTGGACTTACCAAGACCTGTACCACCCGTCAAGGTTACTAGCTCACCAGCACGAAGACCCTCTAGCTTCTCGTTCAGTCCTTCCCAAGGGAAAGGCACAGAGTCTGTTCGTGTTCTCGTAAGATAACTTTCTAAGTTGTCAGAGACATTGAGAACGCCTGAAGGAGTATACTTCTTAGCGTTCCACCAGTTGTGGACATAGGCCTTGTGCTGTCCGGCCCGTAACATATCGTTAGCATCTTTGTAGTCAACGGGGACTTCCATGATCCTAGCCTTGCCGGGTCGAAGAAGTCTTGCTACTTTCTTAGCGGCATCACGTCCATGCTGATCGTTGTCAAAGTTAATAATAATATTATCAAAAGATTCTAAGAACTCTAGATTTTCTTTGACATCACGATCTGCTGACTGTGCGCCGTTACGAATAGATACAACCGGCCACTGAGAACCCATGAGTTCGTAGGCTGACATCGCATCTACTTCGCCTTCAACAAGTGTTACATATTTACCACCGCTTTGAAACAACTGTTGGCCGAAAAGACCACAGCTTTTCCCATCACCACGCCAAACAAAACTTTTATTTTCTTTGCGTACCTTGACGCCAATTGCTTCGTTGCCAGAATAGTATGGGTATATGTGTTCTACAATCTGACCTGTAGAGTTTTTAACGGATCGAACTCTATACTTCTTTGCTGTTGCTAGGCTGATACTCCTGTCAGTTAGTGGATAAAACTCTCCGCTTGGTGCGGGTGTCTTCTGATAATTTGACATAGAAGTCACGTTACTTTTTTCCTTGTCACTAGGAATGAAAACCCCGCAACTAAAACATTTGATGGAACCATCGTCGTTCATAGCTGCGGGGTCGGAACCCCCACACTCAGGGCAGGGGAGTCGGGTTTGAACAAAGGCCATGTTAGTCCTCTACTAGTTCAGCTTCCTCAATAAAAATAGCATCTTCGGAAAGATACTCTTGTACTTTAGAGTGCAATGCAACCGATGCTGCCTGTGCAATAACTACTCGATCTTCAAGACTACGAACGTCTTGCTCTGCTAACACTAAAAGCTGGAAGGCCTTCTGGCCCTCCGGTGATAGAAGAGTTACATCATACGTTGTGTCCTCGTGGACATAAGTAATGTTACTCATTAAATTTCATCTCCATCTTCTTCAACATCAAACTCAGCGCCGTCTGGTGAGCTGAACTCAACAAGGTTTAGAACTTGCATAGCTTGAAAATCTAAGCCTTTAAAGTCCTGACCGTTCCACTGTGTTTCCCACTCTTTGAATTGCACCTTGACATGAGAGCCGTTACCAACGGTAGCGTTGATCTCTCGCTTACTCTTATCATAAAGCTTTGGTGCTTCACGAATCATACCACGAGGTCCGTCTACCTTACGCTTAATAATTAACGCAGGACCATCATCAGTATCTTTTACTGTGAATCCACGATTGCGAAAGCTATCAGCAACATCGTCATCGACAACGAGGTTGACTGAATAGGCCGGTGTAAATTTAGTATTGGGTGTAGTGACAAAAGACCAATACGCTTTTCCTTCTAATACTGCCATATACTTATCTCCTTTGTAAGTGTGTAATGTAGGCTGGTATTTGCTTTAAAACAAATTCTTCTGTGATTGTGTTGTTACTGTTCTTGGCTTGTATTTTAACCCACGACTGCATATATTGCAATACCTCTAAGGGTGGGGTGCTTACACCAAGCATCATAACAAACGCTCGAATTAAAATATCTTCAATAAACTCATCGTCAGTTAAAACTTCCTCGAACATCTATTGTATACCTCATGTAGATAAAGAAGAAAGAAGTGTACTTAATTTAACGCTGTCTAAAATAAAGTTAAGTCCTTCAGGAGACATATCAGAAGATAAATTTACCTCTCCTTCAGTTTCAATAATTAATAGAAATCCTGAGTCTTTTGGTGGTGACATCTGTGTCTTCAAAGTGTCCAGCGAGTTTTGTATCCTATCAAATAAAGGAACATCTGTAAAGGATTCTTTCTGTGAAAAATTACCTTCAATTACTTTCATCATCCCTCCATCTTTATCATCAACCATATACCTACTACTCCTATTGTTAAAATTATAAAATACATCTCCATTAATTTAGTTCCTCAATAAGTCTTTCAATATACCAACGACACTTTCTTAAGTCTTCAATAGGCTTTCCCTTATAGTCATAGCGCCAAAGATATTTTAGTGCGTTACCTTTCAGGTATCCGTTAAACTCATTGATGGGCATGGAGGCTTTGATTGCCTCGATAGCTTCTATAGATCCTTTATTATAATGATCTGGTTGCGTTACTGGATCAGTATCTTTTCGAATAGAGAGTTTATTCAACTCCCTTACAGCATCCCACTGACTCGGCGTTGCATCATCTATTGACATCAATATCCTCCTTCTCGAATACGATTAAGTATATCATAGGTTTGTTCATAGCTCAAGTTTAAAGCTTGAAGTCCTTTAAGAACTGAATCATAATCTGGATTAGAATTACAATAGATGTTTACAAATACGAGGTCTGAAACAATTGCCTCAACTTCTTTTGTTTCTAACATTACTATCTCCTTTATATAAACTTACCTGTCAAAAAAGAATCTATCATTTGAATACAAGAATACTGTAGAAACAACGCACCTAAAATTCCCCCGAAAGGATACACTACATAAGCTTTCCACGGGTTGTCACGAAGCCATTGCTCTAGTTCTTGATCTGTCATCATATTATATTTACATATTCATCGTTAATGATTGTTTGAATATGTACATAACCTTCAGGCCAATATGTGTAAGACTCTTTCAAGGCCTTTGCAGTTCTGTGTACTGAGGCTTCAAAGTGTTCATGCATTCCCAGCTCTTCTTTATAATACCAGAATGGTATACGTAAGACAGGTTCTGCTGGTCCGTGTTCCTCGTAATATACTATAATCTCTGCATCGTTACCTACGGGACCGTCGTTACCAAAGTGTTTTGTGTGTTTGTTATCTGGCTGTTTCATAAGACTTCCTAATTAACTATGTGTCCAGCAAA
>Ga0181419_1000125_pt1 | contig 26002 bp, 28 predicted proteins | sample 42SPOviralmetaG_FD_130144 | JGI IMG/M metagenome (GOLD analysis project Ga0181419, IMG submission 130144) | Marine viral communities from the oligotrophic San Pedro Time Series (SPOT) site, San Pedro Channel, CA, USA - 42 SPOT_SRF_2013-04-24 | ecosystem: Environmental > Aquatic > Marine > Strait...
CGGTAAAGACCTCATTCAGAGTTCGTGTGGTAAGTATGTATCATTTCAAGATAAGGACTATGTGCCTGATGATGGCGAATGTATCTGTGAATATGAAATTTCTGTAGAGTGTTAGTAAAGGTTTTCAGGTTCAGGTTCAGGTGAAGCTTCTGTATTAGATTTAGATTTAGTCTTAGTTAATTTTTTTTGTTCTTCTTCATCTTCACTATCTGACATTACTTTTCTATCACAAGAAAGTAATCCAAAGCATATAGATATTTTCTTACATCTACTCTTAAATACTACAAGAAGCACCGAGGCTATAGCTGATGCTGTAATTGTAATGAGGTTACTATAATCGTTCGCATTCCATTCGGTTGAGTTTTGTTGAAAAGACATCTTTTTTACACTTTTAGATTGATTCTATACCTTCTATAATTTATTTTTACTTTTCATTTACTTTTGATTTTTGATGTAAATTAGATGTCAAAAGATGTCTTTTTCATTTCTTAGGTGGATTTAATATGTTTTCTAATACAGTTGAATTACCTGCTATTTCTTTTTGTATTTTGTAAATGATACAAGATGAATCATCTACTCTTGATTCACTTCCATCGGCATCTACGATTGATGTTTTTATATTTTGTATAGTTCTAGGAATTGTATTCGTGAATACAGTTGAGTCTTTAGCACCAGTATAAAAATCTCCATAACCCGAACTCTTATCTACTACTCCAATAACGGGAAGAGCTATTGAACCTTCTCTACCTCCTATGAACAATGGATTCAATAAATCACTCTTTATAAGATAGATAGGAGATAACATCTTACGAGGTAGATTATCTGCTTCTAAAATAGTTGATGTTGCTCCTGCTTGAACTACTGATGGATATTGAATATATCCTGGAAATGCTTGATATGGAAATAATTTATGATCGTCGTATGTTATACTAGCATTTGTCCCAGCCGCTCCAAGGTCATATCTCCAAAAAGGATAATTGACCTCTAGTGTATTATGTATAGGGATTGAACTTAATCCTCTCACAACACCATTTTCCATATCTTCTGTCCTTACTACAGCATTTGTCGTGGGAGTAGATGTAGTGATACCAGTATCATTAAATCTTAGTAATCGCGAGCCCACATTATGAAACTGTTCGTATGTGAATCCCATCAATTCCCACAGAGATTGTGACCAATTTTCTTTATCGCATCCATAGTCTTCTATATATATACCTGCCTGAGCATCCATTATAGCATAGGGAGTGATATTCTGATCTTTTTGAGCAACAGTCTCTGAAGCACTGAAAGAAGCACTTTTTGATACCTTAAATACATTATTATATGGTAGGAATGTAGGGCTGTAATTAGTTCTACTTAATCGCTTATTTAATTTAAAACAAGGATCGGCTGAATCACCCACGTCTTTTGCGTTATCTACTTGAATAGAATCTGTTCCTATTAATTCAGGAGTATGAAGATTCACAAATGAAAATCTAGAACTAGCATCTGTGAATTGAATTGCTGCTTGATTTGCTCCACAGTATATTTCATTAAATACTCTGGCTGTTGTGGGAGTATTTGGATTCGGACCATAATTTTCTTTACTCGCATTCTGTAAGAACATTCCGTCAAAATCTGGTTGTTTGCTCCATGCTCTGAACAGTGTCCCAACACCACTCCCCGAAATAGGATATTTTCCACCGTCTGCCGTATCGCGGCTAAACTCCACTGGTGTAGTTAATGTAGAAGCATTATAATCACTTCCCCATACAGTAGCATATCCATTCGTTAATAAAATCGCGGATGTAGAGTATCCGTTGAAATGCTTATCAAAACCAATACATCTATATTGGTCTATAGAATTTTCGTGAAACCATGTATCGGGTAATGTCCCAGACTGATATTTTCCAGTCCATAAACCAATATAATCTGCTCCAAATGTCCTGACTTTCTTAGCAAATCCATACGTTAGTGAATCATATACTTCGGGAGTTGAACCTTCACCTGTAGAGATATCCTTTCTATCTGGATTATAGTCAAAAAATACTGCCCCTGCTTGATGAGAAGCATTTGCTGAAGACAGAGAACCTGACAATTTATAGTTATCACAGCCTAAACCACCAGATGTAAAATAAACACTATCATCTCCTACGGTTACTGTTAGACTAGCATTGAATGGATTGCTCACATATACATTATTTCCCTTAATAAAAGTAATGAAAGTATCACGTGGAAATAAAGTTTCGCTTTCAGTATCAACATCACTGAAATATAATCTCATCCCAGTTTTTAGACCTGAAGCATTATCTACTGTTATAAGCTGACCCATATCATAATCATTATTTAATGCTACACTAATCACAGCATCCTCACCAATTACTCTTTCTTGTTCACTATCATTCATCCATAAAAATCTCATCTTGTCAACAGATACATTACTTTTCGTATCATTATTTACATTTATTAATAATTTTTGGTCGGATGACATTCCATCATAATTAAATAGTTCGGGATATAATGCCTGAGCATCAAATAATGCTTTTAATTTTAATAAGTTTTCATCCGTCCAAGGTATCCTAGTCAGTATAGTAGATTTCTGATCGGTTGTTTTTCCTGGAGCAGCAGTTTGATTTGTCATAGGATGAACCATAGCAAATACATTATATGCTCCATCTATCGTAGACCTTTCGTAATTAGGATCAGCCATCAACTCTCTACCTGCCTCTTGAATTTCGGGTCTAAGATATCCCACTGTAGAATAACAAGATTCATATAATGATGGGATTTCCTGTTGAGTGAAAGCAAGATACCAAACATTATCAGTCCCAGGACCAAGCCAATTGAAAGCAGCAGTATTTATCACTCTATTAAAAGTAATGATTGTAGCAGTCTGTCCCCCCGCAGCAATCTCTTGGATTCCCACTATCTCTGCTCCTTTAATTCTGTTAAACTTTGTCTCTTCAAAATCATTATCGTTTCTGAACACCCCCAGACACTTCCATCCCACTTTCACAAATCCCTCTTGGAACATTTCTCCTAATTTGTATACCCTCCCTTCAAAAGTCCCTGAGAATTTACATTTTATTTGATTACTATCTACCTTCACAGTCTCGTCAACAGCGGCTGTCTCGCTTACAGGGACTTTAAATACGGACATTCCTAAACTAGTTATCGTTCCATCACCATTATAGCTATCATTAAACCATAAATCAGAAGGATGTTTTCCGAACCAAGCAGTTGAACAAGGAAATAACTCGTATGTATTAGACTCCGCCGTTAAATTAATATTATTTTGTTTTATTTGTCCATCGGTTTCTACTGTCGCTACACCAGCATCCTGACCAAGAGACGTATTCTCTATTTGTTTTGTATCATTCATCTTATTAGTTATTTGTGAAGCAACATTAGAAGGAGAATTAAATCCAAGACTCACATCATACTTAATTGTTTTCTTATACCAAATGAAATCCATCAGAGCAGGATCTCTTTCACCCTGTAAATAAAATCCAATCTTCTCACCCTCAGGAATATAGTTTTTAAAAGATTTTCTCACAAATAATGTATATCTCTTTCCATCGTTTGATAATTCAGTTCTAGATGAAGTCGTCGTAAAGTTCTCACGCGTTAAGCCACCAGATGTGTTTTCACCAAGATTGTATCCCCATCCATCTGGCTGACCAAAGTATTCTACTAAACTATAATCTGTTCCCATTCTATACGGATTAGGTTTCTCTATCCTACCATTCTTTTCATTATTATATTCAGCCCAAATTGTCCCACTATTCCACCATCCTGGTTGATCACTCTGCCCACATTGTCTTGGTAATGAAATATAATTATCGCCCTGAACACATTTATAATATGAATGTGTCAATCTTATATTATCATCGCGAATAAACTCTGTATCTTTACTCTGTGTATAATCCCAAGAATAGTTACCATCACTCGTCTGAAGCCCAAGAGTTGAAGAACCATTATTCAGACCACCTTCGGTTTTACCTCCTGTCGTATTTTGTGTAGTATATTTCTGAGAAATACCTGAATTATTAATTGCCGTGCGACCTTTAATCTCTATAGTGCTTTGCTCATTGCCGATCTCACTAATATATGCTGAATGAACAGATATCTTATCTCCTATATCTAATTTTATTCCACTTCCCAAATTATTTGTCCACATAGAACGACTTAAATCATTACCTGATAAGAACTCAGCAGAACTCTTCCTATTCGCTTCCAATAATATAGTATCTGTATACGAAGGGGCTTCCATATAGTATTAATATATACTTATAAAAATAAAAATAATTTGTTAAAAAAGATATCTTTAGGCGAAGAACACATCTGTGACACCATTCTGTAATTGGACTACACGAATGAGTTCTAAATATGTTCTGAGAGTAGCAGTGTTCGCGCTATTGTCTTTCTTGCTATTCTTGAGAGGGTCAAAAGTATTGTATACTTCTAAACCTCTGCTATTAATTCTCTCATTACGATTGAGTTTGTATGCCTGATAGAAAAATTTACCACCTAAACCATACTGGTGATGCTTTTGCTTATATCCTTCAAATGTCCCCGCCGTAAGACTTCCTCCTTCAAAGTTATATTCTTCACGAGTAATGAAAGGAACCATTCCCTCAGCCTGAGTTAAATAATGAAACTGTTGGGCGGAGTTTTCTACATCTACGGGATATAGGAAGTGATCATTATACTTAATATTTGATATCAGGCGACCCTGATACCTAACAGCCTCAGCACTCCCATAATCACGATTCATTGACATAGAGTGATAATTTCCAAGAATAGAGTCGCGACCTATATTGTCATCAGATAGTGTAGTAAATACTTTAGTAACAAGTCGTCCAGCTCCTCCTACATTGACAATCTGCTGACCTGAAGACACCGCTGAAGCATTCGTGTCATTATCTGCGGGAATATCAATAGTTCTCTTAGCAAGTCTGTAATCAGCAAAAGTAAAAGATAGATTCGCATTCTGCTGAGCATACTGTTCCATCATTTCCTGAGGGAAATACTGATAATCAGCAATGAGTTCGGTAGCACTCTGGTCAATAGAGAATGATGGAGAAGTAGCAGAAGCCGACTCAGGAAGGCAAAGACGATCCTTTGCGGCTTCACTGAAGAATAATTCAATAGTAACTGGTTCCGTCATCATAAAGAGGGGAAGCTGATTCTGAGAAAGGAAGGGAAATAATTCCTGAAGCGAAAGAGTCATTTCGGGACCGAAAGAAGCATTTGTTTTACAGAAATCGTGGTCATTGAGTTCCAGTCCCTCGGTAGCTGTCCGCTCAACCTGAAGACCTAGGTCAAGACCAAGGAACTCAGCTGTATTTTCTAGTTCCACATCAGAGCCCGCGAAGCCATTACCACCCTCGCCAGCATCGGGACCATAATACGGTTTGTGAGCAAGGCGACGCCCAGTCGTATACGTTTCTCTCTGTTTCTGATGTTCATTAGATAAGAACATTGACTTGTATCCTATATAGTGATTAAAATCATCTATTTCACAGAGTGTCTTAGTGCCGACACGAAGAGCACATCTCTGAATTAGCGAGTAGATTCCCACACCAACAGGTAGGAAACCAACACTAGCACTTTCTGATAATCGTAAAACAATCTTAGAGTTAGAATGAAGGATACCTTTATTCTGTAACTGAAAGCGACAGAACTTATCCGTGTGAACTACTGGGTCAAGCACGTCAGTTTCAATATCAATAGCAGTATTTGTGGGAATCTGTCCAATTCTTACAAGGTCGGGGACTGCTCCCGCACTTGATGAAGAAGGCTGTTGAGTCATCATTTGTGACTGGTCGGAAGAAGTTGCGTAAGACATATTTTATACTATAATATATAATATTAATAAAAATTTATTTTTAAAAAACAATTGAAACATATCATTAACGGATTACAGAGATACCATTTCCGCTGAATGCTAGGGTTTGCTTTGAATGAACAAACAAGTAGAAGGCTTGAGGATTCTCTTTAGTGAGATCACATTCCATATTCATTCCCCAGTTAACAGAACTAAAATCAACTCCTTGTCCAGATACCACATCGTATGCGACTCCTAATCCTGCGACAGACCCTCCATCAACCTTTACATTAACTGTAGTGGTTGATCCCGAAGTATATTTAGTGTTCAGAGGAGAAGTCTGACTTCTCGCTAATTTAGAGTATTGAGTGATAGCATTGAGATATTGCTGAGTAATTTCACTATCCGCTGTATCCGATTTAGCATTCTGAGTGTTAGTTGAATCTTTCTGAGTAGTATCAATATTGTATTCAAGAGGGAAGCGTTCTCCTCCACGAGTGAAAAATAATTGCTGGATTTTAGCAGGGCTCTGAGCAGTATCACCGTTCACAGGGAAGTTATTAGTCAAACCATTCTCACCTCTGTTGTTAATTTTATTAGCAGATATCATATTACCAAAAACACCAAGGACTCTAGATAGACCTAGATTGAAATTGACAATCGCATTCGTAGAGTTGAAAGTCGTGAAGTAAGATGAAATAGAATTGTATTCAAATGTAGAAGCAGGAGGCATCTGAACTTGAGGCTCCATAACTTCAGCAGAAATACTTAAATGACTTAATTCATAGAAAGCATCCTTTACATCATCACTTGTAGGACTACCATCTGCGTCAAACAGAACGTTTGAATCAGGAGCAAGTTGAATCTCAACCAAGAGTCCCCCAACTCCACCAGCACCATTCGCCATTAGAGGAATAGGATTCTGTCCTGAAAACAAACCACAAGGCAGATTTATAGCAAAAGAGTTACCACCACCTCGGCTATTACTAGTAAGAGAAGTATCGTTTTTGACTACAGTATTCTGTTGATTCGCGAAATTAGGTGAGACAAGAGCACTCATAGACAGATGTCCCGCACAATCCTGCTGTGAAGAAGTTACTGGGAGGTATGAACCCATAAATCTTGGAAAGTGTTTTATTTCTTCAATTACCTGATGAGTGGCCTGACTTTTTATAGTAAGGGAATCAATGATACTGTAAATTCCTAGTTGTTCACTCATACGTAGATCTGCGGTAGGTATAGTAGTATCATCCTTGAATACATTAAATTTACCGACCAGTCTAACAGACTGACCAGAGAGAAGTCTGTTCTGTTCACCAATAATAAACTGGATAAGAGGATTTCCGTCTTTATAGGATATCTTTCCCGTTGAGGTATGGTTGCTCGGAGTTACTTGGATATTAGAACGTGAAGACATATTTTATAGTATAATATATAATATTAATAAAAAATTATTTTTAAAAAAGATATCCTTTAAACTTCTAGAGCAATCGCATCGCCTTTCACTACAATTCTTCTTAAATGAGCACAATAGCAATTCCACAATTTTGGCTTTGAAGGAGCAGTTGCCTCCTGATACTCTACTTGAAGATTGAAATCCTTACCACGAGCGTCGTATACTCCTGAAGATAGACTGAGACTTCTACCTATGAAAAAGTTCTCCTGATATTTATCAAAAGATAGAGGATCAATACCAGCCATGAAAAGTGCTTTCTCATTTTCAATCAAACTCTGCTGATTGAGTGCTAGTTTGTCCTCGTTCACAGAGATACGGTTAAGAGGCACCTTACGATTCGGGTTGAGTTTCCCCGAATATATGAATTGATAATTTGATGCGTGATCCGAGATCCCTACAAGACCACTTCGTGTAGAGTTATTCTGAGTATATCCCGAACCAGCAATTCCAGTATCTCTTGGGAGATTATTTACCTGATACGTATCCTCCGCAAAGACTTTCTGTGCCGCCGAGTATGGTGTAGCATCCGTAGGGATACATAGAACTGACTTACAACGACTATTCTGAATAGGGAGTCGGATATTCACAACACGATCACTCTGTAACTGAGAATATTTGTAATTAGTGTATGAAAGGAAATCATAGTTCATTGCTCCACCAGCCTTTAACATAGAGTTCATCTTAGAGATATATCCAGCGGGCATATCCACCTGCTGAACTTGGAGTTCAACATTGTCTATAGAGCATTTGGGAACAAAAGCATCCTCATCTACACCACACGAGTAGACATAGTAGTCTCCCGCAGCAATAGGAGCCCACCAGTCATTTGCCTGAGTCGCGAAAGATAATTTAACTAAACCAGAATCTGCTGTAGCCCCACCAATTCCCGCAGAAAAGTCATAAGTAACTGCCGTGATTTCCACAGCAGGTAGTGCTGTTCCACCAGTCGTTTTAGCGATACGAGTATCTCCAGGAGTTTCATTTCCATCTGCGTTGGTAGCGGGTTTCACAAAGGCAATTTTATCACCCTTCTTAAAAGGACACGATTCCACAGATATAATACCATTCTGTCTCTGAAGATAGATGTGAGAGGCATTTCCTCCCGAATTAGCCCAGTTACTCGGTGCCGCGTTTGAACCATTGAGAGAGTGGAATACAGCATTAGACGTAACCCTCTTATTCTTAAGAGTAGTTTCTATCTGACTAAATACCTTATTTGCGTCTTCCAAAATTATTTCTATGCGAAGTCCCTGCGTCATAGCAAGTGGGAAGATCTTGTCGTTTTGGAATATCCCTGTTGGGAGTTTGAGTAGTGCTTTGACCGTCTTGTATGTCTCATCAGTGAGATCTTCTCCATCAACATCAAAATAAGGATTCGTATCAACATTGTTCATATTCGTAGAAGTTCCGTCGTGATTAGGACTAGAAACATTACTCTTTAGAACAGTTCCCTCAGTCAATGCCCTCTTCTGCTTTAGTGTATCATTTGTATGGTAATCATACTTTAGAGCAGTAAGAACATTTACGTTCTGAATTTCTTCAAGAATTTGATTTTGAGCTCCGCCACTACTGACCCTAATATCACGTATTAAAACATTTGCTCCTAGGTCACCATCAAGTGTGATAGGGACTGGAGCACATCCCTGAACCCTAACATCCATACGGAGATAGGTTTCTGAGGGCATCATGAATCCAACAGTGGGAGGAATAACAAAATTAATCTGTTGACCAAGGTCATAGCTGAGTCCATTCTCTGCTTGAACAGAGACTTTCTTTTGGGAGATTGGGATTTTCTCTTCGGCAGTCCAGAACGATGATGTAGGCATTTATTATACTTATATATAATATTTCAAATACAAAAAAAAATCTAAAAAGCTCCCGTTCCCTGAGTGTTAGTAGCAATATGTTGAGATTGATTTCCTACTAGTCCTGAAGATACCATAGAGTTCACTGGGACTACATTTGCTTTCATTTGAGGTAGAGCAGCCAATTGGTTCTTACGAGTTGTCTCAACCTGATTCAAAGTATTATTCGCCTGAGTTGTAGCAGCGTCATCCTTTTCATGCTGATCTATTGTATCTGTTACTGCCGATATACCCTGAGCCAATTGTCCGAAAGGTTCAAGTGCGGGAATAAATGCCCCTAGAATATCTAATCCTGTTCCTACCGTTCCAGCAATTTGTGACACTTCATTCAATCTATCTATAGACCCATCTTTATTTTTAGTAAATCCATTCTTAAACATTTCATATGTTTGAATCCCCCCTCCTACATCACCTAATACTCGGAATCCTGTTGATGCTATACCAGCTCCTTTCTTTAATTTTTCTGTAGTAGATAATACTTTACCACTTAATTCATCTGTAGCAGACAGCTTACTATCTGTCACTTCTGGAGTATTAGCATTACTAGCAGCAGGTTCATTTGTTTTTGGTCTATTATTTACTGTATCAGCAGTAGGAGCAGCAGGAGCAGCAGGAGCAGCAGTAGGAGCAGCAGCAGGTGTATCAGGAACGTCTGTGGGATCTCCGACAAGCACTGATCTCTGGTTGTCAGGGATATTTCTCTGAGCGGCATTTCCTGCTGGAAATTGTCCTCTATCAGGTAAAAATACACTTTCGGTTTTAGTCCTTCCAAGAAATCCACTTACACCTCCAGCAGGAACTTCTCTATCTGTTTTTATCATATCTACCCCTCCGATTGTTTTTGTAACAGTAGGTGCGATTGCTTTATCTCCCACCTGTGTTGCTGATGCGAATGTCTTATCTACATCACCTCGTGCGATTGCTCTTTGAGAATAAAATGCCGAAGAAAATCTCCCTAGACCAGAATCTCGGGCTTTACTATATGCGTCGGCGGTCTCAGTAAATCTACCAAGTGAAGCAGCTCCAGTAGCACCACTCAGAGTATCCTTTACAGAATAGATAATGTTATCTTGTAAATCCTGTGAGTCAGCCCCTCTCACATTTCCTTGAGCTGTTATTTTATTAGCATCTAGTGTGTTATTAATTCTATCACGAGCACTTAAAATCTGCTCATTATATAATGAGTTATCTGTAGTCATAGCGTTTCCTTGAGCACGAGCAGAATCAAGTCCATACAAATCCATATTTATTTATCATCAACATTTTCTTCTAAATTATCTTTTTTTAAATCTATATCAGGATTTACATCTACCATACCTTTCTCACCTTCAGCTATTAATCTATTGAATGAAGCAAACATCTTTGGAGGATTAGATTGTAAATCAAGGTGAATGAAATCATAACGATTTGGTGTAGCTGACTTGTAGAGTGCTATGAATCTTTCTGCTCCTCCGAACAAGTCTCCGTATTCTTCTGCGACCTTCAATAATTCTTTTCGGTTAGGGAAGGGACTTCCGATGATAACATTCGTAGCATTCTGTCGTATGATTGGTGATACAGATCTGAAATTTTGTGACGATATCACGAGCAACTTAATATTGAAGTGACGAAATCTACTCGCAAGATGATTTATTCTACCTTCTCTTTTAATACTACCAAGACAATCATCTATCACTACTGCGATCTCAGGCTGATCTTCTTTTTCATATCCTTTCTGCTTCTCTACTAAACCATCTATGATACTATCATTGTATTGATCGTAAGTGTCAAAGGCTTCTTTCAAGAAACGAGATGTAACATCATTCGCAATTGTATTTGAAATTATATGAGTAGAATCAAATCTCTCCTGAGCATCATAAAAGTCTGTATTTAGTAAGAGGTTTGAAATTATGGTGCTCTTTCCTGTCTTAACGGGAGAAATCATGAGTAAACATGCTCCTCCACCGTATCCTTCAATTTGAGGTAAGTGAGGATGAACTGAAGGTAGTCCAGATTTATTTAGATAATTATCTTCAGGATCTTTAACAGGGATCACTTTTGGGGGTTCCATTATGTATTATTTATATTTTTATTTTCTTTATTTATTGTAAATGCGAGTATTTGTTATTAATGCCTATGAAGATAGAAAAGCAAAATATGATGAAGAAAGATATGAACTGTATCCTGCTATATGGTGGGAAGATGTAACAGAAGAACAAGTAGCAGAATATCATTTCCGCCATAATGCTAAAATGGATTATCGTAAAAAGGTAGTTGCTTGTAGTGAATCACATAAACAGTTATTACAAAAAATCATAAATGAAGACCTAAAAGATGTCTTTATTTTAGAAGATGATGCTATTATTGAAAAGTGGGATAGATTAAAAGAGCTTGAAGGATGTAAAGAGTTCTGTTATATCGGCGGACAGATAAATGCTCCGCTGATGAAAGATTTTAAAAAGTTTGAAGATATCAAAGATAGTGTCAGAGAAAATTTTTGTAAAGGTATTAATGTAATAGATCCGAAAGAATTTAGACTAGCTCACGCTTGTGGATACTTCATTCCAAACCGATGTGTAGCACAGGATATATTGACAAATATACCGAACGGAAAGAAGAATAGAGTTATAGATACAGAATATATATCTCTACAAAAGAAAGGTAAAATTACAAAGTTCGTCTATCCCGCGATTGTTACATTATATCTTCCTGATGCGAATAAAGGTTTTACATACTCTACATATAAATTGTATGATGATCAGTGGTTATATTAATCCTGCGAGAGCACGACCCCATATATCATCTTCAGCAGGTTGACCTAATGCTCTCTGAACTTGTCTTTGAACTTGTTGTTGCTGCTGTTCTTCAGCCTCTTTTTTCTTTTTAACTTCTTTACGTGCTTTTCTCTTTACTTCATATTGCTCTATAGCATTTGATGTAATCTTAGCAATCTGTTCTTCTGAATACAATTGTCCCTGCTGTTGTATTACCTCCTTTACTTTATTTTCTTGTTTTTGTTTCGCTTTAGATTTGGGGACATCTTTTCCTTCTGCTTTTAGCCTTTTAGCTTCTTCTCTTTTCAATCTCATCTTTTCTCTAGCATCTGCTAATGCTTTCAATTGTTTTTCAGTAGGAGGTTTTCTTTTCTTCTTTGGTTTCTCAGGCTCTGCTATTGCTTGTATTTGAGGAGTTCTAAATATCTCTTCATTCTTTAGTTTTCTTTTAGGCTTCACTACAGGTTCAGGTTCTGCTTCATCTACTATTTCTTCATCACTGTAAACAAAGTTAGGATTCTCTTCTCCAGTCTCTTCATTTCTATCTTCTATCTCCATCTTTACTGCTCCTTCACCATCATCAGCTTTAGATACAAGAGGATCAGCATTGGGTTCTTCTGTAACTGGCTCTGGCTCAGGAGGAGGCATAGTAATATCAGGTAAATAATTAGAAGACATCTTTTATAACTTTATTTATATTTTATTTGTAGATATTTAAATTTAATTTTGACTTATTGTAATTGATTGTAAATTGATTGTAAATGATGTAAAAAGATGTCTTTTAGGGTTGGAGAATAGGTTGTTTTTGATATGAAAAAAGTGATGAAATGTTGTATCATACCCCCTTGATTATTGCTATAATGTAGTGAATTGTTGGTTTTCACTTGTAAAATATCCCAAAATATAGGGGTTTTTAGGGTATTTGTTGCGGTTTTTTGAGATTGAATTTAGCTCTAAACTGGTAATGAATATATTTCATTGAAAATAATCTTAACACTGTAATAGTAATGATAATGTCATTACTTCTAAACAACCTTTTTTAACATTTTGAAAATAATTTTGATTCATAGGGAATAAAAAAAAATAAAGAGTATAATATTTTTACTTTCTAGAGGATAGAGGTTTTTTCAGAAAAGTGAAAAATGGATAGGGTAATATTTAAGGTTAAGCAACATAGGAAATATTATAAGAGAATGAAGGATTATATACATAACAGCACAGGAAATGATAAAAAAGCCAAATCTGAAAACCCCAAAAATACGGCAACAATTCAGGGGTCTGAACCAACCTTAGCTCATGAAATCAAAACTAGGAAGAAATATTATCAAACAGGCATACGACTCCCTAAGGTTCCTCAACAGGGACTGTTAATTATGCGGTATGAGAATCCAATAACAATTTCATTTGACTGATGAATTTTACAACATTCGGGGATCCGAAAACACCTTTTACAATATCTCAAACAACTTATTTTAAAAGTGAATTATTTGTATTTAAAGATTTATTTATATTATAAATCATGGAATACTCCGACAATACACCCTCCCCCGCACAAGCACCTCAATTCACACTATCTGAATTTCAACGATTAGCTGACATCTTTCTTGAATTTTATCAAGAGGGTAAATACTCTCTTGAGAGCATTGAAGATGGCGAAGCTACCCACAACCAACGCAAGTCTATCAAGAATGATTTTAAAGACCATCTCTTTGGAGATAGTAAGTTCCGTAAGGCATACGGAACAGACGCTAGGAAGAAGTGGAGCAGATATACTGTAGCGATGTTCAAGGCGTTGCTTCAATCTGATATTCACAAGTATCTTGATATGCGAAAGAGATATCGTTCTGTAAAGAAGGAATTAGATGAACTGAAAAATATTTCACCAGAAGTGAGACAGAATGAGATTGATGCTGAAGTTCGTAGATTACTTCCTATAAAGGTAACCGAGAGAATTGAAGGAAAGATAGCATTAGCTGATAGAATGAATAGTCGTATACCACAGTATCAGGCTATCATAGACAGACAAAACAAAGAGATTGAATCATTAAAAGAAACATTAGAAAATTGTGTTGATAGGAATGAGCTACTTGATGCTCACGCACAAACATTACAATATAAAGATTTATATTTCAAAGCAAAGGCTAAAGCAGATAAAGTAGATATTAAATCAGAAGCCGAAAGACGGAGGAAATTAGAACAAATAGCTAAGTTACAACAAGAGCTAGACGCTACTTCTTAGATTTATCAAAGACTTCTTTTTCCTTGACTCTTTTCTTATCAACTACTTCTTCTTTTACTTTATACTGACAATCACCAGCACACGACATATCAGCTGGTTTCATTTCTTTCCCCTGTGCTTTTTTACCATTTCTGTCTCTTTTCGCATTAGCATATTTAATCTTAGGCATTTATTATAGATATATATAATTTTTTTATTTATATTATTTTAATATTTTACTTAATAAATATGTCATTAGTAATTACATCATCTTCGCAACAGGACTATGATAGGGACAATCAGGTAAAGATTGGATTAGAGAATCCAGCATCTTATCAGAACTTTTTGAAGTCTCCTCTTATTGTAGATAAAAATAGTGAGGTAGCCCTTGTTTCACTAAAATGTAATCGTGACGAAGATACAATTGTTATCAATGCTGGTGTTGGTGAAGGATTGTTTGTATACTGGGGAGCTGAAAACTCAGATAATTATGATGGGGCAGACGAATATCCTCACGACTTAGATGATATCAATACTCCTATTAGAATTGAACTCTTTGAGGGAACATATAGTCGCCGTAGTTTTATGAATCATTTACAAGAAAGACTTGAAACCGAAATGAAGAAAGCATACAAGGAAATAAATACAATCACTGTTACAGAAAGTCTTGATACTAATAATGTCTTTCAAGGATTCAATATACAATTTGTTCAGAAAGGTAATGGAACTGGATTTACAGATAAACCATCTGCTACAGAGTTCGGTGCTTACATTGATGATGATACATACATCAATATGATTGAAGAGGATCAATACACTACTGTAGAATCATTCACGGATAATTTTGTAGCATCTGCTTCGGGAACAGATGTATTGATTACTGGATACAAATCAGGTGCTGAAGGATCTGTCTGCGATGTTATTGGTAAAGCTCATCCACTCTCTCAAGTAAATTCTAAATGTGTGATATACTTCAATGGTTCATCTGCTAGTAATGTCACTGATGGATATACATTAGGTCTTGTTGCCTCTCAGGGTAATAGAACAGGAACTACGGATAATGACTACGGACGTCCTAGAGGTCTTCAAACCGAATTATTACGTGACGACTCCGTCAACATACCAACACTTTACGAAGGTGCTGATGATGAAGTTCCTCCTTTCTTTTGGGATGTCGCATTCAATTGGGTTCCTGGTGAGGACGGTCAAGTCATCCATTGTATTAATGACAATAATGCTAATGATACAGAAAGACAAATGAATACTATTACATTACAAACAACTCCTACTAATGCTTCTCTTCAAGCGAAATATTGGGAGGCGGTAGTATTTGAAGTCACTGGTGAGAAGATGGATGTGAAACTAAAACAAACAGGGAAAGAAGTATATACTACCATTGTATCATCAGCATCTACTACATTCGGTGAAAGAGTAAAACCACTGGGTGTCACCTGTAATCAACTATATCCAAAGATAGCTATTCACAATAATGATGCTACTAATCCTGGGACGGCTTGGTTATCTACATGGAATGGTCACGAAAGTCTGGGATACTATGATAAAAGTTATTTTGGTTTAGACGGATTAGATGATCCTAATCCTGTTCAACCCCCACAAAATTATATTGATATCGTGAACAGAATAGATTTATCAAGCGTATATGCTACAGGAGATATATTAACTCGTGATAGCGATGGTAATGTTCAGGATTATACATACAAGGGTGAACTCACGGGCAACAGAGGTATTGATAATAAATATGTATTCATAACTAGTGAATATAATGATAAAACTAATGACCCACTTTACTTTACAACACCTGAGCAAGCAGGGACTGTTTCCGATAAGGGAAGATTGGGGGATATTTTAGGGTTTCCATCTATCTCAGACCAAACAGAATTTGCTGTGAGTGCTGATCACGGGGCAGATATTACATTCACCTCTCCTCGGTTACCTGATTCTGCTCCACAGGAATCTATGTTTGTTCGGCTAAAAAATATGGCTATTAACTCATACAATGCTAATAAGCAGAGTATCTCTAATATTATATATGCTTGTCCTAAGTTTGATTCTCAGGGTAATACTGGAGGACTACTCTTCTACGAACCCTCAGAACGTGTATATATAAAACTGAATAATACAGAAAAAATGATAGTAAATTCATTAGACATTGATTTAGTCAATGTTAATGAAAAAGTGTTACAGGAATTAGTAGGAAATACAATAGTTGCTCTTCATTTCAGAGAAGCGAAATAATTATTTATCAGTTACATATACTAGCTTTTGGATAGCCTGAGAATGTCCTCTAGTCTTAGCATACTTCTCAAGAATCTCATTATACTTTACAGCTTTATCTAAATCATTATTTTTAAGGGCATCATTGTAATTGATACCCGCCTCTTGTATTATAATCTTGTAGAGAAGTGTAGAACCTATACTCTTCCCTATGAGCTGTTTTGAGTTCTTCGTCATTATAGTTGTGACCGCGTAGTTAGACCAAGGCTCACCTGTCTTGGTGTAGTAGAACAGATAATCTCTACCTTCAATGTCTCTTGTTTTCTTCAAGTCCCTCAGCATCTTGATGAGTGCTTTGTCTCCAATATCAGTCAACTTACGACCATACTTTTGACTTGTCTTGTAATCTGTGATAGATAGGTAGACCTTCTTACTTCCAATGACTACATAATTGAACTCTGGTTGCTTGAGCTTCTTGTAGTCTCTGATATTGATGAACTTGAGAGTCGCATACTCATTACGACTCGGATGTAGAAGGTAGAGCCTCATGAGAAGTCTGAGATATTCCAACTCTATAATCTTCCACTCATCTAGGTGTGTTTTAAGAGGCTTATCACTGATGAGCTTCAGTTCTTCTTCTATCTTTACCATATAGTCTACGAGGTCTTCATACGATATCATATTTTCTTCTTGATTTTCTGTCAGACTCTTACCTTTCTGATAGGCTCCAATAACTTTATCGTCAAGAATCTTCTTTACCTTCATATAGTTTTCAGCGAGTATATGTTCTTCAATAAGTGTGAGGTATTCAATGATGGGTGTCAGATTACCAATCTTGGTAGCATCTGAGGGCTTCTTTGGATTGCCTTCCTTATCTTTTCTAGTAGTAGTAGCCTCTGTGATAAATTGTATTACATCCTTACTGTCTTTGAGAAACTCCCAGCTTTTGAACTCTTCTTCTTTGAACTTTCCATACTTCTTGACGAGCGATGATAGCCTCTGTGCGTAAGCGTCATTGGTAGTGTCTCTGCGTGAAACCTTCTTCGCGAATACTTCCTTCAGTGATGCCTTATCCATTATATTATTATTAGATTATAATTTTCGTAATCAAACTTTCAAATTTGTAAAAAAACTAAAATTTGAAACTTGGTAGAAATCAACGGTATATACAAAACAAAGAGAAATGGATAACATTCAGAAACAATCCGATCTACTGGACGGAGTCAAGCACAAGATCAAGGATGGCGAGTATAAGATGTTGATGGAGAACCTCAACGAGATACGGAAGAAGTCAGCTCCACTGTTTGTATCGTTCATCAGTGTCAAGGCTCACGCACGAGTCAGGTGTTCCATCTGTGATGGTATAGATAAAAAGGTTGTCTGCGAAGATGTCAGCACCAAGAATAACCAAGAATTTGAATTTGATGGAGCCGATGACGATGAAGTTGCTACGGCTATCAATGTGACCAGTCACCTAGAGGGAATCCCTACAGTCAGGCGTGTGCTTGATTGTGATGATGAACGACATAGAGAACTTAGTGTGAAGAGCTGTGCCTACCTTCCAAGACCTCTGTATGAAACAATGAAGCGGGATGGTTTCGCTAACAATGGAGACGAAATATTGATTTACATTCAAGACCTGTAGACTACCAAAGATAATTTAAAGCCCAGTATGCCGATGTATTCTTATCCCTGTAAGCAAATGAACCATCTTTTTTTTTGATTCCTTTCATTCTTGCTCTAAAACTTTTTCTTTGTGCTGGAGTGGCTGTCCCTGATCTCCAGTCATCCATTCCCTTCGCTCCAAAATGTATAAGTCTTTTTCCACCTGAGGGAGTCTTGACATATACAGAATATTTTTTACCTGCTTTTTTGCTCTTGAATGGTTTATACAGAGGTTTGGAATCTTTAGCCATTTATGAGTTCCTATATAAAAATAAATATCTTTTTTTTATAATATGGGATACATTCTTTCATGTTCTACAACGCCAACACGTATAGATTATTTAGTTAAATTGATTCCTATGATGAATCTAAGATACAAATATTTCGTAATTAATATCTGTGAGAAATATAAAAGATTTGGAGACTTCAAAATCCCAAAATCCCTACTACTACTCTGTAAAAAGAATAAGCGTATAGTATTTCAGTTTGTAAATGATTCGGGACCTCTTACGAAGTATATAGGAGGATTTGAGTTCATAAAAAAGAGGAAATTAGAAAAGGATAAAATGATAATTGTGGATGATGATATATTTTATCATAATGATTTATTTTATGAACTAATGGATCATAAGACAGAAGATAATATTACAACAGGCTCAGGATTTAATTATGATGAGAATAGAAATTATGTGGTGTTAAATGGTAATGTAGAAATGGTGGAGGGATATGGGGGGATATGTTTTGATTATAATGATTATAGTGATTTTATAGATTATTACTCAGGATATTATAAATGTATCAATGATTTTAAAAGTGAAAACGATGTAGAAAGATATCTTTGTGCTTCATTTTTAGGTGATGATTTTATAATCTCAAATGTGTATGAAAATAAGTATGCGGTGGAGGGATGTAGAAAGTTCGTGAATCCTCAGGGATATGGTTTGAAAGAGGATGCTCTACAAAATAATAATTCATTTGGTTCTAATATGTTGTCATATCTGTATCTATATGAGAATATTGAAATATTAAATACATTCAAAAATAAATATAATATAAATAAAGAAATCAATGTTATTCTGTAGTTTATCAGATCGCCCTGAGTTATCAAAACCTATGTTTGATAAATTAAAAGAATATTGTTGTTATCATAATTATAAATGTGTTCTTGAAGATAAGGTATTGGATACTATACGTGCTCCAGCGTGGAGCAAGATATTATTATTACAAAGAGAGATGAAAAGTAATCCTGATATTCCTTTGATTGTGTGGATTGACGATGATATAATTATAACTAATAAAGAGAAACGATTTGAAGAATTAATACAGGAATATCCATTTGATAATGTATTAATAAGTGAAGAGCCATATCCCCCATTTAATACTGGTATATTAGTCGTTAAAAATAATCAAGAGTCTTATGATTACTTAACTCATATATGGGATCTATGTGAAAAATATCCTATCTGGAAGAAAAGTCCAAATTGGGAGCAAGAAGTATTTTTTAGAGATTATGAAACGAATAAGAAAAACATAACAACAATACCTTATAAAATAATTCAGTCATTTTATAGAACAACTGATAAAGATTGGGTGGAAGGTGATTTCTCAGCACACATTACAGGAATGCCTCTTGAAAGACGTATAGAAATGAGAGATGAGGTCATAGATAGAATAAAAACCATAGAATAAAATATATGATATCATATATGATACATCCCTCGCATTCAAGAAAAGATTTAATAGAAGTTTGTGAAGTATTCAATATAGAAATAGAAGATTTATACGACCTACAAAAGATATCTTTAGTGTCCCTTTTAGAAGCTGAATTAGATAGAATAGATTACATTGAACCTGAATATGAATACTATTTTGTAAATGATATAGATGAACTCAAAAGATATCTTTTTGAACCCAATCAAACTAAGAATATTACGATAGCAACAAAAGAAAAAGTAATCAAAGATAGTAGACGAATAGTATCATATTGTCAGTCAGGTTACGAAATATTCCCTCACTTCCAATCTAAAGAAGAAGTATATGAGTGTGCTAAGATCGTAGCTCAGCATTGTGATATCTCCAGTTGTAGACGAGCAATAAAATTAATTAATGAGGATAGAAGTATGCCTGATAAAATACAACCAATAATATCAAACCGAGTAAAAAAACAATTAGAAAGAAGAGAGTTAGTGAAGAAGAGAACAAGAGGACAATTTAGAAGTCGGGCAGGCTCTTTTAAAGTGAGCTTTGATTAATAATGGAGGACTATTTAGATAATGTTTTCACTATCCCCCCAGTATATCCATAATTACTCCCCCATTCGTTTGTATATTTCCTAGGTGCGTCGGGGAACGCCTTTCTAAACTCTTCTATACCACCATATGTTTTTTTAGATACGAATCTATGATATGAAACATTTGTTCCAAGTTCTCGTCCACTCACAGTATTTAATTCTTTCGGAAGTTCAAAGTCTTCTGTATAAGTGAAATCGCTTGGTCTATCATCATAATAATCTAATGCTTCCAAATTACTATAATCGGTTGGTAGATAGACAGTAAATGTATATTGTTTCTTAGCAGGTGTTTTCTTTTTAGGCTGAGCCTTCTTAGGAGCAGGAGCTACTTCAAACTTCTTACCTTTATATGTTACAGAATCTTTCTTCTTTGGCTCAGCCTTCTTCTTTGGAGCAGCCTTCTTCTTTGGTTTATCATCAATTCCTGCTAAGAAATCTTTCTGACCTTTACTTAACCTCTTACGAGTCTTCTTGGTCTTTTCTGCTTCACTCCAGTGACCTAACTTCTTGAGACCTGCCTGTAGTTCTGCTTTCTTGAGACCTAGTCTAACTAGTGGATGATTAAGTTTCTTTGAGCGGATGTATGCTTTCAGTTCTCCTACCGTTGAATTCTGATTTGGTTTAGCCATGATTGTTTACATTATATGTATAAATAAATTATTTAAATTTTTTTTTAATCCCAGTCCCATTCAACATCTCTCTTCTTTTTGATATTGTCTTGATTTCTTTCTCTGATGAGTTGTCTTACCATCTTTGAGTTTCTTAGAAATTCTAAATCATCTAACTGAAAGACATATTGTATGAACTCATCTACTTCACCAGCATCTCTATCTTTCTGTCTTATTTCCTCCCAGTATACTTCTCTTAAATTATTTGCGATATCATTTAGCTTATTGGGATCTATAAGATCTACTCTGTCCTCAGCATATTCATAGGCTATTTCATTAGGATCTTTAATGGGATCATCATCCTCAATACCCTCAGCGATATCTTCATTCTTCTCTTTGATAAGATCTTCTACATCCTGTAATACATCAGGATCTACAAAAAATTCATCAGCATAATCGTAAATCTCCCTGAGCTTTACATTATGACGATGATAGTCCTCTGGATTCTCATCCTTCTTTTCATACCAGTTTTGTAAATAAGATCTTCTACCTTTCTTTTCGGCATCAGGAAGAGAATCAAAACCTGTTATCATATCCATCATGCTCTCAGTCCACTCTTCACCCTCATCAATAAATGATGGTAATGTATCAGCTCCTCTTACTAGAGCATCAGGGATACTTGATTGTTTGAGGAAATCTTTCATATCTGCTACATCCCCAGGATCAGATACATCTGAGACTGCTTTAGACCTCTGCCTTGGTAACTTTGACATTTATAAATGTAAATAAAAAAATTTATTTGTATTAATAAAATATGGTAGTTACTAATAAAGATAAATACAATGCTAAATATGGATTTCCAAAAGATGAAAGCCACAGTAGGTCAGCAATTAGCAGGAAGACTGGGATCCCTCTATCAATCCTTAATGCTGTATATCGCAGAGGTCTTGGTGCCCGACTCAGTAATAAAGCGAGTGTGCGAAGAGCGTCTGATGGAAAGAAAGTGGGAGGTAACACTCTCAAAGGCAAGATGAGTGGGAATGCTTGGGGAATGGGACGCATCTACTCATTCGTAATGAAGAGACCAGGAACATGGAGCAAGGCTGATAAAGACCTCGCAGATAAGGTAAAGAAGAAGAATATTAAAGGTTATACACGATAAAATAAAATCTCTGTATAAATAAATGGACTTACCTAAAGTATCTATCTTAACACCTGTTTATGATCGCAAACAGTTTTTACCTCTTATGATATCTAATATGACACACATACAATATCCTAAGAATAAATTAGAGTGGGTTATCCTTGACTCTTGGTCTAAGGATGGGAAAGTAGCTGAGCCTCTTTTTAAGTCAGAAGAAGAGATTAGACATTACAGTAGAATGATATCTATTAATATACATTATGTTTACAGAGCAGAGTCATTATCAATAGGTAAAAAGAGAAATATGTTGGTGAAGGAAGCACGACATAAATATTGTATTAATATGGACTCTGATGATATTTATTTACCACATTACATTTTATATTCAGTGAGAACATTGATTAAAGATAAAAAAGAGTGTTGTGGATCACCACAGATGCTTTTCTTGTTTCCGAATGATAATTATAAGGTCACAGGAATAAATTGTCCTGCTCTCCGCCAGATACATGAAGCCTCAATGTGTCATACTAAAAAGCATCATAAGCGTATGGGAGGGTATTCTAGTAACTCACAGGGTGAAGGAGCTAAGATGGTAGATGGATGTAATGAGAAGCTCTTTGTAATAACAGATATTACAAAATGTATGATATGTGTGTGTCATGATAGTAATACAGTGAATAAGGATACATTTAATAGAGATGATATTACAATTGGAGATATAAAATTATCTTCACTTCCACAGATGGAGGTCTTGAAAAAAATGTTTCCAGCGTAGAAAAGTTGGAAAAAACTAAAATTTGAAACTTGTATAAAACTACGTGTATATATACAACAAACAGAGACAATGGAGCTTACTAATCATCACAGTATTCGCGTGACTACCGAGGAGGATGTGTTTGCCCTCTTTGATCAGCAGGGTAAGGATTCACTACGGAAGAAGATTGAAGATGAAAGAGAAGAGTGGAGAGTGAATGAAGAGACCAAGAAGGGTAACGCAAGAATCAAGGCTGAGATCAACAGAATCAAGACGACTACACCGAAGAAGACCCTTCAAGCATTCTTCAATCTACAGACTGTATTGATGACACACCAAGATGATATGCCTGAAGAGGTCTACGATACAATCAACGATCTACTTGCTTCGGCAGACAACAACACCAACCTCTTCAGCTGTATGACAGAGATGATGGCTGTATGTGACTACGAGGAGACTGAGATTGTAAAGGCGAAGAAGTGGACTACACACAGAGACAAGACAATGGATGCGAGGCTTACAGAGGCTCAGAAGATCATCCGTGCTAATGATCCCGATGACCATTACTGGACTATGTGTGCCCTCTGTAAGAGGTGTATGACAGTTGATTGGTATAACAAGCGTCACAAAAACACTCATACCTGTCGGAGGGCTACAGAGGCTCAGGCACTTGCTTTGAAGGAGAACAAGATATTTGGTATTGATATGGGTAAGGATCTGGCGAAGCTACAGGTTCAGAACCAACAGGAAATCAACGCTTCATTATCAGATGTAAATACAGGACTCGGTGAACTCAAAATCGGTCAACTCTTGTAGAAAAGACATCTTTTGACACTTTCTAAATCAATTTTGTAACCTTCTACTATTCCATCAATTTTTTTTGTTTGACTTACATTTTGTAAATTAAAATGTTGTAAAAGATATCTTTTCTATAATATATGGAATTACATTTACCTAAAATAGATAATGCTATCATAGGAGAATTTTATGATGTCAATAACATTATAAATGAAGACTGTGACCTTTACGATAAAGACTCTGGTGTATTAATATTTTCACTGAAGAAGAAGATAATACCCGATGAACTATACAATATAGATCCTAAGATAATAAAACATTCACAAACACTATCCTACAATAGAGGCTCTGCTGGTGGAAGAGTAAATGCGAAAGGTCTCAGAAGAGGCATGGATACTTGGAAGAAGAAGCCAGAGTGTCCCTGCGATAAAAATGGTAATCCATTACCTGAGGATCATAACAAGCATACAGCATTCTTCAAATATGAAGATGGTAGAATATCTAAAAGAGCTAGAAGTAACTCAGTAACCTCACAGAGTATCGGTGGATTTGATAAGAGCCCTCAACATCCCTGTAGATTGACTCACTGGACTAAGAATAATTTAGTAGCATATAAAAGTATTTTCCCACTATGTAAATATATCAGTGATGAATATTTTTCTTATGTGCCTGACAAATGGTTATTACAATATGAAAAGTATAAAAGATGTCCTCAAGACTATGTCATACCAGAGAGTAATTTCTCAACACTTACGATTAATTGTGATTTTAGGACTGCTTGTCATAGGGATAAAGGAGACTGTAAAGAGGGTCTTACATGTTTCACAATCAAAAAAGTTGGAGAGTATACTGGAGGAGAGTTAATCTTTCCAGAGTATCATATAGCAGTAAATATAGAACAAGGAGACCTCTTACTATTCAATCCACATGAGGCTCACTGTAATAATAAAATAGTTAATGAAGGTCGTATGAGCTTCGTGTTATACTTGAGAGAGAAAATGGATAAATGCTCTTAACTTAAATAGTAAAAGCCCTCATTACTGACACAAAATGAAGGATCTTCAGGTATAGCTCCGCCTTCAAAATATTCTTCAGTAGGTTCATCATCTTCTTCAGGTTCGTAGTCAGAGTCAACCTCTTCTATTAGAGTTAGTATCATATTGATAAGGTCATATCTATTATGTTTTTTTAATATGTCAAAGATATCTTTTTGTAAATTTTCATCCATTTGTTTTATAATCTACAATAAATTAAAATGCCTCAACAAAAAAAATTTATGAAGTGGAATGGATGGTAAAAGATGTCTTTTGTAGAGTTGTTGGATGTAACTACTTGGAGGTCTTGAGCTGGTCGCATTTTGTCTTCATATCTTCCTCTAGCTTCTTGTTCTTTTCCTGTAGCTTCTTGTTCTCTTCCTGTAGCTTCAACACCTTATCGTCAAGCTCGGCAATCTCATGAAACTTCTCATGAATGGCATCGTCACTATCATCTTGAAGATCTCCCAGTTCTTTCACGAGCCCTTCTTTTTCTTCTTCAAGTTGTTTGATATGCTCTTCAGCCAGTGTCTCTTGCTTCAAGATGACCCCAAGTAGACCCTCTGCCGTAGGAGCCCCTATTGTCCTAAGCACATTCAGCATGTTGTAGCCATGATCCCCCATGTGCTTGATCATGATGTGAGCCAATCGGTCTTCAACTGTCGTGGTGGAGTTCTTGGAGACGGACATTGTCTGTAGTAGTCTGTAGCGGGTAAGTAGTATGTGTATTAGTCTGTGTAAGCTTTTGTTTGTGTATTGATATTGGAATCAACCAAGTTTCAAATTTTAGTTTTTTCCAACATTCCTCCTGAACTTTTTTGCTTGAGAAAGAAAATTTGAAACTTGATTGATTCCTATATCAATACACAAACAAAAGCAATTGAACTCAACCTACAGACACTACACACTATGCCCCACTGGACTCGTGCCCTCAAGCCCTACCAAGATGAAGAGACTGACGAAACCATCCTGTTCTACCCCTGCCCTCAACTGCCGAACGACCTGTCAATGGCTATCATCAGACAAGCAGATGGCGGACGCACAGCCCACAGCAAGAAGCTCAAGACCTGCCTTGAAGAGATGCTGGAGAAATACACCGTAGATGTGACTATATACGGTTCAGTTGAAGACTCGGATCACCAGTTTGACCTTAGAATGTGGATAACTGAAGCAAGAGGCGTTGAAGGTAATGTGGATGCCGATGTCAAACAGACACATCTGTTGGATGAAAGATGGCCTGAATGTAACCCCGAGATTTACAGTGCGAACGAACAAGATAGTAACCGAGCACACATATGGAAGGAGGATTTTTGGAAGGGGCACACAGCTACATTTAGCTATCCCTTTGCCCCCGACGGCATTTGGGGTATATA
>Ga0181419_1000127_pt1 | contig 25936 bp, 18 predicted proteins | sample 42SPOviralmetaG_FD_130144 | JGI IMG/M metagenome (GOLD analysis project Ga0181419, IMG submission 130144) | Marine viral communities from the oligotrophic San Pedro Time Series (SPOT) site, San Pedro Channel, CA, USA - 42 SPOT_SRF_2013-04-24 | ecosystem: Environmental > Aquatic > Marine > Strait...
CTGAGATTAAAAACCCTAAAATACCTAAGTGGTGAAATAGGACCAAAAAATATAAAAGAATTTTTGTCATTAGACTAGTATCTTTTCTACTTTTTTCTTTTTCATCTCAGACAAAGTCTTAACCTTCTTAATTAGAAGGCCAAGTCTTTTATCTATTTGTTTATATGTAAGTTCTTTCTTTTCCATATATTTTTAATATCCACCACCACCAGATGACATTCCACCACTACTTCCACCACCAACTCTAGGTGTTGAGGACGAACTTGTACTAGTAGGTGACATAGTTGGTGTTGTAGTTGGTGTTACCACACTTGTTGATTCTATATAATTGTTATTTCTTGGTGAATGTGATTCACAAGCCATATAACAAACTCTATTATCTACCATATGAGTGTGATATCCGGTACAACCTCTAGCACCAGCATCTGACAAAGCTTCTGCTATTGTTGGGTAACATGGTTCACCATCTATATATTTAACCTCCTCATTTTCACATCCAGAAGGTGTAATCACAGTATTAATAACTGTAATCCCTCTGTTAGTGTAGGTACTTTCAGTTTCAGAAACATTACATATTTCACTATTAACTAAAGATGATAATCTTCTATTTGTATAACTTAACGAACTTTCAACTTGTTTATTCACACCGAAAACATTATAAAGTGGGAACCATGTGTCGGTACCATCACAACAATTTGTACTACAATCCTGTGTTGTTATTGGTTTTGTTGCTTTCATAATATAACTTTCACAACACATAACTACTGGTGCTGCTTGGTTTGAACTTAAAGACACACCATCAACGTTAATGTTGTTAACATTACAATTAAACCAACCACCACAACCTTCTAAACAAGTTGTGAGATTATCGTAAAATACATCATCTAATGTTGGTGTACTTTCACTTTGGGGTACACAAGATTTTTGGTATTCCCCTACTAGTGAGTTTAATGTCGTTTGACATACGTACATATTATTAGTTGTAACTGTAGTGTTTCTTGGGCCAACTGGACTATCTGGTCGTGTATCTGGTAAACAAACTACCTCACCAGTATTTTCTACTACTGGAGGTAAGAATGAAGGTTTAGACCCATCTCCACCAATAGTGTCACAATGTTGTATACATTCCACTAAAGTAGCGAATCCACCACCATTACCTTCTAGTTCAATACAAAGACCATCAACACACGTAAATGTACTTAATGGGTTTTGTTCTTTAGAATTCCATCTGTAGTTATGTGGTTGGTCACCCTCTTTAGATAAACAACCGTCAAATAAATTGTGGCCCTTATTACCATTATCAGAATCACAGTTATAAGAATTAAATTCTAATAGTTGTATCGTCTTATCTATTTCTGAAGTTACTTGTACTAGCGATTTTTTTGTAAAATCTGAAACCATAACTGAAATATGTGGTGGATTACCAACAAATACCGTGGTTCCTCTGTATGATGAACACGAACAACTATTATAATCCCAAACTAAACCTTCTGGACAAACTTCACTTAAACATTCATTACTTTCTCTTGTCTGAGTTTGTGAGTTATTTGGGTCTGAACAATTACTTATTATGTAATTATAAGGGTTATTACATGTACAACCCATACCTGGTCTACATGGGTTTATACTTGCTACTTTGTATTTAACGTATGTAGATGGGTCTTCAATCACTGACCCTATTAATGCATTGGTTGGTGTTACACCATCTACAGTTACACAACAATTTACTGGGTGTGTTAAAGGTTCTGCCTGTGTATTCTGACCAACATTACATACTGGTATCGCGTACATACTTTTACAAAGTGTATTCACTGGGGTATTTGGTTTACAATTATCTAAACATTCTTGTTCTGTAACGTAACCACTCGTCCCACTTATCTCAACACAAGAAACGGTAGTGTTAGTAGCACAATTACAAATCGCACCACCAATACTAAAGCTTAATCCATTAGGCATGTTATAATGGACTTGGAGTGTTGACTGTATTTGAGTGAAGGTTTGTCCAATACTAAGTCCTATACCCAAACCATTCGCTGTACTTAGTAAATCTGCAAAATTAGTAAATGAGGCCTGCATTGCTGGGTCTGGACAATTAGGACAAGACCAAGCTGTCATCTTTTGGATTCCGAACCCATTCACTCCCAGACATTGACTTGGGACTACTGGTGGGTTAGTAGTTTCGTACTTATAACCACCCCAAGATGTCATAATATTATTTAACGACAACCAGTCAAATGCACCTTGAGGAGTAGTTACTGTTGGTGGTAGTAAAATTTCTGTAGGACAACTCGTATTACTTGTTGTTTCTGTTACACAAGACCAAGAAGTACAATCATTAGTACATTCAGATTCACACTCATCCAAAGCTGATAAATATCCATTATTAATTGCTGTTTGGTACGTATATTGACCTATTCCGGTACCTGGGTCTACACACATAATTGTGGAAGAACCTGGTGGGTTAGGTATACAATCATAACTTTCTGGTACACCTATCGAACAACCACAAACACCTTCAGCTCCAGTAATATTATTTATAGAACCAGTATTAAATATTGCACCAACGTTATTATATGGTACAGGTGCAATACTCAAGGTTGGTGTTTCTATAACTTCGTATAATAGACCACTTTGACTAACAACATAAGCTACTTGGTCAGGTCCAATATTACAAACTATACCATCAAATTTATCGGTACCTCCACTTAATAAACCAGAAGGTATTGTGTATTCATCTAAAAGAACACCATTATAATTATATTTTCCTAGTTTATAGTCTGGTGCGACAGGTCCCGTTGTACCGTCATTATCATATAAAACTAACATTAGGTTAGTAGTAACGTCAAAACTTATATCACCAGTACATTTGTAACCACTCGGTAACGTGAAAAGGGTTGTTATGGATGCTGTTGTATTAGTAGCGTTAACTAAATCTATTTCATACACACCAAAGTCTGCACTTAATAATTTAAATTGTGATACGTTGGTTAAACCTTTACCTATCGTTTGTGATAAAGATATAGTTCTATTAAGTATTGGTGTTACGTTTGAAGATACGTACCATTCTTTTATTTCAGATGGTTTATAAGTGAATACTAGTATGTCTGGTGGTGATGGTAAAACTGGTGTTTGCCAGTACGATACATCTTGGAATGTATATCCAGGGTCTGTAAATAGAGCTTGTGATATATTGGTTGTTATATCATAGGTATATACTCCTGCATCTCCCGGTGTAGGATTATCATCAACACTTAATAATATAGGACATGGTAATATTCTTACTGTGTCACAACATCCCGTACTACAAGAATAATAACCAGCTGGAGTTCCCGGATAAATATCAGTTCCTGTATTACCAGTACCTAATATCCAAGTACATTCACAGTCTGGTGCTATTAATTGGTTACATTGCCATTCATGACAATCTGATACACATAAATTATAAGCGTTATATCCTGTATATGCACCAAGGCCATTACCTGGGTCCACACAACCAGCAACCGTACAATCATATGTTACGTCTGGGTCACAACAGAATTGTTCACATAATCCCGAACTAGCGTATGCTCCCATAGGAAATCCTATTACTGGTATACATTCACATTCCACACTTGTACATAAACAAGGTTCTATAGTTACATTCCAACCATTAGTTACACCAGCTGGTAACACCCCTACAAGGTCTGCTGGGGTAGTTAAAACTGTAACATTAAAATTATATGGTGATGCTGACGCGACACTAACAAAAGACTCCCAAGTATTATATTCCAACCCATTATTAACATACATATGACCTATACTCATCAACCTAAATTGTGGATAACCATTTGGTCCAATACATATATCAGTTGGTAAAGTTATATTACCACTAGTGTATTCTATAGAGTTTATTTCATAAGTTGCTGTACTATATGGTACACTTGCGTCCCAATAGATATGGTTTGTAAATGTATTTTCCACTTGTGCCGTAGGTGAAAGTAATCCCAGTGTTGTTGTTAAAGTATCACTAGTAAAAGGGTAAGTAATTGGATTTGTTGTAAATGGTATACCAACTTGGTTACCTCCTGTACCTGGTGCTATTGTATCTATAGGACCTAATGAGTCGTCACAACTATTAGTTGTACTACCAGATTCACAATCATATGTTATTGGGTTACATTCTGTATATGCTGTACAAGTAGGGTCGTTTATACAGTTAGTACACTCAAGTTGTGTTGGGAAGAATGGTGTAGCAGATGGTGCTGCGGCTATACATAGACCTACACTACATGTATAACCTGATTGTGGTGTTGGACAACAGTCTGGTTCACATAAAACTTCAGTAGCGTATGTACCACCTGTTCCCCATTGTTGTACACAATAACAATCGTCACCGTTACAACAATCTTCAAGTTTTGTCATACATTGGAAATTTATTCCTCCTGGATTGAAGAATGTGTCTAGTGTTTGACAAGCTGAGGAGTAAGACATTAGAGTCGTTACTGGTGCTCCAGCTGCGACAGCCGCTCCATAAAAATCATTCCATGTTGGGTATTCCCAATACCCCGTATTTAGGTTAAGTATTCCGTTTCCACCGGTTAACTGTGGATGAGCAATCCACCAAATTCTTTTATAAGGTCTATAGTTAATAGAAGAAGCTCCACTAAATTGGTGGTAACAATCCATCCAATCGTATGTTGTAGAACTCATATTACTCCATACATCATTCCAAGTTAATGGTAGGATTGGGTAGGTATTCAAAGTACCACCCACAATTCCTGTAGTATGAGTAAATCTATTCTCTATAAAGTTTTGGTTTGGTAGATTCATTCTATAAAAGTCTACCACATCATTTGGTGTACCAAATAAACCTAAATTTGGGTCTGTCCCACAAGTTGGTTCGTATGGTCCATTATCAAAACAATTCCATGATGTACCACTTACACTGTCACAATCACATGGTCCTGTATTATTAGTTAATGCACTTAGACATTCAGCTTCACTTGAGTAGGTACCTCCACTTCCGTCAACCTCAATACAATCACAATCAAAAGTTAAACATCTACAAGGTGTAACACAAGTATCTAAAGAAGTCCCAGACATTAAAAATAGTGAATTACTTACAATGTCATAACTCATACCTGAAGATATACCAGATAATCCTTGAGCTATCAAATCTTGTAAGAAGTAATTCCAACTATTATAACTAATACCATTATTTAGTGTTGCGTAATCAAAAGCTTGTAACTGCATTAGTGGACCACCGTTTGGTCCTAAACAAGGATTATTTAATGTATTAACTAATACATCTGATTCATAATATAATGTACTAACATTTACATTAGGGTAGTTTTGTGTGACATAATTCGCTGCATCTACAGAGTTACTATATTGTACACCTATATTTATATTAGTTTTACCACTACAAGAACTTATTTCATAACCTTCAGTACAATCCCAAGTATTAGCACAACAGGTAGTATAAGCTTCACCAGAAGTTGTAAAAGGTCCGGTCCAAGTGTTTGGTACTGTTGGGTATAACCCATTTTCACATTGTACTCCACAAGGTTCACCCTCACATAGGCATTTGTTAGTGTGTATGTAGGTATAATTCATATTCAAAGGTGCTTGGTAGAAGTTTGCGATTGCGTCTACTACCTCTTGCCATGAATTACTTAAATCTACTAGGTTTCCAAAATGTGTAACACCTACGGACTGAGCGGTTGTAATAAAATCATTATATGTAAACCATGGTCCACCTGGTAGTAGAACAGATTCTATTTGGTCTGTTTTAAAGACGAAATACCCATTTGGACCTAAACAACAATCGTAATACCACGGATTATTAGTTCCATTTGGCCCAAATGTATTCCACTCATACTCATCTTCAAATTTTAGTGTACTCAAATTAGTAAATTGGTATCCGTTGGTTGCATCAGCTATTGCCTCATTAATGGTTTGTAATCCTGGTGTTCCGTTAATACCACTGTCAACAATAAAACTTGTTAGTGTTCTTCCGGAACAGTAATCCAGTGTATTTTCTGGTGTACACCACCAAGTAGAAACACAACCATCATTACATGATGTTTCCGAAGAATAAGTTAATCCCGTATATGGGTATTGTGTACATCCACTATTTGTACCACCACTACAAGGTGATGAACACTCCCAAGATTTACAATCAGCACTACACCCAGAATAAGTTGTAAAAGTACTTCCAGTACCACCTACCGATTGACAACCCCAAAGGTTTTGACTTGTTAGTGGGTCGTAACCAAAACATTCATATGATGTACAAAGTGCCAAACAATCCACTTCAAGTGAGAATGTACCACCCGTACCGGTTTGTACTTCACACGGACCAGCACCTACTGTGGTTGCACTTACATTATTACAATTCCACGATTCACAAACTTGTTCACAATCAAATAAAGTACTAAATGTACTAGCTGTCCCAAATGCTGCCAATTCACAACCAGTATCGGTACAAGTATAGTATTGACAATCAGTAGAACCTGATTGACAATCCGTTTGACTTGAATAAGGTAGTTGAGCAGTTGGTTGAGTACAAGCTGACACACAACCTGAATTTCCTGAAGCTGGGAAGTTTATAGCTGAACCTTGAGTTAAGAAAGATTCTATATCGGTTTGGAATAATTGATTGGTAAATGTTGGGAATGTAACGTTATATCCCCAACCTTTTCTTTCTAAGTAACCGTATCCTTCTTGGATATAAGGGTTTTCTGGTAGTTCTAAAGCACTTAATACCGCAACTGGACATAATCCTGGTGTCCCACCTATTGTACCACCAAACGCACTTGGTCTTGGTGATGTACCAGTAATCCAAGTACCATTAGGTGTTGGATTTCCAAAACCGTCGGTTTGGTTTCCTTCATCTATTGACGCAACAATGTTTAATGCTAGTTGTGAAAACTGGCTGTAATTTGCCTGCATAGTATTATAAGTAGGTGCTTCTGCATCTATATAGGCCCCCATATGAGTAGTAGGGTATATAAAACCTTTTAAATCACCCGTATTTCCTGTTACGTTAACCCACGTAGCTGTATAACCATCATAATCTAGTTTCCAAGTAAATGTTGGTTGGTATGACCCCGCACTGGTCCCTCCAGAATATTGTGGGTCAATATAAAAATTAGAGGTGTTATTAGGATAAGCGTACTTGGGGTGATACAGAACATTTGATTCATCGTGGAATAATATATTTAAAATATCAGATTCATATCCTACTGGGTCTGGTAATCCTTTTGTTAAAATAGCGTTTCCATTATTCCCAAAAAGTCCGGTAGTTTGTCCTGAAGCGGCTTGGTCCCACCATATATCATAAATACCTTCATCATAAGCCCATTGTAATACATTATTACTAATCCCTAATTGGGCGACAGAGTAAGTACCACCAGTAAATACACCAGTATATGGTATACTAGCCCACGATAACCATCTTTCATCTCTTGTTAAAACATGTCTTATATCACCACTCCACCCAGATAAAGTTTGTGTCCATGCACTTACACCCATAAAAGCATCTTGAATTGTACTACTACCCATTGAGGTTGTGTCGTAATAAACAAATATATCTGTATCTGTTGATATTAATTGTGGATTACATCCCCAACTAACACATTCATTTTGACAATCGGTTAAAGAAGTTGCTGAACTAGTATAGTCGAAGAAGGTTCCTCCAGTACCGTAGAATGGTGCGTTCCATAATTCACAACAATTTGTTGTACATTCGTATGAAACACATATATCTTGACAATCAGTTGTCGATGAGTAGGTATACCCACTACCTTCATAGCCAACACACCCATTACTTAAACATTCATAGGACACACAACTCCCCGTACATAATGCTTCGGTTAAGTAAGTTCCACCAGAACCTATATATTGTGAACATCCCCAATTACCACAGGTGTATGAAGTACACGCACTATAACATAAACTAGCATCTGTAAAAGTACCACCAGTACCATAATAATTAGGGGACTGCCCTATTATTGATGTACTTGCTGGTGCATTAAACTCTTCACACCCAGTACTTGTACAGTTATAGGATATACAACTTCCAGTACATTGGGTTAGTGAGGTAAATGGTGTTACTGTTGAGGCTGTTGTACAACCGCTATCACCACATTCGTAATATGTTATTCCTGTTGTACTCCCACTACCACAAACTTCTTCACATTCTGTCATACTAGTGAATACATTATTGTTTGTATAACCAGTACCTTCTATTATTGAACATCCACCAGAAACATTTGGATTGAATACCACGGTACATCCCGTTGTTGTTATACAAGCTCCTTGACAAGCATCATATATCCAGTCCCTTTCATATATCCAATTATTAGTTAAAGCGTTTGGTACAGTAACTGGATTCCAAGTACCATTAACACCCCCATTAAAGACTGGTGTATTTACTTGTAATTGGTTACACATAAATGGTTGTGTGTCGAATATGTGTGTACTTAAACCACAATCACACCAATCATAACAAGTATGATAGAATCTGGCGGCATCATTTGGGTTACTACTCCAAGTGATTTGTGATTTACCAGCTGGTTGACCCCCATTAGGTGCTCCATTAGGGAAAGCAGCTGTCCAATAATCCGATATTGCATACATTACTTGCCAATATGTCGCATTATAATCTATATTTGGGTAATTAGTAGTTCCTGGGTCTGGGACAGAACTAACCATCAAACCTTCACCATTTAAGAAATCTATAACTGCTTCCCAAGTATCAGGTGTACTTTGAACTGACTGAGTGACTGAAGGTCCGCCATTAAGACTTAACGTTACAGAACCACCAAACGAAACATACCCATTACCAACTTTTAGTCTTAATGGTGCACCCATTTTTTGGTATGTGACCCCACCATTCCAATAACCCAACATATCTGATTCACATGGATTTGGGTTAGATGCATTAGGATTACTAGGATTAAATGGATTCCAACCCCAAATACCAAATTGAGTAATAGCAGGACTTCCAACAAGAGTCCACCAAGGCAGATTTGTTGTGTCTTCCACATTGTAACCCGTATCCATAAACCGTAACTGTCTAGGTAATTGAGATGACCCAGGGTGTAGTGTTTGTGAACCATTTGTTTTTGGTGCGTAGTATGGTGTTTCTTTCGCATTACAATCAGGAACACCTAGAGTAGTAATGAAACTTCCTAGATATTGACCACCATTAGGTAATGTGATAGGGTCCAAAGCTGGATTTTCCCAACCATAGGCACCACCCAATCCAGCTGCCACCCTATAAGGGTCAGGGTATTCTGCTAGTAGTTCACCATATACCGTATATGGGATTGGTTCTTTTAAATAATGTCCTTGGTAACAATCAGTAAGAAAACAAATACCATTAGAACAAGTAGTTGGTAGTGATGTTGGTTCTGATAGTTCACTGGTTGATGATATGGTATTCGCTGTATATATTTGTGGTGTGAAGTTAGTTGTTATATCTAATACTGTATCATAATCACCAACATTAAAAGGTCCAACTATATCAACACCAAGTGCTTTATATTTAAATGCTCCCGGAACTACTTCATCACCTGGTTGGTGACCATTAAGGATATCACCCATGGCGTACATCTCAACTGTAATAGTATGTTCTCCAGGTGTTAATTCAAATCTATGCATCCACCACAACCTACTTTCATTACCACTACCTGTACCATTAATAACATCTTGATTACTTGATGGGGATGGTTGTGAATTAGGGTTAAATGCTCTATTTGCTACTTGTGGTCTTGAGGTATCTATTTGTATCACACCATCAATCCCTACATGGTAGTATTCAGAACTACCAACACCAACATAGTAAACTTTATTTGTTGTACCAGTTACTGTAATACATTTTGAGGTACCTACCCAACCAGCACCACCATAACCTTTGTATAGGGGACCAAAATCTGGGTCATAACTCCAATGACTAATATTAGCTTTATAATTTAAGACCTGGTTTCTAGCTAAGGCACTCATCTGAGCTGTATCTATACTACCTGGAAATGCACCTACCTTATTTAATCTACCTTCAAAAAGATAATTTCCAGTAGCCCCCCAGAAACCACTAGCTGCTGCTGTAGGTCCTGGTCCTTGTAGGTCTGTGAAGGTCGTACAATCATCGTTTAAACAAAATCTTGTACCATCTACACCCCACGAAGATTGTTGATTACTACTATCACTTACCCCCTCTACTTGTGAACCAGCCAACATATTAGTACTTCCAAAAGCCCAACCTGCAGCACCAAGACCGTAGGTAGTCTCTTGGGTTTGGGCTCCTGTTGCAGTAGGTTTTGTTCCTACTTTCCACTGACAAGTATCACGTAAACGATTACTTTGGATTGAGGTATTATTATTTTCTTCATATCTATATTCGTTTAGATTTCCCCCAACGGTTGTACCAGGAATGTACGGACCAAAATATCCTGTACCACCAATGTCTGCGGTATAACCTGTTATACATTCACATAGTGTTTGACATGAGTAAGAAATACAATCCGCTGAACAAGCTGAAAAACTTTCGTAAGCACCACCACTACCTAAAACACTTTGACATCCATTGATGGAACAGTTATAGGTGTAAGCCGTACTAGCGAGACAATCTGGTGCTTGTGCACCACCTCTGAAAAGTAACTGTTGTTGTGGGTCGGTTCCTATTAAAAAATCCCAATCCTTCATTTGTCCTATACCGTTAGGACCGAACAACCTAAATTCTCCTTTTACTGGACTACTAAATACTAATGATGAAGAGTCTACTTCCCACCTATAGTTTCTAGAGAATGAGTATAAAGTTCCTGTACCAGCATCTTCTACTATGTTAACAGAGGCTTGTCCAGGTGTATATTCCAGTTGTATTACTGTTGGGTCACTGGTAAACATGTCACCCCTGTTTTGTATTGTTATATTATTTACGTCAGTAGGGAATTTAAATTTTGCGACATATAGTGTACAATCTGATTGTGGCTGCTGGTAATACCCAGGATTTTGTACACAACCTGTTACAATATTCCCCGAAGTTTGTCTAAATGTAACTACGATACTTGGGTCCCCACTTAATATTGCGTCACTAGGTATAAATTTTGTATCACCTTGTAATTTAAAATCGTGTAGGTGTGGTCCACCACCATTTAAATCCACTATTTTGTTAGCAACAACAGTATATATAATTCCATTTGTTTCATAAGAACAGTGGTGGAATGTATTGCTCATATGATTTTCAACAGCTGTTAGGTTCGGACCAAAACCGTTCATGTCCATGTAGGGGTCACCATTAGCGTCTATTCCGTTGGATGCTGGTAAGCTATAAGTACTGCCATTTATCTGACTATATGATGGAGTCCAATCTGCAGATGAATATATAGTGTTTCCACTCCAAAAGTTTGTTAAATCAACGTAGTAAAGACTTCCATTACTATCATCTAATATTAATTCACTATCAGATATATTTCCTAATCCGTTACCAAGACCGTTGGCCCAATTGTCATACCCTCCTGAATTTATATTATTATCTACCTCGCCTATTAATACACCATATTCATTAACAAACCTATATGCTTTTTTTACGGTTTTAGTAAAGGTTGTAGTATCGTTACCATCAATGTCATAAGAATAACTAATTACAGCAGCATTTTTTTGTTTGATTACGTTATTACTAAATGGGTAATCTGCCTCACAACCAACAAACATACTTCTATCAGATATAGCCATATCTGAACCTTCATGTGTAAAGGAATCTACATAATAAAGTGTATTACCAGTTAAATCATAAGCCCACAATCTTGACCGTACATCACCAGGTGAAGCGACAGCATTTGTTGGTTTAATTGTCCCAGTACTTATAGATGGTATCGGATTTACTTGATTTGTTTGACCATACATGTTTTGTAGTAGGTATGCATTCGTACCCGCTTCAAATGGGTCCTGACCATTATCATTAAACCAAACCAAACATTCAGCTGGACTTATATAACTTTTTCTTGGGTTATTTATTGCTTCACACTCTTCTAATGAACTGTATAAACAGTCCGCGTCTACTTGGAAAGCGGATGGGGAGTATCTATAGAGTACTACACCCTCCCCGGTCCCAGTACATAACCTACATTGATTTGATTTTGACATTAATTTTAACCTTTTTAATTTTAATTAATCACCGCATTATATTAGTTTATAATAAGTTCTTTAAAATAAATATCCCAAACATTGAGTTTAGGATATTATTAAAAGTTTAAAATTTTTTATGTTGGGTTACGATATTTCTCGTAGTTGGATAAAGAGTAGTGAGCTCCAAGGTCCTTCACTCCAAGAAGGGTGTGGTCCAGAGTAACCATTATTAACAACCTTCAAACCAATATCACCACTTACGTATTCTAAAACTTGCATTGTTACATCCCAATCAACTGTAATACCAAGACAATTTGTGTAAGACAAACCTAAGACAACAATACCTGGTGTATAGCTCGTTGTTCTAACCGAAAATTTTGATACTGGTGAAGACATATTCATAGAGTGAGTTTGTGAAGTGTGTCCGTTTCTAGGGTAAACTCTAGTTGTTAGTGTGTCCATCCCATCCATATTAAAACTAACAGAGCCGTCATTGGTATGTTCAAAACCATAAATTGTATCATAAGACTCAAAATAAAAAGAAGAATATACTATATCATAATTTTTACCTAAACAAACAAAGTTTGGTGAGGATAAAAGGCAAGAGTCAGGACCAAGAGTACTAACATTAATAGTGTCTACATATAGTGTAGTGTCCACTTGTAACGTGTCACCATTAAATGTGTTTGTACCACAAGAACTGTTGTTTGTTGGATTTTGTGGGATTGGTTGTAGTATATCATCTTCTTTTTGACAAGAAGTAAAAACTATTAGTGTTGTTAGTAGAGGTAAAAGGTATTTTTTCATTTTTGTATTTTTTGATGGGTTAATAACACTACAAAGATAGTAAAAATATATTAAACTACAAAGTTATTTTGGGTTTTTTACCATATATCTATTTGGTGGTGTTGGTACCATCTCTGACCCACAATTAAAAAACTTTGTTTCCCACATCCTATTTTCGTATGGTGTTGTTTGGTGTGGTACACAGACTTTATATATTATTTGTTTGTTGTTAGCGCACGTAATCGTAATAAGGTTATTACCTATTTTAAGTCCTTCACTAAACTCATCTTTATTTTCTTTTACGTTATTTGGTATTGTAAAATTATTTCCGTGTTTTGTTATTTCCTGTGGTGTCTTACCATAGTAATTATTATATGTGTTAAATTTTAATATGGCAGTACTTTGTTCTACTTGTGTGGATTGTTCTCTAAATGCATTGATATTTTTTGGGTACCCACATTTTTTTAAATTTACAAAAATATTAGGGGGGTGATTTTTAATATCTTTACTAACATAAATATAATCATTACTACCATCCTCTACTGATTTTTTAGGCCACTCTAACGGATTAAATAATATTCTATTGTGGGTTTTTCCATAATTACTAACCAAGTCTATTGTTGGGGTGTCAACAAAACAATTACACATAATTCCATCAGTGATAGCGTTTTGAAATGCGTTGAGTGAGTCGTATCCACCATTTGTACCTATTTGGCCTCGTTTTATATTATCTGGATTATAATCACTACAAACACCTAATTCAGATTCTGTGTCATAATCACCCCTATATTCACCGTCATAGAAAAATTCACAACATGTTTGGCCACTATTACATATTGTATCTTTAAATATGGCTGTTGTTAAATCTGGTAACCCACCAAAGTAAGTTCCATTTTCTACACATAACCCACCACTATCGTTTTGGGAGCCACATTTAAATTTTTCGTATTCACAACATGAAGTATTACCTCTAACAGGAATTTTATTCTCGTTATAACATCCCACACAATCAGAACATGAATTAAAGGCGTTAATATCCACACAACCAACTTTTTCTCTACCATCATCTACAAATAATTCATCTTTATTAACTTTATTAGTGACTTCTTCAGTAATTGTAACAGCTGATTCTGTTATTCTGGTAAAAATTATATTTTTTCTTGTTATATTAGCCATAATTTATATTACAAAATAAATAATTTTTTAAATATCTGAAAACTTTCTACAATATTACCTGAATCACGCACTAATAAGCTCTCTGGGAAGATATAAGAACTATATTTGCCCTTAACCATTGGTGTGTTGTTGATTAGGAGAAAATTTCCGTTATTTTGACCTTGTCCAACCAACACCAGGTAGTCAACGTTGTATTCTTTAGCGTTTCCTATCCCAGAAACTGTTACAACTCCATTATCTTTGTTAACATCTCTAAATGGTTTAACTTGGAAGGTTAATTCTGTCCCATTTTCAAGAATTTTAATCAAATCTATCCCCTGAAATACGTCTCTTTCGTCACCAGGACACATTCTTAACCACTTTCCAGGTCTATTTTCAATATTTTTTAAATATTCTAAAGCTGATTCCTCATTTCTATCTCCCGGACCAGAACTTCTATCAATTAAACTTAAAACATCGTTATAAAATGGACCATTCTCACTTAAAAATTCATTTTTTATCCTTTCTGATGAAGATAATAGAACATCCATGTCTAATTTTCCGTTTTTTACTGGTTCTAAACCATCTTTTTCTAGTTCATTAAGAATTAAAGCTAAAACAAATACATGAGCATCTACTTTATTTAGTGGGGACCAGATAATTTCATCGTTATCATAGTCGATAACACCAGCTCTATAGGTTTTACAAGTTTCCGTTTCAATTTTTGACCATCTATTTAATGGTTCATAAACTTCTTTTAGTAGTTTAATCATGAATTGTGCGAAAGCTCTTCGATTAGAGTCTTTATAAATTTTTAATGTGTTGTTAAAATTATACATATACAATAAATATAAACACACTAAATAAAAAAAGACCCCTAAACGAAGTCTTTTTTAGTACACCTACTAATATGTTACTATTATTTATGATTTTTTAATTATAGAGTTTTCTTTATGTATCTTTCTGATTCTTTTTTCATCATCATCTTCACTAATATTTAACAAATTCATTAATTCATCTACATCAAGACTTAATTCAAGTGAATCAGCTTGTAAATTATCACCACCATCTACAGTTGTTTCAATATCCACAACTTCTACTGGTTCGGTAAATGCCATCGGTTGGTTGAATTGTCCACTAGATGATGCTGTTGTAGCTTCATATAATTTTTGTATTCTTTTTTTCTCAGTTTCTAATAATATAAATGAATTCATTTTTGTTTTTTTATATAAATAGTTATCTTAAACTAAAAGCTTGATGTTTTTATATAAATTTATTATTTTTAAAGTACAAAAAAATATATTATGACAGAATTTTTAACAAAAGAGTTTATTAGAGATGAAGAGGATGGTTCAAGAACCACTACCTACGCAACAACTATGAATGGTAAATGGCAAACCCACAATAATAAGGGACCAGCAATTGTAAATAAAGAACAAAAAATTAAAGAGTATTACCTTTATGGTGTTAAACTAACAAAAGATGAGTGGGAGAGGAGAAAAAAATTATCATAAAAAAAAAAGGTCCGTTAGGACCTTTTCTCTTTAAACCTTAAATGATTTTTTCTTTCTAAATAAACTTGCTATTCCACCTTTCTTTTCTTTTTCACCCGACTCTTCACCTTCTTTAGGACAATCCACGTCTACTATACTCATAACTTTGTCAGCAGCATACTCAGACATATTTGATTTATAAGGATTTAATTTTGCCCATTGGTCCATTGGATTTTCCAATCCAGCATCTTTAAAGTGTTTTTGTGCTAGTTTATGGTCGTATAACATATTAATTAATTTTTCAGCGTTATCTACAAATTTCTTTACATCTCTTTTTAAAACACCACCTGGTATTTCTTTAGACATTGACAACATTCCACCATAAACTTCATTTAAAGGCATGTTTAAGAAATCATCTAACTTATCTAAGTTATAATTATCTTTTCTTTCCTGACAATTTTCACCAGAAACATAAAAATTATGTAATAAATATAAAGCTGTGGCAGCGTATATGGATTGTTTCATTAAAGTTTCCTTAGATAACTCATTTAATTTAGGGTATTTTTTATAGTCAACATCGGTTATTTCTCTATTAATCAACCCAGTAGTCATTAATTGATTAGACATATCCTCAAATTGTTTTTTATCTAACTTTCTTTGAGCTCTTGATGCCTTTCTAATTTGTTTCTTTAAAGATTGTTCTTCTAATTGTTGCGATTTAACATCTTTAGCAATACCTTCAATTAAATCTACTAATTCTGATTCTTTAAATGTTAATTTGTTCTTTTTCATGTTATATTATTTTATATATAAATATAAGTTTATTACTAAATGTTTTTAGTTTGGTTTAAATTTATCGTATGATTCTGCACCATTACCTACTTCTTTTGCAACACCACCCAATTTTATTAAGTCTTCTCTTTGAGCTTTTGTAATGATATAGTAACTATCCGGTTCTACACCTTCTTTTAACCTATTCATTTTATTTACAAATTCTGGTGATGTATTTGTTACATTATCACTAGGTTTTAATACCCTTTCTTTTTGGGGGTATTGTTCGTTATGTCCTTTATCCAAAAGTTCATTGACTTTTTTCATATTTTCTTTCTTAAGTTTAGATATTCTTCCCATGTTTTTTATTTATAAATATTATTTTATGTTTTATATCCTACTCCAGTTCCCCAGTGGTTCCAACTATTAGGATAACCAGTAATTTTACCCGCTTCACCCTCACAAGCACCATCAGGTCCATAATTACCAGCACCCAAAGGCCATGTTGTTTTTGGTCGATAACCTTTTCCTGCCACAAATTCAAAAGATTGTGATGAAGTACCGAATGAACCAGCATAATTACCAGTAAGGTCTTGACTGCTACTATTAAAACTACAAGTCCAAACTGGATTAGGAAAATGCCATCTAATTTGGTTACCCCATAGTGGAAAACCAAATCCAAGGTTTGGTGGTTGCCAACCTGAACAACATGGTTGGCCGTGAAAATTATACATCGACCCGTTACTACCAAGAGAACCTTGTTTTAATCCATATTCCTCAATTGAATTGTATTTCCAAGTCGCAGATATCCTACCCATACAACAGTTTTTATATTTAGAATACCAACTAGAATTATAATTAGGGGAATAGTTTGATGGTGGATTTGTTGGGTTTGGGTCAGCAAATTGTGCGGAATTAAGGTCAGCCTCCGTCCATAAGTTACCAAATTGATTTTGTAACTCATCTTTAACAGCGTTACACCAATCTTTTGCTCTACTACCTGAACCTATAGTATTAACTCCCGTTGGTGATGGCATACCTCCTGTAGGGAATACTCCATCAGTATCCACACAAGGATAACAATCAGCCACACAATCTTCACGTGTAGGGTATAATTTACCCACTGGTACTGTATGGGTACCGTAGGTTTGGTTGTAAAAAGTGGTAGTTACTCCTGGGGGTGGACCATAATAACTATTTGTATATATGCATCCGTCCTGGTAGAAATTAGCTGAATTATTTGAATCGGTACCGTCAACTTTTGCTTGTGGGTTATAAGGTAATATACTTAATCCTGGTTGTAAATAACCATCACCCGCACAATAGTATCCAGATTGTGGTGTGCAAAATGGTGAACCTGGACCTCCGTTATATTGTTCACATTGAGTTAGTGAAGAATATGGTCCACCTGTTTGTAATTGAGCTTGAGTAGGTGGGTTAACTAAACTAAATATAGTATTTTGTGCACAACCTACATTACTGTTTGGATAATCACATGAGTACCCCGGCATACTGGTTGGGTAGTAAGGACATCCTGCTGCGTCACATTCTGTTTGTGCTGAATAACACCCATCACTTTCAAAAATTGGGGTATAAATAGTGATGGGACCAAGTAATGGAAAATTGATGGTGTTAGGGATATTACCATATGTACAGGTTTGTAAACAATCACCCATTCCATTACCATCTATATCACTACTTGTATCACACATATAACCAGGTTTAGTAAATTCACAACAACTATTATCAACATCTATTTGTAAACCTATACTTGTTGCATAAGAATTTGTGTATGTCCAAGCAATACTTCCTGAACAATCTTCTGTATGGGCTGGAGAATAGTTTAAAGCGTTTGAATTTAAACACCCTGGATTTCCTTGTGGTCTTAATTTACAAAAAGTTGTATCACCTAATGGTGAAGTATAAGTTTTTCTTCTTTCGAAAGGTGTTTGTTGTGACTGATTATAAATAAAAGCCGGTACCATACTAGTTGGAATGGTATCGGATTCCCAAGCGTGAGCTCTAGCACAATCTGCCTTACTTTGAAATAAACCTTGTGGGTAAACGTACTCACATTTATTTACAGCATTAAACTCATTAGTACAACATCCCACATTACAACCTTCACAATGTGGACCGGTTATTAACTGAGGTAAATAATCCACAATTGATGGTAGTGAATACCATGGGAAACAAACACATCCGATTGTATCTTCTTGGAATACTCCTCTAACATCACCAGACCTAAAACAAACATTATTTTGGCCTACAATTGCTGGTGTTGCCATCTGTACGTAATTCTGACCTACCTGACCTTCCTTAAAACAACCATCTAGATATGTATTTCGGTAAAACTCAAAAGTCCAGTACTGGCAAAGACCATTAGAAGACGGATAACTCATCGGTGCTACTACTTGTGTTTGTCCTTCCATAAAGTATTGACTACAATAGTTTCCACCACCTGGATTTCCTGGACCATCCTTTAACCCATTCCAAGAAGGGTCTGTTGGTGGTGGTAGGTTTTGTGTACCTGGATTACCCGCGTTTACATATGGACTATAGTAGTTATCCCATGGATTAGAATTTCCTTCGCCTGGGAACATTTCACAACAACCATTTACAATATTCGGATTCGCAAAAAGGTGCGGAGCTCCATTTGGTTCCACATTACCTCCAGGACCTTGATTCCACCAAGTAAAAGGTATACCGGTTTGTGGGTTATTAGTTTTATAGGTACCTGGAACTGGTACACCCGCATTATATTCTGGTACTCCCGTTGGTCTATTATTGTAATCAAAAAATTGATTTTTATATTTGATTGGCCACTCCTCTTCCATCTTTAGTAAGTGTGTAGCTACATCTAAAAAAGTATAGTTTGGTCTAATTCCCTTAAAGTAACCATTAGTACTTGCTTTTAGTGTGGGACTATTTAAGTCCAACACAAAATGACCTTCTGTAAATGGAGTACCAAAACCATCAGTCTCGACAGGTTCCCAATATTCTATACCTGTACCACCTGAAAAACCAGCTGGTCTTCCAATGGAAGGGCCGTATAAACCAGCTTGTGTTGAATTTGGGAATGCTGTTGGATTTGTTATATTATAATCCCAACTATGATGACCTAACCACATCATAAATCCTATTGCTGATTCAGAAGCTTCTTCATATGTAGATGGTACTTGTCCAGACCACTCATTAGAGTTTGAGAATGACCATTTTCTAAACATTTTACTAGTCATTTTTCTAGTAGTCTCGTCAAAGAACCAAACTTTTATACCAGCAAACGTTACATTACTATAATAATAATTAAGTGGCATTTGTGCCCAAGGTGTTTGAGCTTCACAACCTCTTTCTCCTAATTTGTTAAAAGTTATTTGTGGGTTACCATTAGATGTAGTACCACTGTCATAGTTTGGTGAATATTCTGGGTTTCCACAGGCATAAGTTATACAATGTCCCCAAGGAAATATTCCTGGATTTAGTTGAGAGTTTGATTCACCAGTAGTTGTATCTATTTGTGCTATAGGTGGATTACCTAAATTACCCAGTTCACCTAATGATAATGATTCATTTGCTACCTGACCACATAAATTAATCCTAGTATAAAACTTACCAACGTCACTAAAACGATACATATTTTCATAAGGTTCGTCTTCTGATACACCCGCATTTGGATTATAGTAACCAGCTTGTGTTGGGAACCAAATCCTACCACCTGTTGTTCCAGGCATGTCATTACCATTACCAAAATTACCAAAATCTAGTGCAAATATTTCTTCAAAATCTGAAGGGCTACTAATATATTGTAAAATTCTATTTAATGTATAAAATGTGGTACAAGAAAATTTAGCTTGGAATGCGTCTGTACTACCTATAGGTGGTCCGTTTCCGTTAGTGCCAACTAATCCTGGTGTTGGGTTCCCAAAACCATCATCCATACCCATAAAATTAAGAGATACATCCTGTGCATTATTTGTATCTCCGTATAGAAGGATTGATGGTGCCCCACCAGCGAAAGGAGAGCCAATTAAATTCCAAACTTGTTCAGTATAATTACGTAACACCCTAGCGTTTTGGAACCATTGACTATTTGAACAACAATTCCTTTGGTGTTCAAGTTGTGAATATCTTATGTGGGGACTTCTGTAAAACATACTATTATTTGGTACAATCCATTCATCAAAACCGTTTGGATTAGTAATTATCAGTGGTGATGGTATTGGATAATCACAGTATCCGTCTGAACACGACCTACCATCTAGTACGTTACCACGAGTACGACCATAACCCCAATTATCAAAATAATTTCCTACACCCTGTTCCGAAGGCCCTACAGTATAGTGAAGTACGTTTTCAAAAGCACCTCTATTCCCCCAATTCCAACCAACATTAGTTGGTCTTAGTATCCAACCTTCCCAACCCATTCTTCTAGGGTTATCTAATTTTCCGGTAGGATTACCTCCAAACCCTGTATATGATTTACCTGGCCAAGGATTTGGTTTTTCTGGTTGTCCAGGATTTAATAAAGCTCTACCTTGACAAAATGGGTTATAAATAGGCCATGGAAAGGATGGTGAGATAACATAACGTGGTATCGCACCCTCTTCTTCTAAGACTAAATCTGGGTACATGTGTTCAAAAACGTAGTAATGGTCCAAATCAGGAATCACATTAAGAGAGTTACTCCAATCTATTTGGGTCTGCATACCTTGTGACTGACCATCATGAGTTAAAGCAGCATAAATCCCTTGTGGGAAAGCCCATTCTTGGTTACCACCCATCTCCAGACTTCTATTTGATAGGTTTCCAGTCCATTTCGTAGTGAAGTTTGGTCCTGCGTTACTGAACACTAAACTTTGATTCCCAAATTGGTAATTCGCGGGATTACCCCAAGCATAAGCCATAACAGTTACGGGTATACCTGGTGGGGATATAGGGAGGTTACCGGACTCTAAATTAAAATTCCAAACACCATAAACAAATTCTCCGTTTGGTGTTGTGGGAATTATATTATAAGTTGCGCTGTTGGAGTAAGTTGGGTATATCTGTGGGACAGTTCCATAAGTACCGTTACCAGCTATCGCGTTCCATACATATGCTTGATTAAATGAGTTGGTAGTTTTGTGGGTATATGTATCCCCCATACAACATGGTCCTGGTGTTGAAGTAGGTGGGGCTACTACACTCATTAGAGGTTTTACATAACTTCCGTCATTATGAAATCTTGTTTCATCTAATATACTTTGCCAGTTACCCGGTATTTGTTTTTTGTCGTCAACACTTAAAATTTCTTTTTCACTATACTTTGGTTCCGGTTTTTTTACTGTTCTTTCGGAAGGAGTTGGTGTTTCATCCTCACCTAATGTATTTTCAAAAGCTCTAACACCCATAGCTGTACGGACAAATTTTACGTTAGGATTGTCTGTATCTAAAAATTCTAAATTTTTGTTGTTAAGATTTACTCTATTTTCTGCCATTATTAAAAATTAATCATTTATCGTTTATAATAAATACAACAGATAAGTTAAAATAAAAAAGACCCCGAAGGGTCTTTTATTAATAAGGACTATTTTTTGTTCTTATCAGATAATTTATGTATTTCCGACCATACATTATCCAATCTTCTATCTAGATTTCGGATGTACACATCTTTATCGTTAAGCATTTCCCTATGAATATGTTCTATGTCATCTTCTAGTTCTTTTCTAAGTCTAATAATGTCATCATCAATATCCATTCTAGCAACTTCCAAGTCATCGACCCTTCCGTTCAACCTTATCACACCCCAAACCGTACCTATTAAAGACACGACCCCAAGAGTAATTAAAACTGTTAAAATTGTTTCCATGATATTTTTGTTTTAAATTGTTTATGCCTCAAGGACACTACAAATATAAATAAACTTATTGATTTTTGAAGGATAGTTATATATAATTAAATGAAATTACAAATTATGAAAAAAATCAAGTATCTCTTCCTTAAAGGGCTTTTCTTCTCATATAGAATGGATAGACAGGCCTTTGGTTTTATGGTGAACAAAAAATAAGATAGATGAAAGAATTTTTAGAGAATAAATGGGTAAAACTTTTATTTAGTTTGTCAATTATGTTATCTGCTATCCCATCTATATACCAAGACTTTACTTACGGACACCAAGGAGAATGGACACATTACGGTATGATGATGGTTGGTTTTCTATATTTTATAGAGTCATTATTATGGACAATGGACTTATGGAAAAATTAAAAAACAAATTATCTAAATTCGAGGATGATATCTTTAGTGGTAGGGATATCGATGTAAAAGAATTTTACAAACTTAAAAAACATTTACTTGATACTAAAAAAGATAACCATGACTTATTAGAACTTCACACGATTCTAGAAGCTATGTTAGATAAGTCTCAAAATGAGTTAATGAACAAACGACTTAACTTATTAACAATATGGTCCACAATATTTTTACCATTATCATTCTACACTGGAATGTGGGGAATGAATTTTGATGATGTTCCCTTATTAACTGGAGACCACGGGTTTTGGGTATTTCTTGGTTTAACTGTAGTAACAATTGTTGGTATGTGGATTTATTTTAAAAAAAATAGGTGGATATAGATAGTTGACTAAAAACCGTTAAGGTTATGGGAAAAGCTGATAACTTACTAAACAAAATATCTGAGTGTCAAAGAGAATTAAAAAAGATACAAGATAGTTGTACTCACCAAAAAAAAGATATAAAATTTATTGATTACCAAAGAGGGGTAAGGTACGTTTGTCAAAATTGTAAGTTGGTTTTGGGTTGGCCCTCAAAAGAGGAGGTTGATAAATGGTCTAATAAATAATCTCTACTCCCACTTTCTTTGGTATTTTTCTCGTTGGTCCACCATTACATATTCTACCGTATCTTTTTTACCACAATGTGGACAATGTAATACTTCTAAATCATTTGCTTCATTAACTTTCCACTCTTCTTTACATTTCTTATCTGAACATTTGTAGATATATGTGTGTCTAATGAAGACTTTATGGCCCATAATCTTATTCTTTAAACCCCCCTAAATTAGTTATTAATGATTCCAAAGCAGTATTAACTAAGTCTGTTGCTCCATCTTGTGAATACGAATAAATTCCTATAAGTTCATTAATGATATCTTCTTTGGACATTTCTGAATTTTCATCTTCTTTTCCAAATAAGGAATCTTTATCGTAAAAGTATTCTGGGTTACCACCTGGTGTATCCATACCCGCATCCTCTTTTATGATTTTTCTAATTATTCTTTCTAAGTCTGATTCTGTTAATTTAATTTTTTTCATAATTATCTATGTTGTCTCCATTTTTTACCACCCATCTTACTTCTCATTTCTTTTTCAAAAGGGTTTAATTTACGCATCCATTTTGGCCATCTTAAATTTCTAAAGAAACCACCAATTCTTTTTAATACGTTTCTTTTTTGTCCTCCGTTCATTCTACCAAAAATATCTCTACAATTTCTTCTTCTTTGTTCTTCTAGTCCATCATCACCATCCATACAACCTACAAATTCTTCATCTGATTTATATATGTTTTTTATCTGGTCGTCCAATTCATTCCAATCATCTTTTAACCAATCAGATTCATTTTGTGATATATTTTTTAAATCAACATCAGTGAGTTCTATACTTGCTTCTTCCGTAAGTAAACCCATTAATTCTTTTTGTCGTTTTAGTTCCTCATTTAATATATTCATAATATTCTTTTAATATAAATATAAGGGACTGTATAAAACGGGTGGTATAAAAGGGACGGGTCCCGGTTCCGCCGGTCCGACGAAGTCGGGTCGGGGTCGGTCGGTGCAGGGTTGCGCTAAAGAATAACTAATCAATAAACCAAATACGGGGTGCTTTTTTAAGTCTAAACCATATCGGTATAGTTTTTATCACTATCCATTCCAGAATTATATATTTAATCTTTTTAATCATGTCGCTATAATAATTGTTGTGCACTATAAAGAGTGCAAAAGTTTAACCCTTCGGGTGGGTTGAAGGGAGTTGTCTATAAATCCCCTATATCGGGTCCCCCGGGGGTATTAACATTATAAACAAGAAAAAAATAAATAAAAGAAACATAAGTATAATCCCTATACCTTTTCCCATTTACCATTATTCAATAATTTAAATGTTCCTATATAGGTTTGTTTCCATTGATTAGGTTCAATTAAACTTAAAAATAAATCCTTATTTTTGTTTTCATATAAGTGATAATGGTCTCCTAATATAGGTTGAAAGTTATAGGTAGATTTATAAACTAAACTTGTCCAGTTATACTCTTCAACTAAACGTTTATATTCATCCTTTAATTCATCCAATCTGGATTGAAAGTATTTGTTTGCTTTGATGGAGTCACTTTTATCAACCTTTATAGGTTCAAACTTTTGTGAACCCACTGTCGTGGGATACTGTTTTAGGTTAGCGTCGAACTTGTCCTTTTCCTCATTATAAACTATATTGTCTGGATATTTCTTTTTCATTTTTTCTTTATACTCATACCATGAAGGATTAGGGAGTTCTGAATAGTGGTCCCACAATTCCCTTTCTACTATTTCTGGTTTCTTATCACTCATATATAATTATAGTATTTTTCCCTTATAAAGGTAAGCTCAACTTTTAGAAATTTTTTCCCAAAATTTTTTAAAGGGGTTTAGCAGCTAAATTAAAAAATCGCTAATACTTCGGGGAAGGCTCTGACCCCCTTTTACCCGCCGCTAAATACCCTTATATAAGAGGGGATACGGACAGGGGGGAGCCCCCCCATATTTAGGGGGCTAAAGCAGGGGATGTATATATGGGGGCTATATTGGTATTATATGTATAGGTCCCTCCCTCCCGTACGGGACTATTATTATCATGTGTTTTTAGAATGGTTCTAAATAAGGACCAGGGGTAGATAGTATGAAATTATTTTACTATCTTTATTTGGCCACTTCATATTATTTTCTTATCTTTGTAGTATGAAAAACATAGACAACAAACAACTTAGGAAACTTATCAGAGACAGAAGGTTTAAGACTACAGTGAAAAACTGGGGTAGTAAGAGTACAACCTACGAGTACCGTATCAGTAATATTAAAATGTCTTATGGTAAGGAGAACCCAACCACTAATAGAGAAAAGTGGAGAACGACTATAGTTAATCTTGTATGTTCAGGTACTACAACAAATCTTGTAATGAAGAAGAGACCTACTAAAGGTTGGAGAGACATGTCAGAAGAAGAAAGAGTAGATAAAAGGTATAACCCTAAAGTTAGAGATTGTATGGACAAGTATGGTGAGTGGTACTATAACCTACATGGAGGTTGGGGTAATCCTAAGACCCCAAGAAATGCTATCAGATATTCTTTACTGAATGATGATTATGACTACAACGCTAACCGTAGAGCTAATGACATCCGTAAGTTCCTAAAGTTGATTGGTGTTGAAGGTGAGATTAAGATTGGAACTATTAAGTTGGTACACACTTCAGACCTGTAACTATCCGAGGCCTTGAGCCCTTTATATAAAATCCCTCTACGGTAATTCTGTAGGGGGTTTTCCTTTTTGGGGGGACTTATTTAGAATTAGACTTAATAAGCGTTTAATCTTGTTA
>Ga0181419_1000128_pt1 | contig 25878 bp, 28 predicted proteins | sample 42SPOviralmetaG_FD_130144 | JGI IMG/M metagenome (GOLD analysis project Ga0181419, IMG submission 130144) | Marine viral communities from the oligotrophic San Pedro Time Series (SPOT) site, San Pedro Channel, CA, USA - 42 SPOT_SRF_2013-04-24 | ecosystem: Environmental > Aquatic > Marine > Strait...
AGACCCGTTATAAGCAGCATGGGCAGCTACAGCTCCAGACATTTGTATTTACAATTTATAAAAGAAAATAATTTTAAATTTAATACGTAGTTAAAATTATTTTATTCATTCAATTTTAAAATTTAATTAAATGTTTATGCACTAAATGAAATAGTGCCACCTACAGTAGTTTGTACTTGGGTTCCACATACTGTAACATGGGCAGTGGGCGTTCCAGAGGTGCATGTAAGTTTTAGTTGTCTATTATTCAGACGCGCAAACGGAATACCGGCGGTACTGAAAGCAGAATCTGCAGTTTTAATAATGTATAAATTAGTAGCGCTTCCTGCTAATGAAAATAATTCTGAATTTAGGCTAGACTGCAGCGCCTCTGCAGGAATGTTCCCTGTTCTGTCGTTTCCTAATATCAATTCAGCGCTCTGAAGGCCCGCACAGTGGATCAATATATGAGATACGTTTATATTAATTGTGCTTAAATCTACAGTTTTACCGGTGGTTGCCAGTACCGTGCCCACGCCTTTTGTTGGATTCTGAGACATATGAATAGGTCTGTTTACAATATTTTTAGCAATAAAATTTTTTTCAGTGTTTGTGATCTGATGTGAAAATACGCATACACTGGTATCGGTCGATGTAATAGACGCGGCTTTGTATGTAACTTTTATTTTTATTTGATTTGTCATGGCCCCGGCTTGAAGAAAACTATTTATTGTATTTTTTGCTCTTCCTATAAAAGGAATAGAAAAAGTTGGGCTGGCGGTGGTGATGGTGGTGGTTGCGAGTTCTGTAATATTTCTAGAAATTATATCATATGGATATATAGTTTGAGCAGTTAATTGACCAATAATGACATCTATTTTAGATATATTCGAAAGAGCGACACCATTATAAATTACGTCACTTATAGCATCGCAATCGCTAGGTAAATAAAATTCATCGGTGGTGGAGGCGGTGAGGGTGGTGAGGCCGGCGGAGCCATTTATAAGGCTAACACCAGAGCCATTAATGTATTCTGTTGTACATTTAGTTAAAAACTGAGACTCTATTAGTTTAGAACTGTCCGCTTCATTAGCACGACATACAGATTGTGCCCCAGTAGAATTAAAAGTTTTAATAGCAACGTTATCTATGCCCATTTTATTTACTTTTATAAATACATTTTATTTTTATTTATAAATAATTTACGAAGAAATCAAACTTATTATAGTTTCGTTTAAAAAATCTAATTTAAATAATTACAAAATGTAAATTAGTATGTCAAACTTTGAATGTTCTTTAAAGGATCTTAATGCACAAGCAAATAATACACAAGCAAATGATACACAAGCGAATAATACACAAGCCCCTCCTGTTATCGAAGATGGACAAAAGAGTATTTTATCAAAGAATAATCAAAACATTAATAATCAAATTATGAATAATATCGCCAGTAATTCATTATTTGATAAAATAAAGGAAGAGAAAAATATACGGATTATATTACTTGTCATAATATCTTATCTTATAACAAACTCTGATCAATTTACTCAATTTTTAGGAAACACGTTTCCATATTTAGTTGATTCTGGAACTACTAATTTATTAGGTAAAACGGCTGTTGCTGTACTGATTGGTTTATCTGTTGTTATTTTTACTTCTTTTTTCCAGGTCCCTTAAAAATTTCCTTACCCGTGATATTATTTTCTAAACGCTCGAGCAAACTGGGTATACTAAAATTTTCTTGTTTTTTAATTTCTACGTTTTTTGGCTTAGGTTTTTTCCAATTCAAAGAACTTTCTAGAGCAGTTGTTATAGGTACACACATACTTTGATATTCGCGACACGGTCCATGAACTCCAGTACTTTCAGACATGCATTTTTGACAAAGTCCACTTGGAGTTAATTTAAAATAGATGTGATTATTTGAATGAAAATCTTGTTTATTTTGACAAAATTTAGATTTAGAACTAATAAGGTACATAGGTTTATCTTTAACTTGAGTAATAGTTCTTATGTCTTCTACTTTATATCCGGTTGCATGAAGCTTAAAAAATTTCTCTATGGATTTATATTCAGATGAACTTTTCTGAATAGTTACCAAGTTGCCAGACAATTTAATTGGTTCTTCACTTTCAATGTATTCTCCCAAATCGTGTACATCTGTTATAGAATTTGCGTCACAACGTATACTTGTGTCTTTAATCAACTGAAATGTATCAGATTCATAAAAATCTTTTCTAGATTCATCTTTGTTGGTTCCGATATAAACGTCCTTAAGAATATATATTCTTTCTTCGTAAATTCTAGCACCATCGGACATAGTACATTTATCAGAACCTACTAAACGCAATCCATTATTTTCATATACACACAGATCAATTATTTTTTCCCAAGTGTCATAATGTTTAATATCTTTTCCGAAAACACTTGTTAAATTAACTATAAGATTTTTACGGATACATTTCGCTGTTTCTTTGTTTACTACGATAGCGGGCCAATGTAAATGAAAACCCTGCTTAATGTATTTTTTATCCTCTTTTGTTATTTCTTTATTTTTATTTGCCCCAGTTACTATACACAATAATTCGTTAATTTTATAAAGACTACCCAGAGTAGACTGAATGATATTAATGTATTGATCCAAATTTATAATTTCTTCTGATAAAATATCAAAGTCAATAAAAAATTTAAAAAAATCAGTTTTTCTTTCTACTATACAATTTTTATATTTTATGTATTTACTGTACAACATTTGAAATGTTTCGTGATCGTTTGAAATGTCTAACTTACCTCCGTCAAACATAAAGTGTGTTACATTTTGGAGTTTTGAATCTGTTACCATTTTTCCAGTAGAAAATAACCACACATTCAATGGATTTTCCATTTATAATATTGTATATTTTATTTCTCTAAATTATTAGGCTTTAAATTTTATTGTAATCGCGCAATTATTTGTATAAATACCTTTAACGGCACTTGGAGACAACACTGTGCGTTTTCCTTTCTTTTTAGATGTCATCGTCGTTATCATATCCGCATCTACAAGGTGTATATTAGAAAGTGCGTAATCTAAAATTTTATTATCTATAAACCATCTAAAAAAATTAAGTTGCCCAACTGTGGTTACTATTTCAGTATCGGAAATACATTCGTCTGTGTATTCTCTCCATTTAAATGTGTTGGTATTTATTATAAGACGTTTCTGTCTGCAAAATGGGTCGAAAAACTTTTTAGAGTAAGCCTTGAGTTGATTTTTATAATCGAGGTATATATTAAAATAAACTATGTCATTTGAACTACCAAGGGGGTATATGATATTATACTTCTTTGAGTAATTAGTTACCAACCAATCTAAAAGTCTTAAACTCAGTGGAGTATTTTGATAAATTATATCTCTAAAAAGAGACATTTTGTGTTTATAAAAGTTCAATAAAAAATTTATGAGAGTTTCTTCTTTCGTTGTAAAAGACATTACTACATTGTTAATAATAATACATATCTTTAAATTTATTTAAAGACAATACTGCATTATAAACTATAGATATGTTCACTGAAATCACAGATACACAGTTTAAAAAACAGATTATATTTCTTTTAAACAACAACTGGACTGGCAAATCTGATATGTATTTTCCACTCCAAAATTCTATTAATATAGAAAGAAGATACATTTTTAAACTTCGAAATTTTAATTACCTTTTTTATAGAAAAAATACACAAGAAACACTGAGAGCTATTTTATTTCTTTTTTTAGATAAAAATGCAGAAAACACGGCTGTCATAATATTAAAAGATTTTACCATTTACAAAATAGATTTAAACTGTTCCCATGATTATTATAATAACAGCATTTTTGATATTTCATATACACCAAAAGAAATATGTATTTACGACACTTTTTTTATATCAGGTAAAAAAATTAATAAATATTCTTTCATAGACCGCATTTCAGAAGCAGAGACATTTAAGCATAACATATTAAATTCGGAAATTCCTATTGTAATCACGGAATATACACGCGAATTAAAAGATATATCTAGTCCAATTGAAGACGGAACAGAAGTCTTTATGATTCCAAATGATCTACCTATCATAACAGGGGTGAACTATTCTTGTTTTAAATGGAAACCTTCTAATTTAATTACATTTAGTCTTTTGGTAAAAGAAGAACAGGATGATATTCTATTATATAGCACGATTTTTAAAAACGAAACTCTATTTGCTAAGATTCACAACTCAGACCCCGAAGGATCAAAATACATAGATTTAATTAAAAATCTAGAAGGATACGCCCCTGGGTGTATAATAGATGTTAATGTTTCTGATAAGATGGAAATTTTAAATGTAAACACTTTTAAGACCATACCAAGCACAATAAGATCTATCGAAAAAATTATGACAATTAAGAGAGAGAATCTATCTCTTAACGAATTAGATTTCTAAATAATTAAAATCAAACCTTCAAAACAAAATAATAAACTATAATTATGTTATAATTTATTATTTTGATTACACTTTCACATCACACATTTACGTTTTACATTTACCAAAGACCGAAACGGCTCATGCGCTTCTTACGGAGGCGGTAGGCGCGGCGAGCAGCGATCGCGGCCTTGGTCTGCTTGAGCTTCCGGCGCTTACGACGGCGAAGCTTCTTTACCGCGCGGCGAACGCGGCGCTTCTTTGGCGAAAGCATGTGCTGCTTGCGCTTAAGTACCTTGGCGTCAATGTAGTGACGACCCGACTTGGTACGATAGAAAAGACCACCATTAGCACCGCGGTGGAGCTTACGGCGACGACCACGAACAGTGACGAAAGCGCGCGACTTTGGTAGCGACTTAACGTAGTGGCCGCGCTTTGGACGACGACCTGGCGATCTCTTAGTCTTGCGCGCGCGGCGCTTCTTACCGAAGAAAAGTTCTAATGCACCCATATTTTATTTTAATATATAGTTTAGAAAAAAAATAAATTTAAATTAAATTAAATTCAAAATAAAATTTTAATAAATTTTGAAATTACATTTTCTTTAAAATCGTGTAAATTTAGAAATTCCAAAAGTATTTGTTTGTCTACATTTATTTTTGAAAATTTTTCTGGAACTTCGTAATCAAATTCCTTGAATATTTTTCTACAAATATTATAATCAAAATGAGGATGTTCTTTTGGAAGTGTTTTTAAAATTTCTTCTATGCAACCGTGTTTTTTAATAAGATTAAATGATGTAACGGGACCTATTTGAGGGATAGGATTAGTATAATCACACCCTGATAGTATACAAAAATCTACAAAAGAATCGTGAGACATTTCAAATTTTTCTAGAATTGCATTTGTGTCAATTTCAACTATATTCTTATTTATCGAAGTTTTTAAGATGTAAGGACATCCAAATGTTGTTGCATCAGTGTCGTCTGTTACTGTATAATCTACTAGACCATTTTTTTGCAAGAATGCGCAATATTTTTCCGCGTCTTCTGGTGCAGTACAGTAAGGAATCCCCGCTTTTTGCAATAGTTCTTTGCTCGCATCTATATGAATTTTTTTAATAACAATAAGTTGTGAAAGCAATTTTTCTATTTCTTCTTGTATAAATTTATTTTCCTGATCGTTTTCGGGAGTTTTTGCTCGAAGTTCTTCTAAACGGACGTACATTTTTTCCTTGTTGGCCTGTCTTTTAACTAAAGTGGTTTTTTTTGCTTCAGGTGGTACTCCATCAAATACAAATACGGGTAATACTCCATTCATAAGATAAAATTTAACCCTGTTTGCCAATCCTATTAAATGAGAATTTTCTGCTCTCGATGCATATTTAAATTTATAAAGAAGAATACTACAGTCTATAGCAACTTTACAATTTCTATATTTTGAAATATCAAAAATTTGTACAGCATCTGGTGCTATTTTTTTAATGACGGTATTTAATCCACGAATACCCATTTTATTAATGTTGTATATATTATTCTTTTAAGTAATATCTTTTTTTGTAAATTATCAACGTGTCTTTTTATTCCCTGATAGAATAATCCCCAAGAACAGTTATCTCTTCGTCAGGACTTTCATTAAGTTTTTCAGTTAGATCTAATATTCTTTTTTGTTTTGGAAATTTTGGATGAGTCTTAATGTCGTTCTTACGATAATATTCTATGTCTTTCCAAAAAGATTCAAGAATCGGTAAATTTTTATTAAGCCAACTCGTGTCTCTGTAAACTCTTACTATATTCATTGTATCTGGTGGGAGATATTCTATAAAATCTGCTACTTTAAGATCGCATATAAACAAATTCAATTGTACCTGAGGTAAATAATATTCCGGAATTTTACCAAATACTATCTTACGTTTATAAGGACATTTAACTTCAAGAAGCACCGGTTCTGCCCGTTGATCGGTTTTTGAAATAGATATACCATCCGGAGAACCAGCCAGCCAATAATAATCAGACGTTTTATATACATCTTCGTGTGCAATGAGTCCAAAATTATAATTAATTTGCCCTGTTAATTTGCAATATTTTTCGATTGCTTCGTCTTCGTATTTTTGTCCATGGCGTGTAGCTATATTTCCAACAAAAGGTTTTGGGTCATGACCGCATTTTTTAAATAAAACTTCATGAGGTTTCTGATAAGGGTTTATACCCAAAACCGTTCCTGCATCAGAGCTTGTCAATTTATTTTCGCGTTGTTTAAACCACATGTCCGATCTTTGTTCGTACTGCGGTATTTCAAGGAGTTTATTAATTTTATCCATTTAGACGTTATTTTTATATATAAAGTAACTTTATATTAATAATATAATGGAATGTCCAATATGTTTTAATATAATAAACAACAGTTGCGTAGGCTCTTGTATGCATCATTACTGTTACGCATGCCTTATGAAATGGATTTCGTTTAGTTGCGTATGTCCTACATGTAAAAAACCTATATTAGAAATTAAACTTGATAGAGAATTTGATTCTATAAATAATCCAGATTGTAGTATTTTATTAGAAGAAGTTACAAAAAAGGTAGAAATATTTTTTAATGATGATATCCCCCCTGGTATTACAATTTCTACTAATAAATCGGGTCCCGGAATTAAAATAACAAAATTAAACAAGAATGATAAATGCTATCAATGTGGACTAAGGGTAGGCGATATAATACTTTTCATAAATTCTATACCATGTTTTACACACGAACAATCTATTAAAATAATTAAAACTTTATTTGAAACCCAATCAAAATTAATATGCGAACTAATGATAATAAAAAAATAAATTATAATAATGTAATACAATGGACGACGCAGATACTTTACAAGTTATAATTAAAAATCGAACACTTTATGATAATATCAAAAACTGTTCGGTTGACAAATTATTCTATAATGTAGCAAAAAGAGTTACATATGACCAAATTAAAAAATTATATTATTTTAAAAAATTTAAAAGAAGAACTGTTTTCCCAAAGAAGAAAAAACCTCGCGGTACTTATTATACATTGAAGAATATGTACATAAATAAAGAAGAAAATCCAATATTATTTTTTTAGTTTTTTAACGGTTACAGTTGGAGTATTTTTTTTCTTGAGTTTTTTCTCGTCATACTCTTGTACAGATTTGGCTTTCTTTTCATCATAATTTTTTTGACAATATTTCCAAAGTTCTTTTGAACCAATTCTAAAATTTCTATTGGGTTTTGCTCTATACCAAAAAACACAATCTTGAACATTATTACTTTTAGATGTGTTATCAAGAACTAAACAGTCGTAACCTTCGGTACAACTATTTAATACATCTTGAAAAACGCTGAAATGTGGAAATATACCGAAAAAATTCTTATAAAGTTTTTCTTGATTCTGTATAATATTTTCTCGAAGAATAAATACATAGTCTATATTTGCGCGCAGATCAGGTGGTAAATCCATACAATACTGCATAGTTAACATGAATGTAATACGCCAGTGTCGTCCATTCATGAATATACCTCGTATATTAGTATCTCTTATCATACGTTTATCGTACATACAGTCATCCAATAGCACAAAGACATCTCCTTCTAGGTCTTTATTTTTGCCGTTTATTACCTTTTTTTGGCGAGTTATAACTTGTTGAATTATTTCTGGTTTATATTCGGAATGAATTAAGATATCAGGTATAAAACTAGAATAGTAAGCATTTCCATCCTCTGTCGCAGATATAGCAACTCCTGCATTAATTTTTCGCAAATAATAGAGTATATCCGCAACCAAAGTACTTTTACCGGTTCCTCTTTTGCCTATAAAAACACATGTCGCAGGTCCGGACCCCGTTGCTCGCCGTTCTTCTATTTTTCTAGGGTTAAATTTTGATAGACTAATAGACATTTATTGTAATAATATGTAAAATTATTTTAAAATCTAATTTACTCCCAATAATTAGAAGTCATTATTTCATCTGACTCTAAAGTTGCATAAGAATAAAGTATGCTACCAAATATACCAATACATATCGACAATCCCACATTAAATGTATAGTTTTCGTCTTTTTTATCTTCATTGTAATTGATCAACATAAAAACCCCGGAGGCAACTAGTAATATTATAACAAATGTTGTAAGATCAAATGTGTAAAAATCTAGAAATGTCGCAGTCATTTTAATTATATATATCTAATTTAAATTTAAAAATACAAACTTAAAAAAATAAATTATTGTACACTATACATTACAATGGGCGTCACGATTAAAGATCTTAAAAATTATACAGTAGTAAACAACATAGATTTTGGCGAAAAGGTTATATTTTTCAAGTTTGGTGCAGACTGGTGTATTCCTTGTATAGAACTTGAAAAAATACTCACAAAGGTAGACGATAGTCTTCTGTATCATATATCTATAGACAACGAAGAATTCGAGTCTTTTTTCATGGACAATAAAATTTACACTGTTCCAGATACTATAATAAAGTATAAGGACAATACCAACAGATTTCAAGGGGTTAAGACTATTGAACAAATTAATGAAATAATTAATAGTATGAAAGAAAACAATTAGATTCAGCCCGAAATTTGCAAAAAAATAACTGGTTTAAAAATTTAGTTCATTTTATAATCAGTTATTATGACGGACACATATAAAAAATATACACAGATTGAACATGTCATAGCAAGACCCGGTATGTACGTCGGTGATACAAAATGTACGACCGGTGATTGCTGGATTATAGAAGATAACAAGGCTGTGCTTAAATCTTGTAAATGGAATCCAGGAATCTTTAAAATTTTCGACGAAATTTTGGTTAACGCAGCGGACGAAGTTCAAAGAAATAAAGCTGTTAAGTGTATCAAAGTTAAAATAGAAAATGACGAAATCTCGATATTTAATGATTCTGGTATTCCCATCGAGATTCACCCGGAGTATAAAATTTACATTCCTGAATTAATCTTCGCCAATCTTCTCACCACGAGTAATCACGATGACTCGCAAAAAAGAACAACAGGGGGTCTTAACGGGCTTGGTGCCAAATTGACCGCTATTTTCTCAGAGTATTTTATTATTGAAACTGCAAAAGATGGCAAGAAATATACTCAAAAATTCGAAAAAAATCTAAGTAAGATAAATAAACCAAAGATTACTACTGCAAAAGGAGATTATACCAAAATAACTTTTAAACCAGACTTTTCAAAATTTGGAACATCGGGTATAACAGATAACACTCTTGACATATTAACAAAGAGAGTGTTTGATATTTGCGCAATTACAAATAAAGACGTTTCTGTTTATTTTAATGAAAAAAAGTTAACAATTAAAGATTTTTCTGATTATATTTCAGCTTACATTGGTCCTAAGAAAACGTGTCCGAGGGTTATTCAAGAAACCGGACGCTGGCAGGTAGGTATCGCACCGTCTGAGTCTGGATTCCAATGTATCTCATTTGTAAACGGAATCAGTACAACAGATGGCGGTTCACACGTCGATCACGTTATTAATCCAATAATTAAAAAGGTTACAGAAATTATTCAAGAAAAGCACAAAAATATAACAATTAAACAACAGTACATCAAAGATAATCTTTTTGTCTTTATAAATTGTCTTATCGAAAATGCAACTTATTCTTCCCAGACAAAAGAAAAGAATATTACCAAGATTTCAGATTTTGGTAGCAGATTTTCTCCACCAGATGACTTTATTACCCAGATTTCTAAAATGGGTATTATAGAAAATGTTCTAATTATTGCAAATGCAAAAGAAAAGAAGTCTCTACAGAAGACTGACGGTAAGAAAACCAACAGGGTCATTATTCCGAAACTAGACGACGCCAACAAAGCTGGCACAAAAGACTCTAAGTTTTGCACGATTATTTTCACAGAGGGAGATTCAGCTAAGGCTACAGCTATATCAGGTCTTTCTGTAGTTGGACGCGATACATACGGTGTTTTTCCATTGCGCGGTAAACTTCTGAACACGCGTACTGCTAGTTATTCGCAATTATCAAAAAACGAAGAAATTAACAATATCAAACAGATTCTTGGCCTTCAAAGTTCTAAGAAGTATTCATCTGTTTCTGAATTAAGATATGGAAGAATTATGGTGATGACTGACGCGGATACCGATGGATTTCACATCAAAAGTCTTATTGTGAATTTCATCGGAAATGGTTGGCCAGAACTACTAAAGACAGACTTTATTTCATCGTTAGTAACACCTGTTATCAAATTAACTAAAAAATCACAGGTCATTCCGTTTTATAACGTAGATGACTATAAAAAATACAAAGAAGCAAATAATATTTCAGGCTTCAAGATAAAGTATTACAAGGGTCTTGGTACAAGCACCTCAACCGAGGCTAAAGAATACTTTAGAGATATGAAGACGTTAAATTATAAAAACGAGTCTAAAGAGGATGAACAGTATCTTAATCTAGCTTTCACAAAGACCGAAGCGGATGCTAGAAAGAAATGGATTCTTAGTAATATTAAGAGCCCAGAGACACTTGATTACAATAATAAAAAAGTAACTATCAAAGATCTTATAAATAAAGAACTAGTGTTATTTTCAATAGCAGACAACGTAAGATCTATCCCAAGTCTTGTAGACGGACTTAAGCCTTCTCAAAGAAAGATAATCTTTTCTTGTATCAAGAGAAAACTCTATTCAGAAATTAAAGTGTCTCAACTCGCAGGTTATGTCTCTGAACACTCTTGTTACCATCATGGAGAAGCAAGTCTTCAAGACACGATTATAAATCTCGCACATACATTCACCGGTTCGAATAATATGAATCTTCTTGAACCAGTTGGACAATTTGGAACTAGATTGCTTGGTGGTAAGGATGCTTCTAGCCCTAGATATATCTTTACACATCTTTCTAAAAACTTCAAAGAACTTTTCAATGAAGACGACTTTGATCTACTGCATTATCTCGACGACGATGGACAATCAATTGAACCAAAGTTTTATGTTCCTATATTGCCTCTTATCTTAATAAACGGAGCGTGTGGTATTGGAACAGGATTCTCTACAGACATTCCGTGTTTCAATCCAGATGATATCAAAGACCGACTTCTGAGACTCGTAGAAGACGAGGATTCAGACATTGCAGAACTTACACCTTGGTACAAAGGTTTCACTGGACAGATTAAAAAAGTAGAAGAAAATAAATGGACTTCACATGGAAATTACACAATTAAAGCAAATGTTGTTAATGTAACAGAACTTCCAATTGGAACATGGACTGAAGACTATAAAACCTTCCTTGATAAACTTGAAACTGAAAACACAATTTATGGTTACAAAAATATGTCTACGGAGACATCTGTTAACTTTGAAATTAAAATGCCTCTAGAAACTGTATACGAATGGAGAGATAATCGCGAAATTGAAAAGAAACTAAAATTAGTCAGTCACATCTCAGCTAAGAATATGTATGTATTTAATGAAAACAATGAAATAGTTAAAATGGAAAGCCCTGAAGAAATAATTTATCATTTTTGGAGAATCAGGAATGAATACTACATTAAAAGACAAACCAATTTAATTAAAAAGTTGTCACATGAATTAAATTTAATTACAACAAAGATTAATTTTGTAAATGATGTCATGGATGAAAAAATAAAAGTATTTCGACAGAAGTTAGACTACATTAATAAACAACTCGAAGATAAAGATTACATTAAGATAGAAAATAGTTATACGTTCTTGACAGACATGAAGATTCATACATTTAGTGAAGATACAATTGAAAAATTAACAAATAAACAAAAAGACTTACAAGAAATGTATACAAAGATTTCCGAATATACCGTTAGAAATTTCTGGTTGAATGACATCCAATGAAACGAAATGAAATGAAATGAATTAACTAACAAGTCTCCTAGGAGACAAAAAATTGATTTTAAATTTAATGTAAAATTAAAATATTTGTATTAAATTAAAAATGAATTTCTTAGTGGCGTTAGTTGTAGCTATAATGTCTTGGATTACTTTCAGTACCTTAAATGAACTTGCCAGTGCTAAGGGTGGTGGCGGCTGCTGTAAAACCAAAGACTGCGGCGAATCGTTTTTTGATAGCGTTTTCTGGTGGACAAATCTCTGCGTTGCGATTGTATTCACAGTTTATGTTTTAATGCAAATTTATGATGAATACGGAGGTACCGTAAAGTCGAAGGCTGCATCAATGATGCGCAAGAACCCTGTAACTAAGGGTGTAGAGATGGTTTTTGGAGATCGCTAAAACGAATTTGTAATCTCTAAAATTACAGGGGCGTGGTCGCTCGCTAAAGGAATACCCTGTGTATTTTCACCTATATATTTAAGACATTTACTGGCAATTTGATTACATTTAAAATTCTTAGTAAAGAAATAATCAAGTCGCCATCCTTTATTACGGTTTCTTGTTATAGCCATTCCATCTTCTTTGCGTTGCCTAGGGTCCCACCATGTATAAATGATATCGTCATTTTTAATACTATCGGTGTAACCTATATGTTGTAAGTTATTATAAAATTCAATCTCGTGAGAATAAATACCGGGACACTCTTGTACCTTTGATCTATCAAAGTGAGTAGAAATTGCTACATTCAGATCTCCGCAAAACACAACTGGTTCTGTTATATTATTAAGATAGTCTATCATCGCATCCATAAAATAAATTTTATTGTCAAAATTTGTACCGCTGTTTGGAGCATAAACAGTTACAAGTATAAAATTTTCGAAAACGATTCTTATTATTCTTCCTTCTTGATCTTCATAACCAGGTAAATCAGTAAAAATATCTATCACATTCAATTTTTCTTTATAAAAAACTGCTGTACCCGAGTATCTATCCGCTCCTCTAGCCCCTTGTAATTTAGACTCATTGAAAAATGAACAATAACCGGGTATACTTATCCTTTTTGAATTTTCTATACCACATCTCGTTTCTTGTATACATAAAACATCTGGGGAAAATTCAGAAATGAGTTTATACACCGGACTAGATTCATCTGGTACAATTTCTTGATTTTTCTTAAGCTTAGAACTTATTTGATCATTGAATATCCTCGAACGAATTCCATTAACATTCCAAGTGACAATCTTCATCAATACAATATTTCTAGTGTAGTAATTACTTAATGATAATATTTTTTAGTGATATTATTTTTTAGTAATTATTTTATCAGTTTATTTGTTTTAAAGAAAATGTCTACATCTTTTTCATCCTGAGTAAACTTTAACGGTCTTTGTTCAGGGGGGTTCCACAGTTTTGTTATTAACTTATATGCGTTTTCCCATTTTTCAGACCCCTCGGTTAATATACATACACAATTGCAATGATTTATAATTATTTCATTAAGGTCTGTTATCATCTTAATTAATTTTATATACGCAGTCAGTGGCAATTCGTGTTCCTTTTTACATGTTCCGAGATTTATAAACAAATAATAAACTAAAGAATTGTCTCTGATGTATATCCATCCGGATTTAAAATATTCTAAAAATTCTTGAAATCCATTATCGTTATACTCCACGTCTGCTATTAAATTTACATTAAATATACACGTATTTGTATTTAATTTAATATTAAAGGCATCGCGCTCTAATATAGTTATATCTGCCATTTAGATTTATTGTGTTATTTTAAAATATGTAAAAATGCGCAAATATTACGTTTTTATATTATTATTAAGATATTTTGAATTATATTGAGTGTGAATTGTACTGTAAATGGCATTAACGGTAAAAGAAATTATTGACGAATCTATTATATGGGACGATCTTGAATATATCTTATCATCTGAAGTATTTATTAAAAAAGACCATTGCGAATGCCGCCATTTAAATAAACAGTATAATCAAAAAGAAGGCAACGAAGTTTGTCTTGATTGCGGAGAAGTGATGTCAAATAAGATATTTGAAACATGTGAGTGGAATAATTATAAATCTGACGAAGGGATGTACTCAGTGAGTATGCAGAGAGGGGATTTATACGTTTCTGATAATCCTTATGATAAATCGGGGTCGGTTCCTGGATTTAATAAAAACAGTTTCGCCATGCGCTTGCATTTACAATCGGTTTTTAGTCATAAACAAAAAACATTTTGGAAAATTTCAGAAAAATTTCAACATTATTGCACAATATTATCAATTCATCAATGTGTACTACCAACTACAAAGGATATGTGGCATTTTTGTATGGAATCTGGTAAACTTACAAGGGCATCTGTTAGAAATGGTTTAATTTCTGCATGTTTGTATTACGCATGTATATATAATAACATACCATGTGATAGGCAGAAACTAATAGATGCAACAGATGGGAACCAAAAAGGATTCCTTAAGGGAGAAAAAATATACCTACAGATAATGCAGGATCATAAATCGTATTGTAATTTGGGTAAACAAAAGATAGACGTAAAAGAAAATGATACATTTGTTAAATTTTGTAATATTCTAGAATTACCTTTCAAAACAGTTCACATTTGCAACGAACTTTATACTAAAAACTTAGATAAATTAGATTCTGTTACACCTAAGTCAATAACAGCCGGGGTTCTACTTTACGTGATTAAAAATATTCTTAATTTAAAACAGCCCTCAAAGGCTAAGATATCCAGCGTAGTAAACGTATGTATTCCAACTATTAACAAGGTAGTCTCAATTCTAGAAAAAGAGTCTGAATAGTTATAATTATATGAATTTAAAAACAATTTTTATAGTATAATATTATGATATCTTTATTGTATTTATTGTTTTCTTTTATCACACCCTTTTACAAAAATATTTATCGTCCGTGTGCAATCCCAAGAAGTTCTCCGTTTTTAGAAGAATCAAGTTTAATACATTCTTTAGAACCTCCTTCGGGAGGTTCATTAAAACTTTTAACCAATTTAAACGCTGCCAGCTGGACTTATAATTGGTTAATGTACATCTCGGCAGATGATACACCGGAATTTGACGAACATTATTACATGGATTACTTTAATATGAGAGGACTTTCTAATATCTATACAAACTCTAACTTTTTTTACTTAGCGTACTTTCCAGATGGAATGAAATGTAATGAAGGTCCTATGTACATCTCTTTATTTGAATTATTACATTCTAAAAGAGTATTCAATTGTAAAATAATTATAGAGAATCCCCATTACATTATGTATAATTCTACTCTAAAAGAATTTAAACAGGAAATAAAACAATTAACCGACTCTGCATATGTATTTTTAAAATATACAGACCTTAACACACCCGGGCAATTAAGATACTACCTTGATTGGAATTATGAAATTAATTAAAATATAATGTATTCATTAAGAAATGAAAATAGACTTATACAATATATTTAAATCTAACGGACTAAGTTTACCATTTAGTCCCGGTTTTGCAGAAATTGATGTTTTTAAAGCTCTTATAAGAATTATTTTAGCATGCGATGCCGTACATGATTTTCTTGGAGATAGGGCATTTGATGGCGCGACGCAAGTCGAGCAGAAGAAATTTTTCTTAAGAACTACGATGTATTATTTGATAAAGGATTTAAATAATATAAATCCGGGTATGAAAGCAGAATGTGATAAACAATTAAATAATAGTGGTGTTTTTAAAGTAAAAAGGAAATTAACATATGAAAACCCAGAAGCATCGGATTCATTTATTAGAGGTGACGCATCTGCTAAAGAAGTAGTGTCCGCCATTCTTAGTATAATGAAATTAAAGAAAATATCTCTATCTTCTGTATCAGAAGGAGATTGTGCCGACGATGCGTCTTTTTTTAGAATGTTAGATATACTAACAAGAATTCAAGAATCTATAACAAAACAACCGATTATTAATCCTAGTTATAATTTAAAAATAGATGCAACTTCTAATCCAATGAATCTGCTTCCGATTTATTCAGGTGTATTAGCAAATTATAGAAAATTTAAGAGTGAATGTCCAAATGTCCCAAACATAAGATTAATAGAAGATCTCAGTACTTTTTATGATCCTTCCAATACAGATCAATTAACTAAGTTTTTTAATGACCAGGGTTTAACATTAAAAAGTAATGATAGTATATTAAATTATGATATTAGAATAGGAGACTCGCCAATAATTAACTGTACTTTACAATTATTTGGAAGCCAAGGAAATGAAACAGTAAAATTATCTATTAATAAATATTTTAACCAGACTTTTGCCCAAACACCAATCTCTAGAACAAATGACTCAGTTGGTAGACAAAAAAATAACAGTGTTGGCTCACTTGCTTTAGAAATGATTTCTAAATATAATCCTTCAACCGCCGCCGAAAAAGCGGATGGAGGACCAGTTATGCAGAAATTATATAATTTAAGTATGTTTAAAACTATGGGAGACTTTTTGCAACTGATGACATTTTTATGTCTAGAAAATAAGTGCGAAGATTTTAGAGGTATAAATCCATATCTTGTAAATAGTATAACAGCATTTATTTCATTTGATATAATATGTTATGAGATGGGAAGTATTTTTTCTAGATTTGTTGTAGGAGAAACCGGGGATAAAGGTTCAAACTCTTTGGCTACCGGTATGAGTATATATTTAAGAGAAGATATGGTTGGAGCCTTGACTCTAACTGGTTATTCTAAAAAAGCTTATAATGTCGAGAGTAAAAAACGCATGCGTAGAGACGCAGAGGCGGAAACTGCTTATAGCTTATTAGATATGCGACGGACAGGATTTGGAAGAAAAACAAATAAATTAAATAGTATGTCCAACGAAGAACTTAAAAATAAATTAAAGAGTGTTGGTATAAATGTAACAAAATTAAGCTCTAAAGGAAAAAGACTAAATTTAACACGGAAAGAAATGGAAAAGAAAGCAAATTTGTTCAAGAATTTACAACTTCGTGCAAAGAAAATTGGTATTAAACTTATGTATAAATCTAAAAGACGGGGATACATTTACAAAAGTTATACTCGGTTAATGAATGAATTAGAAAGGATAAAGACTAAATACATTTCTAAATTCGGATGACCCTCGAGGGAAGAAGAGTCTCGTTTCGGATGAGGCTCTCGAAGAAAAATGTAATTTAAACAAATTACAATTACATTTAGATTCGAGATGACGAAATTTACTTAAAATGTGTATGTAGATTTCTGAGAAAAAGAATTTAAATAAAATAATTATATAAATACATTATAAATGGTACATCTTAGTTCTTTCACCGGGGTTTTAGTAATGGTGTTTTATTCAATACTAACATTTTTTGTAGGTCCTTATTTAACTATGCCTTTACTTCAAAGTAGTCCAGAAAATTGTGTAGCAGGGTTTACACTTGGATTTGCTTTATCTATAATATTATGGTTAAAATTTGGTAAAGAATTAGTATAAATCTAGAGTATTTATATAAAAAAATTTTATAAATTAATATATCTTATCATAATAATATAACATGGCTTGTCTACAATATTATTATGATAACCCAGAAGATGCCGAGAAATACAAGATAGAATGTAATGACAAAGTATTTCAAAATTTAAATAATGTAGAAACTTTCAATAACAAAGACTTATTAGACTTTGTACAAAGAAAGTATTCAGGTGAAGCATTTCCAGAAAATTCTCCATTTGAGTTTAAAGATGATTATATAAACCTTTCAAATGATGAAATTTGTAAAGCAGTTGACATGTCTCTTGCTCCTCAACAAAAATTTATGGGACAAATAATGGGACCAAGTTCTAATTTTAATAATATGCTTATATTCCACGGACTTGGATCTGGTAAATCGTGTACATCTATTGTAATCGGCGAGGCACTCAAAAATGCAAGTAATCAACGTCTTCTCTTTGTAGTTCCTGCGCCTCTGGTAGATCAATACTACGAAGAAATAGCAGGGGAGATAAGAAATGGAAAATTTTTCTCGTGTCCTTCTTTCTGTTTAGTAAGAAATGGCGGCAAATTAGAAAGAGACTTTTATGTTTCACAGGCTCAAAATTCTATACTTATTGCAAGAATGAGACAGCTGTCAACAGAACAAGATCTTTTATTTGATATACAATCTAGAATAGACGCCGGTGATTCTACCCCAGCTACTGCTAAATTATTTAGAGATCAAGAAAACAAAGTTAAAGTAGTTAAAAGACAATTAGACAACTATCAAAAAGACCTACGAAGTAAAATAATAAGAACTTTCGAGCTTGTAACCCATCAAACTTTTATAGAATCTATTTATAAGACTGGAAAAGACGGACAGCTTATAAAAGGTTCCAGACTCTTAGAAGATACAGCTTTATTTCACGAAAACGGTCTTCTTATAATTGACGAAATTCAAAGACTTGTAAGCGCTGGTGGTATATTCTACAAAAAATTATACAATGCAATAAAGTATTATTTTCATCCAAAATTAAGAATAGCAGTTATGTCGGCTACTCCTATTTATGATAATCCCTACGAACTTGGTCTTACAGTGAATCTTCTTAGACCAAGAGTACCATTCCCCCTAAAACAAGCAGACTTTTATAAATTCTTCGTAGGAGAATACGACTCTACCGATGATACAGCAACGTGTATACCATCTAAGAAAAGTAAAACCTGGATATCCGAAGATTCGTGTATAATCAATAAAGATCTTATCAGGTACATATGTTCGGGGTATGTATCTTATTTTAAAGGAGGTAATCCAAATGCTTATCCTTATAAAAGAATAATAACAATGGAACATACATTTTCTGCTCAGCACAAATTAGAATACATCAACGCATTGAAGTCTGACGTATCAAAAGACAAAAATTTTGGACAAAAATCTCAAGGGATAGGTTCTTATGAAAACGTATTACTAGGTAATTACGAATCTGAATCCGACGATAAAATTTCTGGAATGTATGTAACAACTCAACAATATTCTAATATATTTCTTCCAAAAGTAGGAGAAAAGATAAATAAGACGTTGCCTGAGAAAAAACAGGCTTTGCAAACGTTTAAAAATACAATAAGGTCTATGAAATTTCAAAATCCGTCTGAAGTAATTAATTACGTTAAGACTTTTTCTACTAAATTTGCCTCTATTATAGAATTAACTCTTAATAGTTCCGGTCCAGTTTTTATTTTTTCAAATTGGTTAACATACGGCGTAGAACCGTTGGCTATAATTCTAGAAGCGTGCGGACTTACACAATTTGACAATGAAGACCGAGGCAGTGGTAGGTATTTTATTTGGAGTTCTGAGACTAAAACAAAAGATCGAGATGGTACTCTTATTAAAAAAGCAAGGAATACATTTAATTCTAATACAAATACGGACGGTAGTTTATTAAAAGTAATATTAGGAACCAGATCTGTCATGGAAGGAGTTTCATTTAAAAATGTAAAACAAGTTCATATCACGGAACCTTGGTGGAACGAATCAAGAATAGAACAAATCTTAGCTCGTGCATCTAGATATTGCAGCCATTCAAGTTTACCGACAAACGATCAATATGTAGACATCTATCGTCACTACAGTGTATTACCTACAGCAGGTGGGAGAGATGAAGATGTAGCCACTGCTTTAGGAGAAATCGGGAACGCAGATTGGCAGGGGTTATCTACGTTTGGTATAGATCAAAAAATGTTAATGTCGTCTCTTAAGAAATACACTATAAATAATGAACTAGAACAGGTTTTAAAAAGTTGCGCAGTAGATGCCGAAATAAATAAAAATGGTAACATAATAAGACTTGAAGAACATGTAGTTCCTTCCGTGTCGGGGTTTTATCAACTTTTTTATAAAAATCCTTCAAATGGAAGAATGTATATCCGCGAAGGAATTCCAGAAAATATAACATTTACACAAGTCTACAATCGTGAATTTAGTTATCCAAATAAAGATTTTCCTTTAAGATTTACAGAAGCTACACAAGACTCTTCTGGAAAATTAATTCCTTATGAAGATCCAGAGGTACTAACAGAACCGAATATAAATGAAGATTTAAATATTAAAGAAAATATAGAACCATGGAAATCGGAAAACACACTTAAAACTTTAGAATTATCCGATGACACAAGGGAATACATCACCAGAATATATCAAAATTATAATCTTCTGCCTATACTTAGAAAAAATTATTTTAACGAAAAAGGAAATAAAACTATTAATTTCAGAGAAGACCCAACAAAAAGAATAAAATTAATAAAATGTATCAAAGAACTTTCTGTTAAGAATTTAGTTTCTAGTGCAGTTAAAAGAGAAATAGCACAGGAGTTCAATAAAGAATCTCAAAAACAAAAAATTAACGCAAAGGTTTTAGAATTGATATACAGATATAATGTATACCCGGAGTCTTATCTAGAAGAACTTTTAGAAATAGCAGTAAACAACCCAGAGTCTATTAATCAAACACTAAAGACGGTATCAAAAGGTAATTAAAATCAAAAAATAAAATGTAAACATAATTATAAAATGAGTGCAGAAACTTTAAAATTTTTTGAAGAAAAATCAACAGAGGAAATTATAAATTGGATGTTAAGCAATCTATCAGAAGATCAAATAAGAATGTGTTTAGATCAGTCTGGCATTCCAGACACATCAATGATTAAAGGTAAACAACCAATTGCCGCAGCTGCAGCAGGATCTGGTCCTATTGCAACTATTACACTACCAGATGGTAGCCAAAAACAATTACAACCAGGGGAAGGTTCGTCTTCAGATCCGCCTCCGACCGGTGCAGTTAGACCCCCTCCTTCAAAAGAAAGAAGAGATGTAAGTAAAATTTTTCTCGACAAGTATAGAAACAAATGTTATGGAATGGGATACTTAATAAAGTCTGTAACAACGACTGTATTAGAAGATGGTAAAACCAAGAAATCGTGGGTAGAATACTACGAGTTTAAAGAAATAGAAGACGGAGAAACAGTAGTATCACCCGGCTTGTCAGAAGGAGAAATTGGTTGGGTAAAGAAAATAGTCCCTGTTTCGCAGTTTTCAACAATTTGTACACCAGAAGATCGCGAAGTTTTCGAATTTTTAAAACAGGAGGAAATGGCAACTTTCTTAGGAGCACCGGCTGAAGTTCTAGAAGTTTCTGCAGATTATCCAGAAAGCGGACTTGTTTCGCCAATTCCTATAACAACAACCCCGATCGACATCGAACCGACTCCTACTCCTACTCCCGTATCGACCGAAGATACAGTTGATATAACAGAGCCTATGATAAAAGCTTTAAAAATTCAACAGGGCTCGTCGGGTTTCATGTCTGAAAATTACCCAGACTTATTTTCTAGAGGTTTAACTATGTATCCAGTTTTTGTATATGGTTCAGACGGAGACTCTGTTCTGTATCTAAGCACTGTTGTAGTAGATGGAAAATTATCTTTTGTTAAAGACTCCATAAGCAAAAAAGTCTTAAATATTAAATTTAAGAATGTAGTTAAAAGTATACAAAAACAGGTCGCAGATGGTTTATATACTCCATCCGATAATATCCAAGAAGAATTGAATGAAGCATTAAAAAGCATAGCACAGGAAATCACATTTAAAATAAGTAAAATATACGATCCAATTAAAATTTCTGGATATACATACTTCGGAACTTTAGATGACGACGAACCAGAATGGTTAAAAAGTGCCGGTGAAGTACTCCCAGACTCCCAAGAGAGTTTTGACGTTGTTGGGTCCCAGGACTTTGATGAAGATATGCTTATGGTACCTCAATTAGAAGGAGACTCTAGTCCTAGAGAAACATTTGATATGACAGATATGTCAAATGTAATTAACACTGTTCCAAAGAACAAAAAGGTTTCTGATATGTCTATTCCCGAGATAGAAGAACGCATGAGAATACAATTCGGGGAAAAATACGTAAGAGATTATAAGCCAGAAAAGTATGTAAATTCTTTAGGAGTAACAAATGTAAGATATGTTAAAAGACCAAATTGTCCCCCAGTCGACGAACCTGTTATGGTCACTAATCCAATTTTTACAGAATTCCAAGGAAAACCGTCTATAAATACTGGACCAGGCAGATTTGGAGACTCCGAGAGCGAAGATGAAGATCTTCTTTTCGATTAAGTTCTTTTCTTTCTTGATGGTCTTTTTTTCTTTGAAATACCACTGGAACTTAATGCACTTGTTAAAGACGAAATATTACCAGTTAATGATAACTCATCAAGTTCAGAAAATAACTTATCTGCATTATATTGTTCAGCGAGTCTTACCATTTCAGCCTGTTTTTCTGCTTTTAACAAAAGATCATTTTTATAAATATTATTATAATGAGTTATGAGTCTTTTGAAATTATCTTTTAAAATAATACCCCACGTTTCGCCGATTTTATTAATGTAACCATGAAATACCTCAGGGTTGTTAATATTTTCTATTAGTATTTTTTTAAAAAAGGGAACTTCTTCGCGAATACGTGAGTCTACTCTTTGAACACTAAATATATTAGTTTCCATAGCTGATACTATATTTTGAGCGGCGTTATACATGTTTTTATATATATTACAATACTTTATTTTTTAGAGTTATTTTTTTTTGGCAATTCTCGTATTTAATATAGAAATTAAATATTTAGATATTACTAAAGAATGGTTTGTTTTAGCCCCCCAGTACGTGTACCACCTCCAGAGGATCCAGTACCACCTCCAGAGGATCCAGTGCCACCTCCAGAGGATCCAGTACCACCTCCAGAGGATCCAGCACCACCTCCAGAGGATCCAGTACCACCTCCAGAGGATCCAGCACCACCTCCAAGCGAAAAACCTAAATCTAAAAAGAAGAAGCAGTAAATACAATTTTACAGAAAAAAAAATAAGTTAAAGATTTCAACAGAGTTAATATTAAATATGAATTCTATTGAAATTTCTTATATTGGGTCAGCATGTGGTAAAAATAGATACGAATCCAGAGATAAAATCATACTCCTGTTGTTATGCAGACAATTTAAAAGTTTTTATAAAGATCTATTATTTAGACAAGGGGCTTTTAAACTATTAAATCCGGATAAAAAAACATACGATACACAGCTAAAAACTATATACACTGAGTTTAAAAAAGATGTTAAAAACCCCGCAGATTTTAAAAGACTAGAAAAGGAAATTACAAAAAAACTTAAAAGTGAAAATCCAGAAATCGGAGATGAAGATATGTCTCATGCAACTAAATTTTTAGAAAATACGCTTAAGAAAGACTGTGGTATAAATAACGAACAATCTGTCATTTCAAAAATGAACTACAAAAAAGGAAATAATAGAATGTATACATACGAAGAAAATGGATGGTTTATAAAAGGATTACACGATGCATCTCATGGAGACACGATAATTGAAGTTAAAACACGGATGAGACCACAAAATGTTAGAAAAAATGAATATGACCTTTATCAGTTGTTTGGATATCTCTTAGCAATGAATAAAACAAAGGGTAAAATTGTTCAAAAGTACAATAATGTTATTTACGATTCTGATGTAGAAACAAGGGATGAGTATGGTTTAATAGACATCACAGAAAAGACCTGGGAGGAAAGATTTCTAACTTTTAAAAGAGAACTTAATGGGTTTTTTATTGATGTTAAATATTACGAGGAATGTGTAAATGTATTTGATACAACAAAAGTTATACACCCACGGGAATACCCAATTGCACTTTTTGATACAAATGGAATCTCTCATAACGTAAATACATCTTACGAAAAAATTGTGAAGGCTTTAACTTAAACTAATTTTACCGTCTTTAGTAATTACATTTATATCTGGATTTTTATTTTTACTTTGAATTATTTCTAATGCCTGTAAAGATTTATTAGAAAGAGTTCCTCCGAAAGCTCTAGAAAGTGAGACATCAGTTCTGATTAACGTTTTATTACAAGCACTGTTTATAGATTTAAATCTAGAATGCCCCATTATTACATAATTTACACCATCAAAAAATTTAAGTTGATTGTCGAATTTAGCACATTCTTGTTCATTAAAGGTTTTTGATTTAGAATATATTCTAGAAAAAACGGGGTTTTCTTCATCCATTTCTTCTAGACAATTAGGTATTTTACCTTTACCTTGCAGCCATAAACTTGTTTCCCTGTTAATTTTTGAGATGTCCACCTTTCCTGTTTCGGGATTTAAATTGTTTTTAATAAGTTTATCGGTTACAGACCCGTGAATAAACAAAAACTCGCCCAATTTAAGTATAAGCGGTCTTGTTCTACCAATTAAAGCCCCGCCAATACCTCCGGGTTTTAAAAACTTTATTCTATCTACGTTGTAAACCTTTTTAAATTGTTCTATATCTTTTGTTTTAACGTAATCTCTTATAAATTGTTTATCATTTGGTAAATAATATGGATACAGTTCATGGTTTCCTAATAAAGATATAACTCTTCCATTGTATTTTTTAGCCTGAGAATCTAAATCTAATATCAACCTCATAATTTCTACTTCTCCGCTTTCTTGTAAAAATGCGTTTTCAATTTTAGTTTCCGGTCTTTTACCGTCTAATGTATCGCCAAGTTGTACCACATATGTGTCTCCGCCAATCCATACCCTTTCTTGATTTATTAAATTACACATTAATAGAACGTTAACAAATATACGAAAATCCCCATGAAGATCTCCTATTGCTATAATCTTATTATAGTCCATGTATTATAATTAATTTATATTATATTTTTAAAGATTAAATATTTTCTTTAACGTTTCTTCATTTGGTAAACCTTTATAAATTTTATTTTTAACTATTATACAAGGGAATAATATAGTTCCACCTTTAAACAATTTTTGGAGTTCAAGTATTATATTATCTCTTTCTTCTAGAGGTAGTTCTATAAACGAACTGTCAAATTGAAAATTTATATTATCTTTTAAAGTAATAGTCGTATACTTAACACTCGATTCTTTAATTTTTTCACTCAGTTCTGTACAATGAGGACAACCATCTAAAGACAAAATTACAATATAATCTGATTTAATATCTAAAACAACTTCCTTTATTTTATCAGGGGTTTTAACCTCAAAAGTTCTATTAATCAAATAAAAAATAAACAGGGTTAAAGATATTATAGCAGCAATTAGAATGTAACTTAACATAATTAATCACATACGTATATTAAATTTTACATATTTTTACACAAATTAAAGAAAAATGTAAATATAAATGTAAGCATGAATGTTCTTATTGTAAACGATCTTTCGTGGGACAATTTTGCAATAGTTACAAAAAGACTTAACCCAAGGTGTATTAATCCAAATCACCGCATTAATTATTTCTATGGTAAACACATGCAATACATCGTTAATATATGTAATCAAAATTCGATGACCCTAATAAGAAGACCGTTGATGATTGAAAATTTAAAAGAATTGATAAAAGATTCTTTAATGTATACTAAATTTTGTATTATATTTCATAATTTTATTGAATACAATACGATATCAAGTTTTATAATAAAGATTTGTTCTGAAAATAATGTTCCTTATTTTATATTTTCAGAGCACTGTGAAAGGTTTTATTTCAACGGAGAATACATAAATGACG